>Ga0074193_1000586_pt2 | contig 27479 bp, 24 predicted proteins | sample EPASupsiteHSE605_FD_64523 | JGI IMG/M metagenome (GOLD analysis project Ga0074193, IMG submission 64523) | Bioremediated contaminated groundwater from EPA Superfund site, New Mexico - Sample HSE6-05 | ecosystem: Environmental > Aquatic > Deep subsurface > Groundwater > Contaminated ... | reverse complement strand
GTTTAGAACAATTGGCACTTATGCTGTATGTTTAACAACTTTGCTGATAATTGGCAATGGATTTTCTCACGGTGAAAATATCATATATTCACTATGTTTTTCTCTTCTAACTACATTTATACCAGGCACTTTTATATTTTTCTATAAAAGAAAAAAGATCTCTTAAAGTTTCTGTATGGCAGATAAATAGTCTTTCGATAATATTTCAGAGCACCCTTCTGCAACATGCTGAATCATATCCAATCCTCTCTTTCGAGGAATACGAATGCTTTCTCCCACCACAAGCATATCTTCGATTGTCGGATTACCGTGATTATTGACAGAAGTAGCATGTTCTCCGTTATACCCGTTATTGCACAGAGTTAAATCATAAGCAGGAGCTAACGACCAGACTCCTTCATTGCAAATAAAACTGAAGTTTTTGGCATGGTCGTCCTTGTTATCTGTCAATACATTGAAAATCATACGACGGAACATTTCATCAACCTGTTCAGGGTCCTGTGTCAGAAAGCCTGTCAAGTGGAGCAACGTTTTATATTCCAATTTTGGTTGCAATATAGATTCATTCAGAAGTGCACCTGCTGTGGCAATATGTAGTCTTTCACCATTCTCAATGTCAAAACGTTTAGTGGCAAAATATTTCCCCTCCATTAGTTTGAAAGCGGGTACGGTTATTCCACACCTACGAGCCATCTCATTATAATGGTATTCCATTGTTCCCATATCTTTGGGGTCATAGGTGTGCCGGAATTTCACTAACCAAGAACCCTCTGTGTCCTGCAATAAACATTTTGGGCGACATCCTCCTGAATTACCGCTGTTAAAGTAAAGAACATCTTCGTCTTCATCCGATTTTTCTGAAAGTACGTCTAACGCCATTTGCTGAAGGTTGTCCAATTCAGGAAGAGATTTCTTTTCGCCAACATAAGTTTCAGGTATGTAACACAATGCCCCCATCCCGGAACAACCTACAATACTCAATCTTTGAATTGGAGTCAAATCAGAATCGTCGATCCCTTGTTTTTTCAGTAATCGGTTTAGCAAATAACGCCCATAACCATCGGGTAAACTGTCTTCGAATATACCGAAGTTTCCCCAAAACGGCTCCGCCTTGGCAATGAAAAGATCTGATTTTAACGGAAGATCAATAGGAGATATGGAAAAACCAGAAGCCAGCCAATCTTTATTGTATTGGAAAGCACATAACCGATTGTCGGGTGTCATGCTTAGTGTTCCGACTGTTCGGTTGTGATAAGTTACCGTTAGTTTATTTACCAATTTCATTACGACCCTTCTTCCTGTTTTTATTCTTGTTAATCATATCCAGTTCTTCCATTGTATTGTAAAGAGGTTCAGATAAAAGTTCTTTTACAGCTTTGGAGTAGCCCAATGCCTTTGCTAATGCTACATAGGAAACCAGTGAAATTGTATGCTTCTGCTCAAATTTGGCAATAGTAGGAGTGGGGACACCACTAAGTTGAGTGAGGGCTTCCCGAGAGAGCCCCTTTTCAAGCCTGCGTTTTTGTAAGTTCTGAGCAAGAATAACTAATAACTCTTCAGGCGTATCTATGTCAAAATTATATATAGATTGCATACTATTGTATCTTATATTTGATAAATTGACTAATATTAGATATTATTATATCTCTAAATACAAAGATAGTCTCTTCTTGCAACTAAACAAAATAATTTACTTTCCGATGCAGAAAATATTCTAAGCTATGATACGGGTGGTTATGATTAATAGGTACAAATAAGGTACATATTTGTTATTTCTTTACTTGATAAATCTTGGTTCAAAAAGATTTAATTTGCTCAAGAAATGTTTTGATTGATAATTTGTTGAAAAATTGGTAGTGTTAGCAAATTCGTTAATAAGATTTTTTTCTTTCTCTGTCAACTGAATATATAGGGGGAAATATAAGTGTTTTCTATATCTCCAATAATTATAGATGTTAGTATTTGATGTTTTTTTATTCTAATCTCCTAAAGTGTTGATAACTAAACTAAAAATATATTGACCGATTCGATTTTAATCAATATATTTGCAATATACATCAATAATTTGACTAATGGAATTAAACAGACTAAAGGTTATACTTGTAGAGAAAAAACGAACAGGCAAGTGGCTCGCAGAACAGCTGGGAAAGAATGAAGCAACTGTTTCCCGTTGGTGTACTAATGAATCACAACCTTCACTTGAAACTCTTTTTGAGATAGCAAAAGTATTAGAGGTTGATGTAAAAGATTTATTAATAAGTATGAAGTTACAATAATATGGAAAGAGATACTATTTTCATCAGTCATGCAACTCCTGAAGACAATGAGTTTTCCATTTGGATAGCATCGAGATTAGAAATGCTTGGCTATAAAACATGGATAGACAAAGAAGGACTATTAGGTGGTGAACGTTTTTGGGCTACAATACAAAAGGCTATTGAAGGTTCTATAAAAGTCTTATGTGTATATTCAAAGAATATTGTAACGCGTGACGGAATTCTCAGGCAAGGTATTGAAAATGAGATTGAATATGCTAAAAGTATCGCATCTCAATTTGGCATACAAGATTTTATTATTCCGTTACATATAGATGATTCTCCTTATAATTTGGCGATTGGGCTACCAAATATTAATCATATACAGTTCAATAATAATTGGGCTGACGGACTTAAACAACTTCTAAAAAAACTTGAAAAGGATTATGTTCCCCAAAAATCAACAACAGTAGAATCTACATTTTCAGAGTGGTATGAAAATGAATATGTTTCTAACTGTTCAATAATTCCAATGAAAGAATTATTTTATACTTCATGGTGGCAAGTAGAGAATATTCCGCAGCAATTTTATATGCGCAAGTTCGCTAATGCTGCTCAGGCAAAGGCAATCCGAGATTTAAACAAAGATATTCCTATTAGTCTTCTGTCGAATATACTATCTACATTCGATGATAAATTGAACTATATTGTATCAAGGGATGGGGAGCAAATTGAGGTTCTTCCCGAAAGGAGTTACTCTTTTTCTCTGGGTGATGTGCTGACGGAATTTGAATCGGATAAATTCCCTCAGCATAGAGATGTGGAAAATCATTTTAAAAGATTGTTATATTGTGTAATATCTAATATGCTTCGTAAGAAAGGATTGTTTAAATATGAAATGTCGAATAAAAGATTGGCATATTATTTACCAAAATATGACAAAGTAAAGAAGATAGATTTTATATACCCTTTTACAAATAGAAAAAAGTCTAAATCAATTTTAGGCAAATATGAAGACATTGGGTCATGGCACTATGCGATTTCCATACAGCCTGCATTATTCCCATTTGTAGGATTTTCTTTAAAATCTCATATCTTATTTTCATCGGATGGATTTAAAGTCATAGATGATGATAAAAAGCAACATTCATATAGACGTAAAAAAGGCAAACGATTTTTCAATGAGGAATGGAGAGATTTACAATTGGCCTTCATACAGCAGTTAAAAGATGTAGATGGTAAAATAAAAATCAGAGTTTCTGAAAGTGAAGAATATGATTTAGAAATGAAGGAATGGCCGGAAATGTTTTGGAGTGAGGTAGGATACATTGATCCTAAGTCCAAAATGGATATTGACAAAATAGAAGATTATTACGAAGAATTTTTAGACGAAGAATCAGATGATTGAACCGATACTTAAATACATAAATGAACCGCTTTTGACATTTGGAAATGCTCAGAAGGCGATAGACCCCAGAGATGGGTTGATGTTATTTGGCCCCTTTGACCAAATGAAAATTAAAGGAGTTAAGAATATTGGCATTATCGGGACAAAGGGACTTAGGGATAACATGATTATCTATTTAAAGAAAATTCATTCGCCAGTTTTTAATTTAGACACTAACATAGCTCGACCTAATTTTCCGGGATTGGAAACTATTTTTGGGATATCAGTGAATTTCGATAATATAGTTCAAATAGATATCAAAGAAGATGACATTGAAAAATATCTGAAATATTCTGATTCTCACCAAAGAGTTCATAATTGGGTAAATCTATATGTAGATCCATTAATTTCATATACACAAAAAGAAGAAATGCCTGTTGATCTTTGGTTTGTTGTGATTCCTGAGATAATATACCAATTTGGAAGACCTAATTCCAGAATACCAAAATCAGAAGAAAATATTAATATTGGACTAAAGAAACAGGAGCGTTCATCTACGCAGATGGATTTATTTTTCCAAGAAGAAAAAGACATACTTAGAGAAGCATATGAATTTGAAGTAAACTTTCACAACCAATTAAAAGCAAAGATATTATCCTCTAAAATTATCACTCAGATAATCCGACAGAGTAAAATTGCATATGAAAATATTTTTATGCAGAGGCATATTGATGAAGAACGTAAATTTGACACAGCTAAAGCATGGAATATTTCAAATACTCTATACTACAAATTAGGGGGACTTCCTTGGAAACTGGGAGACGTTCGTGACGGAGTTTGTTATTTAGGTTTAGTATATAAAAAGATTGAATCTAACTCTAATAATAAAAATGCTTGTTGTGCAGCTCAAATGTTCTTAGACTCTGGAGACGGAATGGTTTTTAGAGGCAATGTTGGCCCTTGGTGGAATCCAAAGAGTAGCGAATTTCATTTGTCAGAAGAAGATGCTTTTGAAATCATATCTCAATCATTAGAATCCTATTATAATAGGTTCAATAGTTACCCAAAGGAGATATTCATTCATGCAAAAACATTTTTTGATGATATCGAATGGAAAGGATTTGAAGAGGCTGTAATAGGAAAATCTAAAATCATCGGCATTAGAATTAGAGCGAATAACACATTTAAACTCTATCGGCATTTCTCATACTGTGTTCCAAGAGGGACGATGCTCCAATATGATGATCTGAAAGCCTTATTGTGGACAAAGGGGTTTATTCCGAGATTTAAGACACAAATCGGTCTAGAAACGCCCAATCCAATTGATATTGTAATAACAAGAGGAGATGCAAATATTGATACTGTATGTAAGGATGTATTAAGTTTAACAAAGTTGAATTATAATGCTTGCATTTATGGTGACGGTGTTCCTGTAACCCTGAAATTTGCAGATTCAATAGGTGAGATTCTTACAGCAGGTAAAGATATAAAAACAGGAGTTTTACCTTTCAAACATTATATTTAATATGAATGTAGAAGTAATGAGATTTAATCAACTGAATACTTCAGAACAACAAGTTTTTAATAGTTATAAAAGTAGTTCTTTCGACTTTAATTCAAGAATTAGAGCGGGAGAAACTCCTGACGAAGTAATTATTTTGGATGCATTAATTGGCAAGTATGAGTGCAATATACCAATGACTCTATACAGGGCGGTGCCTTTACGTGTATATCATGGCTTGAAAGCAGGTGATAACTATCAAGACTTTTCATATTTATCTTGTTCTATTGATAAAGTTTCAGTATACAAATTTTGTACAGAAAATGCAATGGCCATTTTGGTCATTGATTGTCCAATCGGTACACATATGATAGATATGAATATAAATTCTCAATTCTCTAATGATGAAACAGAGTTTCTACTACCAAGAAATATGTGTTGCAAAATTACTCATACAAATGAATTAAATAATGATAATGAGATACTTGATTATTTCGATGGTGATCATTGGATTGCAGATGGAGTTCAACGATTAATCGAATTTAATCTATTAGTAGAATAAGATAGAATTTGTGACCCTCTCTTAATGTGTTATTATTGGCCTCATTTATAAGTCATAGGATCTTAACTTATTTCAAATTATTCATTTTGATAAAAATCATTTCTCCAGTAGCGCCAATACTTCGCATGTTCTTACGCATCACATCGCGTTCGTCATCATTATGATAATTTATTGTCCACTTGATATTGTTGCCCACGATTTTGATTACATGTTCAAAATAAAGCAAATCGATGTCGTTTATAAAATGCCCTAAAATGCAGATATCTTTAATTTCGTTCAACTTATTAAAGAAATTGGAATTAGCGCCTATTATTGTAGCAGTATCTTTATGAAATTCATTTGAAATCGTTTTAGATGCATTCTCTGCATTGTAATAAGGATGATGATTACGTTCTCCGTATCAGGTTCTTCTTCAATTTTAATTATAATTAAGTGTCGTTAAGTGCAAAATAATAAGTGGTTAGACCCCATTATTTGTACCTCAGCATTTCAAGGTACAACGAAAGTACAAATATTATCATAATATCACAATGCAACGCAAAACAAACACTATATTTGTTGCATTAATAAAGCTCAGATATACAGGGCATTAGAGTAGTTATACTACGTTTGTTATTTGCTTGATTTGCGTGGGTTACTTTCCTATACAGAACTTGCCGAAAATATTCCCCAGAATCTCCTCACTATTTATTTCACCAACTATTTCACCAATATGGTAAAGTGCTTCGCGGATATCCTGTGTAAGAAGGTCTGTGGGGAGTTCTGAGTCAATTCCATCAACTACCCTTAAGAGAGAGGTGCGGGCATCCTGGAGGGCCTGATAATGCCTTAAATTGGTTACTAAAGTGGTATTTGAACCTATCGAGAGATTTTTCTGGGTACCGGTCAATAAATCCTTCAGTTTGTCCAATCCGGTTTGGTTCTTGGCCGATACCGGAATTACTGATAGAATTTTAACACTAAAGTCTGCAGATATAGTTTCAATGCTATTGACCATATCTTCTATTAATCTGGAATTGTGTTTATTGCCTAAATTTACAGCGATATCGGTCTTATTCAGCAACACAATTACCTTCTGATTATCCTCGTCGATATTTGCTTTGAGTTGCTTTATCCCATCTTCAAAACCTTCCGGGCGACCGGCGTCAAGCATTAAAACAACTATACTTGCCGATCTTATCTTCTCAAAGGTTCTCTCTATTCCAAGAATCTCTATGGTCTCCTTTGTCTGACGAATTCCGGCTGTGTCTACAAACCGAAAAGCTACACCGCCCAGGTTTACCACATCCTCAATAAAATCGCGGGTTGTCCCGTGTATTTCAGAAACTATAGCTCTCTCCTCGCCGAGAATTGCATTAAGCAGGGTACTCTTGCCGGTATTTGTTGCACCCACAATTGCCACTGGTACACCATTTTTAATAACGTTACCTAATCTGAAGGAGTCGATCAGTTCTGAGATGTGAGACAATATCTCACTCAGAAGTTTATTAAGCTTTGTACGGTCTGCAAATTCAACATCCTCTTCACTGAAATCAAGTTCCAGCTCCATAAGGGAGACAAGGTCAAGAAGAGATCTCCTCATAATAGAGAGTTCCTTGGAAAAACCGCCTTTCATCTGCTGGATTGCAATCCTGTGCGCTGCAGCGGTTTCAGAAGCTATAAGGTCTGCAACAGCTTCGGCCTGAGCCAAGTCCATTTTCCCATTTAAAAAGGCCCTTTGTGAAAATTCGCCGGGCTTTGCCATTTTGGCCCCTTTAGAATGGAGAAGCATAAGTATCTCCTGCTGAATATAATTGGATCCATGACAAGATATCTCCACAGAGTTCTCCCCGGTGAAAGAGTGGGGGTGTCTGAAAACTGAAACAAGCACTTCATCAAGAAGAAGTCCGTCCTTATAAATACCTCCAAATCTTAAATTATAACCCGAAGTATTGCTTAAATCAGCGCCTCTATATGGTTTAAAGACAGAGTCTACTATTTTTATGGAATCACTTCCGCTTACTCTTATCACAGCAAGGGCACTGGTCCCTTGAACAGTTGCTAGAGCGCAAATGGTATCACTATTATCCTTGCTTTTCATTTATCCTCAATTTTTATGATATAAGTTCCATTAAAACGACGTTCTCAAGGTGATGAGTGTGAGGAAACATATCTACAGGCTGAACCTTTGTTATCTTATAAAAATCTGACATAAGCGCAATATCTCTTGCCTGACTTGCAGGGTTACAGCTGACATATATTATCTTACGCGGTCTTGCTTCAACAATTACTTTAGCAACGTCCGGATGAATTCCTGCCCTTGGAGGATCAAGTATAACGATATCCGGATGTCCGTTTTGTTGTATAAAATCTGCTTTAAGCATATCCTTCATGTCACCGGCAAAAAACAAACAATTGGTTATATTATTCTCCTTAGCATTAGATCTTGCATCATCTATTGCTTCCGGCACATATTCAATTCCGATAACCTTTCTCGCTCCGGAAGACAGAAACTGAGCAATTGTGCCGGTGCCGGTATATAGGTCATAGACAATCTCGTCGCCTTTAAGGTCGGCATACTCCCTTACTACAGAATAAAGTTTGTATGCCTGATCTGAATTTGTCTGATAAAAGGACTTCGGACCTATTTTAAATTTAAGGTTTTCCATGGTTTCAAATATAGAATCCTTGCCGGAAAAGGTAGTATAAGGTAAATCTGATGTGTTATCGTTCTTTTTTCCGTTAATTATATAATTGATTGAGGTGATGTTCGGAAATTTCTCTCTTACAGCATTTAAAATAAGTTCTCGCAGCTCATGGTCATCATATGCAAACACTAAAATAAGCATAACTTCGCCTGTTGAACTGGTTCTTACAACCATGTTTCTCAGAAGACCGGTCTGTTCCCTCAAGTCAAAATATGGATAATTATGCTTTAGCGAGAAATCACGAATAAAAAGCCTTATCTCATTTGAAGGATCGGGCTGTAAATGACACCATTTGACATCGAGAACCTTGTCGAACAGACCCGATATATGAAAACCAAGACCTGAGCGTTCATTTTCTGCAACTGTGTTGATTTCGTCTTTAGTCTCAAGCCATCTTTTGTTAGAAAAGGTGAATTCCAGTTTATTTCTGTAGAATCGTGTTTTTTCCGAACCAATAATGGGTGAAATTTCAGGCAAATTCAGTTTTCCAATTCTTGTAAGTTGGTCAACAACTTGTCTTTGTTTGAATTCCAGTTGCATCGGGTAGGGAAGGGGTTGCCATTTACAACCTCCACAAACACCGTAATGGGAACAAAAAGGTTCAATTCTGATGGGGGAGGGCTTGATCATGTTAACAACATACCCTTCCATATACCCTTTTCGTTTAATATTTACCTGAACATCAACAATATCTCCGGGTATTGCATTTGGAACGAATAAAACCTTGCCATTTATATGAGAAATTGCTTTACCTTCAGCTGCAATCGTTTCAATTTCAATAGATTCAAAATACTCTTTATCTCTTCTTCCCATTATCAATTTATTTAATTTGCGAAATTAACTTTTTTTAACGGGAAACGTTAATATTGTATACAAAATTAGTATATTCGCTAATAGTAAAATAGAAAAAATTATGAAAAAACTAATCACTTTTTTTGTTTCTATTTTGATTTGCCTTTCTGTAAATCTGGAGGCCCAGGAATACAAATCAATCACTGGAAAAGTACAGGATGCGACTACCAGAAAAGCGCTTAATTTTGCATCTATCCAGTTGCAGTCTACCAATATAAGCAATGTAACCAACTCAGAAGGGGTTTTTGTGCTCAAATTCAATTCAAACATCAAAGCCGATACACTGCTTATCTCATATCTCGGTTACAAATCACAAAGAATTCCTGTTTCAGCATTTGAAACAAAGGAGTTGGTTGTGAGAATGGAACCATCAATTAGTTATCTTAAACCAATCACAATCAGACCACAGGACGCTTCTACGATTGTAAAAATGGCTTTAGGAAGGATAGATAAAAATTATTTAATCAAACCAGTTCAGCTGACATCGTTCTATAGAGAGATGATTAAAAAAGGCAACTCTTATGTGTCAATTAATGAGGCCGTTCTAGACATTAACAAAGCATCCTACATTGGTTATCGGACAGACCAGATAGGCATCTATAAGGCCAGAGGAAACTATGATGTTAACAGAATCGATACTCTTATGGTTAAATTTCAGGGAGGTCCAAATTCAGCACTTGATATCGATGTATTGAAGAATCCTTTCTTGGGAGTTGATATATCTATACTGGACGAAGTTTATGATTTCAAATTTACCGCACCAGTGACGATTGATGATAAATTCTTCTATGTAGTTGAATTTAACCAAAATGCAAGACAGACTGAGATATTTTTCAGAGGAAAGATTTATATAGAATCGGAACAGCTTGCAATTGCCAGAGTGGAATTTTCTATGAATGTAGAGGATAATCCGTCAGCAAATGCTTATTTTGTCAAAAGAAAGCCACCAACACTTAAAATGGATGTGATTTATGCAAACTATATTGTGAATTACAAACAGAATAAAGGATTGTGGTTTTTTGACTACTCACGGACAGAATTAAAATTTCATGCAAAATGGGATAAAAAATGGTTTCGAAGCAATTATATAATTTCCTCAGAAATTGCTGTGACAGACCTAAGCGAGACTGAAAGGAAAATTGATGTTGAAAACAGAATAAAACCAAAAGATATTATTTCAAACAGAGTTAACGATTTTACAGATGACGACTTCTGGGAAGGATATAATATAATAGAACCTGATCAATCTATTGAGAATGTTATATCAAGGATAATTAAACAGCTTAGAAAAAGAGATTAGTAACACAATTTATATTATGTTAAATAGACAAGTAGTGACAGGTTTTGGCACCCTTCTTCTTCTTTCCCCTGGACTAAATGCCCAGGATAGACCCAACATCATCTACATTATGGCAGATGATCATGCCTCAGCTGCAATAAGTGCTTACAAAAGCCGGTTGGCAAAAATACTGCCGACACCCAATATCGACCGATTGGCTCGTGAAGGTGCAATTATGAATTCATGTTTTTGCACGAATTCAATTTCAACACCTAGCCGGGCTGCTATTCTTACTGGTCAATACAGTCAGAAAAACGGTGTCTATACATTATCTGACAAACTTGACACAAACAAACTGACATTACCAAGGATTCTGCAACAAAATGGATATACTACTGCCCTAGTAGGAAAATGGCACCTTGTCACAGAACCTAAGGGATTTGACAACTATTCTTGTTTTATCGGTCAGGGAACATATAATAACCCCCACCTCATAGAAAAGAACAGAACAGATGGAGTTGATTTCGAAAATTCTAAAGGAACTGTCTATGAGGGTCATTCAACAGATGTTGTAACTCAAAGAGCGATAGATTGTATCGATAAAATGAAAGACAACTCAAAACCATTCTTTCTAATGCTCCATTTCAAAGCTCCACACCGCCCCTGGCAACCGGCAGAGAGATTTAAGCATTTGCTTGATAGTGTGATAATCCCTGAACCTGAAAACCTTCTTGATGCCTATGACTCAAGAGGAAACTATACAGATTCTCTCACAATGAGTATGGAACATATGACAGAGACAGATCTGAAAACCCCTATTCCTACGAATCTTGGCAGGGATGAGCACCGTAAATGGGCCTATCAGCTATATTTAAAAGATTACTTAAGATGTATCGCTGGTATAGATGAAAATATAGGAAAACTGCTCAATTATTTAGATGTAACTGGATTAGATAGCAATACAATAGTCATTTATACATCTGACCAAGGTTTTTTTCTTGGAGAACACGGATGGTTCGATAAGCGTTTAATGCAAGAAGAGTCTTTCCGTATGCCGTTCTTAATCAGATATCCAAAAGAGATAAAACCCGGAACAGTAAACAATGATCTCTCTTTAAATGTTGATTTTGCCCCTACCCTGCTAGATTATGCCGGTGTTACAACACCGTCAGACATGCAAGGAAAGAGTTTCAAACAAAATCTTGTAGGGTCTGCTCCCAAAAGTTGGAGAAAATCTGTCTATTACCGCTATTGGATGCATAATGATTTCTATCATAGAGCTGTAGCAAATCTGGGCATACGTACCGACAGATACAAGCTGATATTCTACTACGGAGATCCTCTTGACAAGAAGGGCGCTCGAAAACCCTCCTATGAACCTGTATGGGAGCTGTATGATTTAAAGAACGATCCTGCTGAAATGCACAATCTGTATTGTGTCCCTAAATATAAAAAGCTTATCAATCAATTAAAAAACGAAATCCTCAAGCAAAGGAAAGAGTTGGGAGATGAAGATAATCAGTCTTCATCTGTAATGAAGAAAATAATGGATGAATACTACTGGAGATAAACAATTGAACAGAATCCCCCTACCTGAGAGAATGAGACCCAAAACTCTGGAGGATTATGTAGGTCAGGATCACCTTGTGGGACAAGGTTCAGTATTGCGAAAAATGATTGAGTCGGATACTCTCCCCTCTTTCATATTGTGGGGACCTCCTGGTGTTGGCAAGACTACTCTGGCAAAGATAATTGCCAATAAGCTTGAAAGACCTTTTTATATACTATCGGCTATTAGTGCAGGGGTTAAGGATGTGAGGGAAATTATTGAAAAATCAAGATCGAATTCTCTTTTCAATAAGGCTAAACCAATACTGTTCATCGATGAAATTCATCGTTTCAGCAAATCACAGCAAGACGCCCTGCTTGGAGCTGTCGAGGATGGAACCCTTATTCTGATAGGTGCCACTACGGAAAATCCATCATTCGAAGTGATTACCCCATTATTATCCCGTTGTCAGGTATATGTACTCAAATCACTGGATGTAGAGGCCTTGGATCTTTTACTTGACAGGGCAATTAAAACAGACCCCGTTCTTAGGAAAAGTGAAATAGAGATAATTGAAAAAGAGGCACTTTTCAGGTTTTCCGGAGGAGATGCAAGAAAATTGTTAAATATACTGGAGATTTTGGTTTCGGGAAACCAGCCTGGAGAGAAAATTCTGATTGATAATAAATATGTAACAGAAAAGTTACAGGAGAATATTGCCATTTATGACAAGAATGGAGAGCAACATTATGATATAATATCGGCATTCATTAAAAGTATCAGAGGGTCAGATCCAAATGCTGCCGTCTATTGGATGGCCAGAATGATTGCGGGAGGTGAAGATCCTCTCTTTATTGCAAGGAGGATGGTTATTTTGGCTTCTGAAGATATAGGCCTTGCCAATCCGAATGCTCTTTTACTTGCAACAGCTTGTTTTGATGCTGTTCATAAAATCGGAATGCCAGAATCGAGAATAATACTTTCCGAAGTAGCAGTCTTTTTAGCTACATCGCTAAAAAGCAACTCCACATACCTTGCTATCGATGCCGCTCTTGAAGAGGTCGGAAAAAGCGGAGATCTTCCGGTCCCTCTTCATCTTAGAAATGCTCCAACAAAACTTATGAAGGAGCTAGGTTATGCTAAAGATTATAAATACGCCCACTCCTATTCAAATAATTTCGTGGACCAGGACTTTCTTCCTAAAGAGTTGAATGATAAAAAATTTTACGAACCAGGAGATAATTCCAAGGAAAACGAGATCAAAAAGCGCCTTGAATCACTTTGGAAAAAGTACGATTATTGATTGTTTTTAACTATTTTTGCCCACATTATGATTATTGACAATATCCCAAATATCAGATATACCAATGAAGGTAATTTTTTTCTTTTAGCGGGCCCATGTGTTATTGAAGGAGAAGAGATTACATACAGAGTAGCTTCAGAAATAAAGGAGATTACGGAACGGCTCTCTATTCCCTTTATCTTCAAATCTTCTTATCGCAAGGCCAACAGGTCAAAGGCAGATTCATTTACCGGTATAGGAGATGAACAAGGGCTGGAGATACTTCAAATGATAAGAGAGAAACTACAGGTTCCGGTTGTAACAGATATTCACAGTCCGGCAGAGGCATTTTTAGCAGCCTCTTACGGCATCGATGTTTTGCAGATACCTGCATTTCTTTGCAGACAGACAGATTTGCTGGAAGCTGCAGCTGAAACAGGTAAATACGTAAATATCAAGAAAGGCCAGTTTCTGGCTCCTGTTTCGATGAAGTTTGCTGCAGAGAAGGTCTCTGCTAAAGGAAATAACAATATCTTCCTGACCGAAAGGGGTACTCAGTTCGGATATTCAGATCTTATTGTTGACTTCAGATCGATCCCGGAAATGAAGAGTTATGGATATCCCGTAATTCTGGATGTCACACATAGCCTGCAGCAACCTAACCAAGCCTCAGGTGTAACTGGTGGAAGACCAGATTTAATCTCTACTATGGCACGTGCAGGAATTGCTACAGGTGTTGACGGTTTGTTCATAGAGACTCATCCTGACCCTGCAATTGCAAAATCGGACGGTGCAAATATGTTAAAATTGGATCTTCTGGAAGATTTGTTGAAATCATTGCTCCCATTAAGAAAAGTAACAAATTTGTTTAATAAGGTTTAAAGTTTGTATTATGATTGTAAATCAAGATTTTACTAAAAGGTATGAAAAAATACCAGTTGACATTTTTAGCGATTCGTCAGCTGCATCGATATTAGTTGCAAAAAAAATTGCTGAAACCATAAATTTAAAAAACAGCAGTAACCAACCATGTGTCCTTGGTCTTAGTGCCTCATCTTCATCAATTCAGGTATATGAAGAGTTGATAAAGTTGTTCAGGAAAAATGAACTCTCATTCAAAAATGTACATATTTTCTCTCTGGACGAATTTTATCCCCTGAATAAAAATGAGATTCAGAGCCATTACAGGTTCCTGAGAGAGTACCTTCTGGATTTTATAGACATTCCTAAGGAAAACATCAATTGCCTGGACAGTGAGATTTCCAAGGATAGTATCCACGATTACTTAGAAAAATATGAAAAGAAAATTGCCGGATTGGGCGGTATAGACATTCTTGTTTTGGGAGATATGGGTTTTAACGAACCTGGTTCTCACTATAATTCCAGAACAAGGCTTATTACCCTCAACCACAATACACGTGTTTCATCGGCCTCAGATTTCTTTGGTGTTGAATACGTTCCTTTTCATGCTCTTACTATGGGGATTGAGACTATTCTGGAAGCCAAAAAGATATTCTATCTGGCTTTTGGAGAAGGAACAGCCAACACTATAGCAAAACTTGTCGAAGGAGTCGTTAACGAACAAAGTCCGGTTTCATATCTTCAGGAACACTCAAATATTGATGTTCTGATAGATTTACCGGCAGCTGCTGAGCTTACAAGAATAAAGACTCCATGGCTCACTGGTTCTTGTGAATGGGACGACCACATGATAAGAAAGTCGGTATTCTGGCTATGCAGGAAACTGGAGAAACCTATCCTTAAACTCACCGATAGAGATTATAATGATAATGGTATGAGTGACCTGATTACAGAAAGTGGTCCTGCCAGTAAAATTAATATCAAGGTTTTCAATAACCTGCAACATACTATATCGGGATGGCCGGGGGGAAAACCAAATGCAGACGACTCTACAAGACCAGAAAGAGCAACACCGTTTCCTAAACGTGCAGTGATTTTCAGCCCTCATCCAGATGATGACGTTATATCCATGGGTGGAACTCTTGCTCGTCTTTCTGAACAAGGTCATGAGGTACATCTTGCTTATCAGACTTCGGGAAATATTGCGGTTTTTGACCACGATGCAATCAGATTCCTGGATTTCATAAGAGAAAGCTCAAAAATCTTTGATTTTGATAATAATAAAAGTGAGCTAATCTATAGAACAGCGCTGAAGGACCTTGAGAAAAAACATCCGGGAGAGCCCGACACACAAAGTATCAGAGAAGTAAAGGGAGCAATACGAAGAGGTGAAGCCAAAGCTGCATGCAGGTATTTAAAAATTCCTGAAGACAGAGTTCACTTTCAGAATTTGCCGTTTTACGAGACAGGCGGTGTAAAGAAAAATCCCGTAGGTCCGGAAGATATTGCTATTGTAAAAAAACTACTTCAGAAGGTAAAACCTCATCAGATTTATGCAGCAGGTGATTTGAGTGACCCTCATGGAACACACAGGGTATGTCTGCAGGCAATATTTGCTGCAATTGATGAACTTAAAGGAGAAGAATGGTTGCAGGATTGTCGTGTATGGCTGTACAGAGGTGCGTGGCAAGAGTGGGATGTAGCTGATGCCAACATGGCTGTTCCATTGAGTCCTGAAGAGGTTAACATCAAGCGAGAGGCTATTTTCAAGCATCAGTCACAGAAAGACCGTCCTGTATTTCCAGGTTCCGACAAAAGAGAGTTCTGGCAAAGGGCAGAAGAGAGAAATCACAATACAGCAGTGCTTTTTGACAAGCTTGGGATGGCAGAATATCAGGCTATCGAGCTATTTGTACGATACAACATCTAAACTTAAAAAATAATGACACAAAAGAAAAACTTCATCATCCCTCTGGTTTTCGTAGGCATGATGTTCTTTGCAATCGGGTTTGCATTAGGTATCAACTCGTTTCTGATTCCGGTGCTTAAGGGAACGCTGGGTGTTTCATCGGGTGAATCATACCTGATACTGGCAGCCACGTTTTCGACTTTCATCATTTTCGGGTATCCTGCTTCGATGACTATTTCGAAGATTGGTTACAAAAGAACAATGGCACTCTCCTTTTTGCTTTTTGCAATTGCCTTTGCTCTGTTTATCCCCTCTGCAAAAAGCGAAAGTTTCATTCTTTTTCTTGTAGCTTCATTTATGAGCGGTATTGGCAATACATTTTTGCAAGCGTCTGTTAATCCTTATATTACAATATTGGGACCAATCGAAAGTGCAGCAAAAAGAATGTCCATAATGGGAATCTGTAATAAACTTGCCTGGCCGGTTGCTCCTGTTTTTCTCGCATTTGTTATTGGCAAAAATACAACTGACACGCTCATCTCAGATCTTTACCTGCCATTTTACATAATTATTGGGGTGTTCCTTCTTTTGGGTATTATATCATTACTTGCACCACTTCCTGAGGTAAAGGCTGTTGGAGAGGATGGTTCAGTTACAGATGAAAGTCTGTATGCTTCAAATAAAACATCAATCTGGCAGTTTCCTCATCTTTTACTTGGGGCCCTCACTCTTTTCCTATATGTAGGAGTAGAAACAGTAGCGCTTAGTACACTGGTTGATTACGCAGACTCTCTTGCCTTGCCCAATGCGTCATCCTACGCCTGGATATCATCTGTAGGCATGGTAGTCGGATACATTTGCGGTATTATTTTCATTCCAAAATATCTTAGCCAGGCCAAAGCTCTTGTTATTTGTTCATCTTTAGGTATAGCCGGAGCCCTGCTAGTTGTTTTGATGCCCGCAGCAATCTCTATATGGTTTATAGGATTAATGGCTCTTGGTTGTTCTTTGATGTGGCCAGCTCTTTGGCCATTAGCAATTGCAGACTTGGGTAAATTCACTAAGGCAGGTTCTTCTTTGTTGGTTATGGCAATTGTCGGAGGCGCTGTTATTCCTACAATATTCGGTTTCCTTAAAGATATAGTTGGTGCCCAGAACTCATACTGGATTGCCTTGCCTTGCTTCCTGTTCATCCTTTACTATGGTGTTTCCGGATACAAGATAAGGACCTCTTAATGCTTCTAAAAAAAATAATTTGCGTGCTTTTAGTCATGCCACTACTTGTTGCAAGTGGTATGGCTGAAAAGCCGATATTATTGAACAACAAGATGATAACGGTAAAAAAAATCGGTTTCCCGTGCAAGACCCCTCCTATTGCATTAGTTGAGAAAATGCTTGATAGCTGCAAAATTGAATATAATCAGATTGATCAGCTGAACTGGTCGGCGTTTCCATATAAACCAGATGTAAAGTTCAGAATTGCTTATTCTAGAGACGAAATATATCTGCAATATATTGTCAAAGAGAGATTTATTAGAGCCCACTTTTCGGAAGATTCAGGTTCTCAGCCATATAAAGATTCTTGTGTGGAATTTTTCATAATTCCGGTCCAAGATAATATTTATTATAATCTTGAACTGAATTGCATAGGAACAGGGACATTTGCCGGTGGTCCTAACAGAAAGGAGAGAACCCGTTTTGGCTCAGATGTGACAAAACAGATAAGAAGAGTATCCTCACTTGGCAATAAGGGATTTGAGACAAAAGAGGGAGATTTTGAATGGAAAATAACGATTGCAATTCCCCTTACGCTTTTCTCTCTTAGTAATGTTCCAAAATTTGAAGGAAGGACTATAAAAGCAAATTTCTACAAGTGCGGCGATGACTTGCCCGAGCAACATTATCTCTCATGGAATCCAATATTACTGAACAGCCCTGATTTTCATACCCCAGCTTTTTTTGGGGACCTTTATTTTCAAAATTAAAACGGGTAACCAACCCCAAATTGCAGACTATACGTGTTAGGTTTGAACCAATTCTTTACACCTATCCAGGATTTCAATAAAGGGTCATATGCAATCATACCAAGGTCCAACCGTAGTATCACAAAATCGAGGTTTAACCTAAGACCGGCTCCCCAGTTGAATGCCAGACTCTTATAAAAATCCTTAATTCTGAACAACGACTCTTCCCTACCCTGCTCAGCTTTTAGGTTCCAGATGTTTCCAACATCGGCAAACAGTGCTCCTTCAACTTTCCAGAAAAGACCAAACCTATATTCTGCATTCATCTCCAGTTTAAAGTCGCCAGTCTGGTTTGGTATAGAAAAAGTAGTATCTATCGGGGATGATCCCGGACCAATGGTTCTGGCTTGCCAACCTCTAAGACTGTTTGCTCCCCCTGCATAAAACAACTTCTCAAATGACACTGTAGCGGAATTTCCATAAGCGTGAGCAACACCAATATTGAATCGTGCTGCAAAACTCGACTTATTAGCAAATTTCCAGGTGTGAACCATTGTAAGATCACTTCTGAAATACTGAGCGTATGGTGTATTTAATATTGTCCTGAAGCCATTTGTATCCAATGGCATTGATTTGTTGAACAGACTAAGCAAATTTCCGGAAACGTCGTTCATCCACCTAAGATAGAAGTATGTTTTCTTAGGATTTGGTGATGCGTCGGTAGTATAAAATAGCGTTGCTCCAGATCCAAGGTCAAAATTGTTTTTGTATGCATTCTTCAGAAACGGATCCGAGAGGTTTTGGTAAAAGAGTGGGCTGAGATTTGACAGTCGTATTACACTTAATTGAATGGGATTCACTTTATAGAAGAACCGGTCTCCCATTTTCCAGTTATACCCATAATTAAGAGACAGTAAGTTTCTTGTAAATTCAGGTCTGTTTTGGTAATTATAACTTATAGAAATATCAGTCCTTGGAATTGTTGTTGTAAAGATTTTATCCGGCAAAAGCAGGAAGTCCGGTATAGACAGGCTTGATGATACTCCAAGTTCCGAAGATCTGGCCGGGTCCTTCAGTTTAAATTGAAAATTGCCCATAAAACCTAGTGAAAACCACTCTCCTCCTCTGAAAATGTTTTTATGGTAATATGATATTGCAGGCGACACTCCTAACAGATTATTTGAGTTACTGGATGCTTCCAGATTTATTTTATAACCTTGAGACTTTGAAGGAGTCAGACGAATAGTACAATCTACCTCATTCTTTTCTATATCTCCCTCATTAGCTTTTTTCACCTCGTCAAATTGCACATTGACTCCGGAAAAATATCTTAAGGTAACGAATCTCTCATAAGTATTGTTTACAACACTTTCATTGTAAAGATCTCCGGGGAATATTTTATTCATTTTAGCCAGGACAGATGGCTTTATATTCAGCTTTCCATTGTAGAAAATATTGATGTCTTCGTACTTAAGACTATCCGGTCTGGCAAGTGTGTCCAGTCTGCTCACCGTAGGATTATAATCCGACTGAATCTTTACTCTTCTTATATAAAACTTATTGTGAGGCCTTGATTCCTTTGTTGTCTCGTTTCTTGTAAAGTTCTCGATTTTCATCACAAGATCTGAAGTCCCGTTGTTTTTCAAAGTGTCTGCTTCAAAAAAAATAAAATTTTTGGTGAAGTTATAATAACCCATATCCCTGAGGATTCCGGTTATTCTGTCATTCTCATCCGAAAGAACTTTTTCTGACATATAGTCTTCCCTTTTGACGAGAGTATTTAATGTATCAGCAAATACAATACTTCTAATTGCAGAATCCTTAATATCATACTTTATCTGATTGATCTTGAATCTATCCCCCAGAGATATTGTATATATAACGGTCGTCTTTTTTGCTTTTGTCTTTATTGAATGATTTAATACGGAGTTGTAATAACCCAAATATTCCAGATGGTTGTTCAGATTCACTTCACTCTTAACTACAAGGGAGCTATCAAATATTACAGGAGCTTGTCCAATGCTTTTTACCAGTCTGTTCCATCCGTTATCCTTTCCATTACTCCAGTTATAAATGTTAAGAAATGGATTCATCCCTAGAAGAAATGTGGAATTTGGTTTTTGTCTTAAATATGGTTCTAGGACAACGGTATTGAATTTTTTTGAGTTTTCTATAACGATTTTATTACTTTTCAGTCTGCTGGTCCCTTCCGGCAATACCCTCACCGTGCTGCATGAGATTACAAACAGGGCTATAAAAAGAAATCCAGATATTTTAAGAGGGGAGACATTTACCATCATGAACTACATTTAATACAAATTTAAATAAATTATCCATTGTTTTTTTCAATAAAATAAAAATAGAGATATATTTGCATTTAATAATAATCCGACTCGCTTACATTAGCGACATTTTTACAAACTAACTCACTTACATTTACAGAATGAAGAATAAATATATCGATTTGATTGAACAATCTTTTGAATTTCCACAGGATGAATTTAAGGTAGGCGATGGTGAACTGCTTTTTCACAATATACCCGTGATGGACCTTATTGAACAGTATGGTACACCATTAAAGATTACATATCTTCCAAAAATTTCCTCTCAGATTCAGCGTGCGAAGAGGATGTTTAATGTGGCAATGGCAAAAGTTGACTATGATGGAGATTATCACTACTGTTATTGTACCAAGAGTTCACATTTCTCATTTGTTCTGGAAGAGGCCCTAAAAAACGACATTCACATAGAGACTTCATCTGCTTTTGACCTAAACCTCATCGAATCATTACAAGAACAAGGTATTGTAAACCAAGATCTCTACATTATTTGTAACGGATTCAAAAAGGACGTATATATAGAGAATATTGCCAACCTTATAAATAACGGATGGAAAAACACTATTCCTGTATTGGATAATATGAAGGAGTTTGATGAGTTGGATCTTTGCGTTAAAGAGCCATGCAAGATAGGTATCCGGATTGCTGCAGAAGAGGAGCCAAAATTTGAATTTTATACATCAAGATTAGGTATAAGGTACAGTGATATAATTCCTTTCTTTGAAGGTAAAATCAAAGACAATCCAAAATTTTCCCTTAAAATGCTGCATTTCTTCATTAATACGGGCATTCGTGATAATGCATATTACTGGAATGAACTGAGTAAGTGCGTCTCTGTGTATTGTGATCTTAAGGCAATGTGTCCGGAACTGGATTCTTTGAATATCGGCGGAGGGTTCCCTATCAAGAATTCTCTTGCATTTGATTACGACTATGAGTATATGGCAGAAGAAGTAATTGCACAGATTAAGAGTATATGTACTCAACGTGACATCCCGGAACCACATATTTTTACTGAATTCGGAAGCTTTACCGTTGGAGAAAGTGGAGCAACAATATACCAGGTTCTTGACCAAAAGCAACAAAATGACCGTGAAAGATGGTATATGGTAGACAGTTCATTTATGACTACACTTCCCGATACCTGGGGTATCAAACAAAGATTTGTACTCCTACCTATAAACAAATGGAACGACGAATACCAAAGGGTCTTTCTCGGAGGATTGACCTGCGATAGTCAGGATTATTATAATGCAGAAGCTCATGCTAATGCAATATTCCTGCCTACAATAAACGGAGAAGAACCTCTGTATATAGGGTTCTTCCACACCGGAGCATATCAAGAGTCAATTGCCGGTTTTGGTGGAATTCAGCATTGCCTGCAGCCGGCACCAAAGCATATAACAATCGACAGGGACGAGAATGGTGAATATATTACCCGGCTTTTCAGCAAGGAACAGACATATAAATCTATGCTTAAAATATTGGGATACTGATGCTTTCTAAAGCTGATATACGATTTTTAAAGTCTCTCTCTTATAAAAAAACAAGAGACGAACTAGGTTTATTTATTGTAGAGGGAGAAAAAATGGTGGATGAGGCAAAAAAATCTGATTTTCTTCTTGAAAGGATTTTATATATGAAGGATATAGGAGAGGTTGATATGTCAAAAATCACACTTCTCTCCTCCCCTTCTCCTGTTTTTGCAATTCTAAGAAGAAAGGATTACCCCGCAAGTATCGCGATAGATTCTGATAAAATTTACCTGGCATTAGATTCTGTACGTGACCCCGGGAATCTTGGTACGATTATCCGTCTTGCAGACTGGTTTGGAATTGAGGCAATTATTGCATCGGATGATACCGTTGACATGTATAATCCAAAGGTCATTCAGGCTTCTATGGGTGCTATTTTCCGAACTAAGATGGTTTATACGAACCTATATGATTTTATTGGCAAAAATTCAGATAAAACGGAAATTTACGGGACATTTCTCAATGCTTCCAACATCTATCGGGAATCACTTTCCGGAAGCGGCATAATTGTTATAGGAAGCGAATCCAACGGAATTTCTGCTGAAGTAGAGAGTTTGATAAAAAAGAAGTTGTTTATCCCTTCATTTACAGGGAAAGCCGGTTGTGGCTCTGAATCGTTGAATGTGGCTATTGCAACCGCTATTGTTTGTTCCGAATTCAGACGTTCTTCTGTCTGACAGCCTCAAACATTACTACAGAAGCAGCAACTGAGACATTTAGAGAACCAATCGCACCTAGCAAGGGAATTCTGGCCTTCTCTGTTGCAAGATTCAATACAGAATCAGAAATGCCCTTGTTTTCTGAACCCATTATAATTGCAGTAGGTTTTTTGAAATCAATCTCATAGATGCTGTTTTTTGCCTTTTCATCTGCTGCTACTATCTGAAAACCAGATTCGATCAGATAATATATAGCAACCCTAAGATTGGCCACCTTTGATGTTGCTATCCTAAGCAGCGCTCCTGCCGATGTTTTTATTGCATCTGCATTCACTGCGGCTCCACCTTTTGCAGGAAGAATTATCCCTGCTACACCTGCACATTCGGCAGATCTGGCTATTGCACCAAAATTTCTTACATCGCTTACACCGTCAAGCAGTATAAACAATGGTGCAGAACTCTTTTTCATGGCATTTTCGACCATCTCTTCAATAGGAATATATTCCACCTGAGATATGAATGCTATGACACCCTGATGATTCCCGTTTGTAATGCTGTTCATTTTTTCTGCCGGTGCAAACTGTACAGGAATCTCTTTTTCCTGAAGTATCTCCACTAACTGGCGAAACTGCATTCCCTCCAAACCCTGTTTAAAAAGAACTTTTTCAATTCTCTTATTGCTTTCCAATGCCTCCATTACAGAGTGCATTCCATATAGATAATGTGTCTTTTGTTCCATTTTAGTCTTACTTTTTGTAAATATAGCTTAATTTTAGCTCTGTAGCGTGGCCCACTCCTCCAACTTAAGATCCAGTTCGAGTTTGTAACCGTTATACTCTTTCAATATTTCATCAAGGGAATCGTTTTTTGCAGGATTAGCAAGGATTGCCTCAATTTCCGCTATCTTTTTCTCCAGCCAATCGACTCTCTTCTCACAAGCTTCAATTAAATTTCTTTTTTTACGGGACTCTTTTTCAATCTCCTTTTGCTCCTGATGCGACAATATCTCTTTTTTGTTCTCTTTGACAGCTCCAGTATCTTTTTTATCGGTTGAATGATATTCAAGTTCTCTCAAATGCTCCATTTTTTTTCGGGACAAAAATTCCATAACACCCCCAAGGTGCTCTTTAACCCGACCATCCTTGAATTCATATACCTTATTCACAAGTCCGTCAAGAAAGTCCCTGTCATGCGAAACCAGTATCAATGTACCATCAAAATTTGTAAGAGCCTGTTTTAGAACATCTTTTGATCTTATATCCATATGGTTCGTGGGCTCATCCAGTACCAACAAATTACGTGGTTTTAGTATGAGCTTTGCCATAGCAAGTCTTGCTCGTTCACCCCCGCTCAGAACAGAAGTTTTCTTGTTTACATCCTCTCCCTTAAACAGAAATGCACCCAGTATATCTCTAAGTTTTGTCCTTATGTCTCCGACAGCAATTTTATCTAATGTCTCAAGTACTGTGTCGTTTTTATCCAATAAATCTTCCTGATTTTGCGCATAATATCCAAGAGAGACATTATGCCCAAGTTCAAGCGTACCACTTTTGGGGCTTATTTCGTTTGCAATTAACCTTATGAATGTAGTTTTTCCTTCTCCGTTCCTCCCCACCAATGCAACTTTCTCCCCACGTTCAATTGTAATATTCGCCTTGTCAAATACAACCTTTTCACCAAACTGCATTTTTAAGTCTCTCGCATTTATCACAACTTGTCCCGATCTTGGAGATGGCGGGAACTTTACTGCCAGCGATGATTTATCCTCATCATCAATCTCAATCCGTTCAATTTTATCCAGTTGCTTTATCCTTGACTGTACCTGATTGGATTTTGTTGCCTTATATCTGAATTTTTCAATAAACTCCTCAGTCTTCTCGATTTTCCTCTGCTGATTGTCATATGCCGCTCTCTGTTGCTCTATTCTCTCTTTTCTCAGCTCTAGGTATCTGGAATACGGGACCTTATAGTCGTATGCTTTGCCAAGCATCAGCTCAACCGTTCTATTGGTAGCATTGTCCAGGAATTTTCTGTCATGGGAGATTAATACCAAAGAACCATAATAATTTTCCAGATACTCCTCAAGCCATTGGATTGATTCTATATCGAGGTGATTGGTAGGTTCGTCCAGTAACAGAACGTCGGGTTTTTTAAGCAAAACTTTGGCTAGTTCTATTCTCATGTTCCATCCCTGACTGAATGTATGTGTCGGTCTGTCAAGTTCATTACGGTTAAAACCAAGTCCAATAAGTGTTTTCTCAGTCAAGCCTTCTGGGTTCTCCGATCCGTAATAGTGGATCTTATCGTTGATATCGTTTATACCAACCATAAGTTTATGGTACTCATCACTCTCGTAATCATCTCTGTTTGCCAGTTCATGACTTATCCTCTCCATCTCTTTTTGCAAATCAAAGAAATACGAAAATGCTGTAAGAGCCTCCTCAAATACAGTCTTGTCCTTAGCATGCTCCATTTGTTGGGGTAGATAACCAATTGATAAGCCGGCAGGTTTTACTACGAGACCTTCAGATGGCTTGTTTATGCCCATTATTAACTTAAGCATGGTAGATTTTCCGGAGCCGTTTTTTCCTACCAGTCCTATTCTGTCCTTCTCGCTGATATGAAAATTAATATCATTAAGTAGCGTAAACCCGCCAAAGGAAACGGTAAGGTTATTTATCGATATCACGACTTACAACTATGCTAAATTCATATAAAAGATAAAGAGGCGCTCCTACAATAAAAAGGGTAAAAGCGTCGCCGCTTGGTGTAATAACAGCGGCTAAAATTATAAGGAACACAAATGCATGCTTCCTGTATTTCTTAAGAAATGACTTATTTATGATTCCCATTCTTGAAAGAATACTTGCCAGAGCCGGCATCTCAAATACAATTCCCATTATAAGAATGAGCCATGTGAACATTGAGATGTACGATTTGAGTGAAATCTGATTAACAACCCAATCGCTTACTTGGTATGTCCCTAAGAATCTTACGGTTAAAGGAAAAACAAAAAAATATCCTACCAAAACGCCTATAAAAAAAAGTATTGCGGCAAAAGCAAAGGCTTTATTAATCGCTCTCTTTTCTTTTTCGTACAATCCCGGCTTTACAAAGTTCCATAACTGATATAAAATATAAGGCACTGCAAGAATAAATGCCAGCGTCATGGATATATTCACATGAGTAAAGAATTGTGCAGAAAGTTCAATGTTGATCAGATTCAAATGGAAAGGTTCCGGAGCAATTGCTGGATACGAAAGCAACACAGAAAGTGCTCCAAACCATTTATAAAGTATAAAATCAGAGTCAATAGGTGCAAAGATGATCTTATCAAAAACAAAATTCTTGTTCAAAAAAATTACAATCATCAGAACAATAACGACAATGGCAGATCTGAACAAGACCTTTCTAAGCTCATCCAGATGTTCCCAAAATGTCATTTCGCCACTCACTGCTTATCTTCCTTTTTCTCTTCGTTAATGGTCTCTTTCATATCTTCTTCGACCCCTTTCACCCCATCCTTAAAGCTTTTCACACCTTTACCAATGCCCTTCATCAATTCGGGAATTTTTTTCCCTCCAAAAAGAAGAAGCACTATCAGAGCGACAATGATTATTTCTGTGGCTCCCACTGTTCCAAAAAGTAATAGATGATTCATATTTAAATTATTAAGTGATTATTTTTCAAAATAAGGGGCAAATTTCTCTGCTATATATAAGGGTATCCTTGTGGGTTTCCTTGTATCTTTGTGAATGAAGCCCAATGTAACACTTCCTTTACACACAATTTGATTTGCCTCATTGTAAATTATTGTATCAATGACAATCCTTGCCTTTGGAGGATCCGTCACTGTGCTTACTATTCTTAACTTCTCTCCTTGCTTTGCGGGTACTTTGTAATCACAAGTCACATTAACCACCGGCATCATTATACCTGCATCCTCAATCTTTTGAATTGGCAACCCCATATCAATAAGTGCCTGATTCCTCCCACATTCGAAGTATCTGATATAGTTAGAGTGATGAACCACCCCCATCAGATCAGTTTCATAGTACCTTACTTCAAGAACCATTTCAGAAACAAACATAATCTATTTTTTTAATTCCCTTTTTAATTGATTCAGTTTAGAAATCTTTGTCTGGGCGTCACTCTGCTTTTTATATTCCATGTCAACAACATCCTTTGAAGCATTAGATACGAACTTTTCATTTGAAAGCTTCTTGTTTACTGAAACAAGAAAACCTTCCAGATGTTTTATCTCGGCTTCAATTCTTGTAATTTCATCGTCTATATTGACCAGATTACCTAATGGAAGAAAAAACTCCACGGTACCAACCATGAAAGAGGCCCCGTTAAGATTTTCCTCCTTTTCTGAATATTGTCTGATTGCATCTATGTTGGCCATTTTCCGTATAATGCAGTATAAAGCTTCAGAAAAATCTCCCTTAATATAAAGATTAAGGGATTCTTTTGGAGAGATTCCTTTGGACTGCCTGATACTCCTGATGCTTACAATTGCAGCTTTTGCCTGCTCTACTTTTGCAATAAGATCGGTAGAGTATTTCTCGGTTTTTGGTTGTTCAAGAATCATTATACTCTCACCATCTTTACGATAACTGAGGTTTTGCCATAACTCTTCAGTTATAAATGGCATGAACGGATGGAGAAGCTTCAATAATTTTTCGAAATAAACCAAAGTTGCCTCATGAGTATCCTTATCCATAGCTCCACCCTGAACCGGTTTGATTATCTCAAGATACCAGGCACAGAAATCATCCCAGAAGAGCTTGTATAAAAGCATAAGTGCATCGGAAAGACGGAATTTTTCAAAATGGTCGTTCATTGTCTCAATAGA
>Ga0074193_1001507_pt1 | contig 27514 bp, 24 predicted proteins | sample EPASupsiteHSE605_FD_64523 | JGI IMG/M metagenome (GOLD analysis project Ga0074193, IMG submission 64523) | Bioremediated contaminated groundwater from EPA Superfund site, New Mexico - Sample HSE6-05 | ecosystem: Environmental > Aquatic > Deep subsurface > Groundwater > Contaminated ... | reverse complement strand
AGAACCAGTAGCAGCCACAGGCCTGACGGTATCTGCTGCGGATGTAACCGGAGCAGGAACGGATGGGAAGACAAAGATCACGGTAACAGAGACACCGGCCAGTGGAAACAGCTTGGTGTACAAGAACAATGAGGGAACAGACCCGACCGCACCGAACGTCGGAGACAACCTAAGCTCATGGACTGTACTGCCAGAGAACGGCGAAATTGCTGCCGCCAACGGAAACTATATTGCGGTAGCTGAAGTAGACGGTACCCACCTGGCCGTGAAGTACGGAAAAACCCAAGCAGTAGTAGTCGCAGAACCAGTAGCAGCCACAGGCCTGACGGTATCTGCTGCGGATGTAACCGGAGCAGGAACGGATGGGAAGACAAAGATCACGGTAACAGAGACACCGGCCAGTGGAAACAGCTTGGTGTACAAGAACTATACGACAACAGACCCGACCGCACCGAACGTCGGAGACAACCTAGGCTCATGGACTGAACTGCCAGAGAACGGCGAAATTGCTGCCGCCAACGGAAACTATATTGCGGTAGCTGAAGTAGACGGTACCCATCTGACCGTGAAGTACGGAAAAACCCAAGCAGTAGTGGTCGCAGAACCGGTAGTCCCCGGAGCTCCGACAGCAGTTAGTGCTATAGCAGGCAATGGGCAGGCAACCGTCAGCTTTAGTGCTCCGTCCTCGGATGGAGGCAGTGAAATAACGAGTTATACTGTAACAACCACCCCAGGAGGAATCACAGTCACAGGAACAACAAGTCCAATCACCATAACCGGACTAACCAACGGAACTGCCTATACCTTCACAGTAACGGCTACGAATGGCATCGGAACGGGAGCAGCTTCAAGCGCGTCAGCCAGCGTCACCCCGGAACTCCCCCCAGCTCAAGCAACAGTCCCAGGAGCCCCGACTGGAGTAACTGTGATAGCAGGCAATGCACAAGCAACCGTCAGCTTTAGTGCTCCGTCCTCGGATGGGGGCAGTGCCATAACGAGCTATACCGTAACAACCACTCCAGGAGGGATCACCGCCATAGGATCAACCAGCCCGATTATAATAAGTGGACTTATTAACGGAACCGCTTATACCTTTTCCGTTATCGCCACCAATTCGGTTGGAAACAGCGCGGCATCAACAGGATCAGCTATCGTATCTCCAGCAGCAAACTACACCGTAACGTTTAATGTTAACGGTGGTAGTCAAGTCGAAGCCAAAAGCAACGTTGCATCTGGCAGCACCATCGCTGAACCAACAGCCCCGATTAAGTCAGGATATAATTTCGGTGGTTGGTATAAAAACGCTGGGTTAAGTACTGCATGGAATTTTGCCACTGATACAGTAACAAATAATACGATCCTGTATGCCAAGTGGATATCTATCTATGAGCTTACTGCACCCGAATTAAGCATAGTCTCCCAAACTATTCCTAACGGAACAAGCAAAGAGATTCCTTTAGCGGCTTTTGGCTCTAAGCTCAAAGTAAATGGAGTTGAGCAATCAGCAACTGTTAGCTACAGCTATGTAGAAGTGGAAGATTCCGATAATCTGGCCGAAATTTTTGGTTCAACCCTCACGTTGACCTCACCTGTAGCTAACGATGCAAAGATTGTAAAAATTAAGGTCATAGCTTTGTGGACAGGGGAAGAAAGAAACCTTACCGCGAGTAGAATTATATCTTTCACGGTAAGTAATGAAGGTACTCCGCCTAGTATCGTTATAGCTCCAGTGTCAACGGATACCGTTGACACTGCGAAAGTGAGCGCAGTGGAAAATAGCATTTTAGCCTTACCGAATGTCGGTACAGATACCCCGAGTAATGATGACACAGCCATTAAAACTGCTGAAACGCTTATCCTGCAAGCTAAAGAGGACTTTGAACGGCTGAATTCGGCGGAGAAAGAACATGTAGGTTTGCCAAAACGAGAGAAATTAGACACACTAATCTTTAGGTTGGGACTCCTGAAAACCGAAATAGATGCCAGCAAAGCTGGAGTAAGTGTCAATGCCATCGGGCTTGAGACCTCGGTAAATTCTGACATTGACATGGCAAACGGCAAGGATGTAAAGGTTACTCTGAGAGTCGAAGCGGGAAACAATATTAGCCAGTCCAATGAAATAGTGGCTGACAGCAACATTATTCTAGCCAGTGGCGGTAGTAGCCAAATCTTAAGTAGTGCGTTTGATGTCAGACTATATAAAACCGTATCCGAACCCGATACTGGCAATTCAACCACTGAAACTATACTAGAAGCCGATGCACCGGTTTATATTACTCTGGATCTACCGGTAGATATGCGAGGCGGAACAGATTATAAGATTTATCATGTTCACACCAAACTAGACGGTAGCAAAGAAATGGAAATCATAGCAGCTACCTATAATGCTAATGCCAATCCACCCAGCATATCCTTCTGGATACGCAAATTTAGCACTATCAAAATAGGATATACCCCGACACTAGTCACCCCTCCTAGTGGCGGTGGTAGTGGCAGTGCAATCAATACTACTGCGAAACCAGTTATAACTTTAGTAGGGAATGCGGAAGTGACTATACCTCTTAACGGTTCCTATAACGATGCAGGTGTAACTGCAAAGGATGCTAATGGAGTTGACATCACAAGCAGAATAGTCATCATAAACTCTGTCAATCCAAAAATTCCAGGTGACTATACCGTGACCTACAATGTAACAGATTCGTCTGGAAAGGTTGCTGACCAAGTCATAAGAACAATCCATGTAACCGGAGTGGGCAGACTTTTCGGCTGGAACAGTGTCGATACAGCTCTCGAAATTGCCAAAGCCAGCTTTACAGAAAAGGTTTCAAATGTTATCTTGGCAACATCCGAAAACTATCCGGATGCCTTAGTAGGAAGTGTACTGGCCTACAAGCTTAAAGCCCCAATACTACTGGTTGGACGCTCTGATTCAGATCAAGAAAAGATATTGGCTTATCTAAAAGAGCATATGAATCCTATGGGTACAGTCTATATTTCGGGAGGTACTGCAGTAGTAAGTAGTGTCATGGAAGCAAAGATAACAGCTAGTGGTTTTAACAATATCACTAGATTAGGCGGTTATGATAGATATGAAACTGCAGTAATAATTGCTGAATATCTAGGGGTAAAGCAAGGAACACCTGTCGTGTTAGCCTATGGAGAAAACTATCCAGATGCATTATCCGTTAGCAGCGTAGCAGCCGTAATGCAGAGCCCAATACTATTAGTGGGAAAAGATGGTATGAGTGATGCAGTAAAGAAAACAATTGCAGAAATTAGGCCAGGTAAGGTATATATTATAGGGCTTCAGGCGGTCATAAGCGCAGAAACTGAAAGCCAAGTGGCCGAGATAACGTCTTTAGATAATGCGAATATTGTTAGAATAGGTGGAGTAGACCGATTTGAAACTTCACTTGAGGTGGCAAAATACTTCAACTTAGCTGGACAAAATATATGTCTGGCAACCGGGAATAACTTTCCTGATGCTCTAACAGGAAGTGTTTATGCAGCAAACTCCAATGCACCTATTATCTTAGTAGATGTAAATCTTTCGGATAATATAAAAAATTATTTGATAACAAGAAAAAGCCCGGGAGTTTCCATTTTTGGAGGAGAAGCTGTGATAAGTAAAGCTATAGAGCAAGAGCTTTTACAGATGTTAGTTAAATAATGAATTGATATGAGTAGAAATCCCTTAACGATTTCTGCTCATACTCTCCACTGGAGGTTATCGTGACTATCGTATTCATGAACACAGAAGTTAAGAATCCACACTGCACGAGTGTACGTTACAAGTTGCAGTGTGGCGAAAGGCTCATTCACCTTTCGTTCAAGGGCCGATGATACTTAGGGCATAGCCCCTAGGAAAGTAGGATTCACACGGCAGAAGTGTTCGTCACAGGTCACCTTGTGGCGAAAGTCTCGTCCATCTTTCGAATCGTCAGGTAACAAGCAAAAGACTATCTCAAATTGTGTAGGTAGTCTTTTTGTGTTATTTGACGAGTATTAGACAGAATAGAGCCGGGCTCCACCCGTTCGGATCCATATTGCTGGAGCTTGCGTCATGAGTCGCAATGTGGCGAAAGTCTCATCCGACTTTCGTCACACGGCAGGAGTGTGCGTTATTGACGTCGTGTGGAGATAGGCTCACCTTTACTAAGAACAAAGGGTTCAAGTGCCGGAAGGTTTTTTCCTGTATCTGCAATCACGTTAGACAAACTGTAGTCTCAAAATGAAAAAATTTATCCTAAAGTGAAATAGATTTTTCATTTATAAGACGTGAGAAATTGCTAAATTGGTGATTTTAGGGGGTTTAGGTCAGTTCTTAACTTGGCATGATTCTTGCATAATGCATGGGGAGAACGTAGTTATCTTCTGGTAGTGTTCAACGAGGTTGTAATCGATAGAGCCCTAGCTCTGCATGTTGGTAAATTGGGTTGGATCGTAACCCACATCATAATATCAAGTTAGAAGGAGTATGAACTCATGAATGTAACTTTAGAAAAAACAGAAAACAGTGAAGCTTACTTTGATTTTGTAATTGAAGCAGAAAAATTTGAGAAAAGCATTGAAAAATCGTATAAAAAAAATGTTAAGAAATACAATATCCCTGGTTTTCGCGAGGGGAGTGCACCTCGAGCAATGTTAGAATCAAAATTTGGACCAGAAATCTTTCTTGCTGATGCCATTGATTTTGTTGTGCCTGATGAATATTATGCCGCTATTAAGCAGTTGGAACTAAAACCAATTGGTGAACCTGATATTGAAGTGGGTTATATCCTAAAAGGAAAACCGGTTAATGTCAAGGTTCGTGTGCCAGTTAAACCTGAGGTCATCCTTGGAAAGCTTGAAGGCTTGGAAATAACGGTGCCAAAGATTGATGAAGTGACTGAAAAAGATATTGAGAAGCATTTGCAAGCCTTATGCGCTAAAAATAAAATAGTAATCGATAAACCGGATGAACCTGCTGTTCTTGGAGATACAGTAACTTTCGATTATAAGTGTACTGTAGAAGACAGCGATTCTGATCTTGATAGCCAAGAAGATTTCAAACTAGTTCTTGGTTCGGACATTTTTTTTCCTGGTTTCGAGGATAAATTACTGGGTGTAAAAAAAGGCGACGAGTTAAATATTACAATTGGCTTCCCTAATGAGCATCAAGTGACACAACTGGCTGGTAAAAAGGCCCTATTCAAAGTAATTGTTAAAAATGTCGAAAACATTCAAATCAGAGAACTAACTGACCAATTTGCCAAGGAAATAGCAAACGTGAATAACTTGGAGGAATTGCGTTTAGAGGCTAAAAAGAAGCTGCTTGAAATGGCTTCTTTGCGTTCTTCAGATGCGAGAAAACGGGCTGTCATTAAAAACGTAATGGATACGTGCGCGCTCTCCGTTCCTGAATCTGTAATAATGGAGCAGGCTCATGCGATGCTTGAACAGTTTTCAAATGAATTGGCATCCCAAGGAGGAAGCGTAGAGCAGTATCTTCAGATGACTAATAGCAACGTTGCGCTCCTCAAGAAGCAAATGTGGGAAGAGGCAAAATTTTTAATCAAATCAAGGTATATATTTGAAAAAATTATTGAAGAAAAGGGATTTGAGGTAAATGCGGAGGAATTAAATAACGGTCTTGAGTCCTTCGCTACTAGCATCGGCATGGATAAGGAAAATGCAAGAGAGAACCTCGGTCCACTAGTTGAGAAAGTGTTGTTTGATTTAAAAGCAGATAAAGCGGCCCAATATTTGGTGGATCATGCGGTTATAACGATTGCCGAAGAGAAGAGGGCACAATAAATGGGGAATTCAAATCCTCAAAGGGGGAGCCTGTAAGTGAGTAACAACAGTCAAATGACAGGAATTTGTACAGAAGAGGTTAGTAGCTAATCCTATCTATACCTTGAAAGCAATGTAGTTGGAATATCTCTTAATAATTATGAGTACAATTGGTAAACCCCATTATAAAAGACCTCCCTGTTAACGAACTAGGGAGGTCTTTTGTGGCTTTACATGTGCCATATAGACCGAGAGTGAATAAATCTTCTGGTTGACATCTTGGATGTGTGGAAAGTTAATTTTTCATACATCGTTAAGAATGCCAAACATTCAGGTCTTGACGGGCGGATCTAAAATTACTATAATCACATTATTACATAATCCGTTGGTTATTGAAAACATAATCTAATATTTATGTATTTTTGCGAAATAAACGATAAGGCAGCAAAGACAAAATCAAAAAGAGGAGAATTATTTTGCGAAGAAAAAAGATAAACTCTCTAATCCCTGTCCTAATATTCATGGCAATTGCAATAATTGGGATATATGTTTTGGCTTTCACCGGTAACGGTGGGGGCTGTTTTGATATTCGGAATGGGTAGAAATAATTTAAGGCTACCACCTTTTAGATGATAGCCAGTTAGAAGAATTTTTTAGAAAATAACTCCTAAAGCGATAAGAATTAAAATAGCGATTGCAATGATTCCTACACCGACGCAACTGCCGACGCCAGCAACTGGGGCGACAGGAGCTGGACAACATGCTCCACCCATACCGTAAGCACCATAACCCATTCCGTACATCAATTATTTCCCCCTTTCTAATTAAAATACGATTCCCAACGCGATAAGCAGAAGAATAATCACGACAACTGCAGCGATTCCTGCGCCAAGGCCATGTCCTGTTCCGCAAGCTGCTCCATCAACACTACCGAATGCCATTTGCATTTCCTCCTTTGTTAAGAGTAGTACATAATATAAAGAGGTTGGTTAATGTGGTATAAACTGGTAAATTAATATTGACCTACCGGTTAATTACTACCAGAACCGGCGACGAAAAAAGAAAAACGGGAAGAAAAATGGGAAGAAAAATGGATTAAAAAATGGATTAAAAAATGGTCTGAAAAACATACCGAAGGTCCCCCTTTCACAAGGACTTAGGATAATAATGGAATACAATATAGAATATGTAAATAAATAGACAAAGGTTCTATTACATTGGAGCCGATATTCATTTTAATCTTTGGATAGAGGTTTAGCAGGCAACTGAAACAGTTAGATGCAATTGAAGTCCAGTTCGGTCAGGGTGCCTGGGGAGGGGGAGTAAGTTCAACGATTTATCCTGAAATGATGGACGAACATCTACGCGAGTTATGGAAATCAAACCGGGGCAAAGCACCGGCAAGAAAGCTCGCTTTCCCAATGTCAACACACCCCAGGACGTCATTAACCTCGTCAACTCTCTGAAGCAGCAATATGAAAAAAGTTCTCCCCCAGTCACCTCCTCCGCAGATGGCTTTATTTGAAGGCAAGTTTAAAGATCTCTTCGTTCCTGATGACGGCAGTCAACATTTGGCTAATTTTTTGAAATCATGTACTGCGGAAATGGTCATGGCATTACAAGCTATGGGCAAGATCAATGTTAATCAACTAGCTAAAGAAGACCTTGTTAAGGCGGGGGAAGAGGATTACGGATGAACCTGCATACTAAAAGACGTTTATTTGGTATGCAGGTTTTATCGGCAATAAGTCTCCACATTTTAAATATTTGTGGAGACTTATTGCCGATATTTTTGATATATCATGTAACGTATAATTACTCAGACTCAGATAGCCTGAAAGCCTTTGATACGGATAAGATTAGTACTTGTGAATCCGTGTTGAGTTTTTCAGGCTGATTCATATAGTTAGTATTATTTTTATACTAACTATTGACATACAAAACACTTAGTATTAAAATAATACTAAGATAGTTAGTCAGTACTATAACTAAGTAAGGAGAGAGTTCAATGAGTCTTCAAGATACAAATGGATTAACTGAAGCTGAGTTTCTAACCAACTATGATGCCAGTAAGTTTGAAAGGCCCTCGGTTACTGTGGATACGGTAATATTTACAATAACAAGTGAAGCGGAAGTTAATAAACGTAGCTTACCTGATAAAGAATTACAGGTTCTCTTAGTGAAACGTGGTGGGCATCCATACTTAGGCCAATGGGCATTACCCGGAGGATTTGTAAATCCAAAAGAAGATATTGACCAAGCTGCAGTCAGAGAACTTAAAGAGGAAACAAACCTTGATTGCAGATATATGGAACAACTTTATACGTGGGGCGAGGTCGAGCGTGACCCAAGGACTCGAGTGATTAGTATTTCTTATATGGCACTGATTGATTCTACGAAGGTAACCATTGAGGCGGGGGATGACGCTTCGGAAGCTAAGTGGTATTCCGTGAGAGATAAGGTTTTTAAGAAAGAAAAGATTGTGACAGGCGACGGCTTTGTCCAGAAAAAGTGGGTTTTGCTAGAACTTGAAAGTAACGATGAAACGCTAAGTGCAGTTATCCTGGTTACGAAAATTGTAAAAGGAACAACCATCAAATATGAGCGAGAGGTCATTGAAAGAAACGGAATTGCTTTTGACCATTCTCGGATTATTCAGTACAGTGTTGAACGCTTGCGGAACAAGCTTGAGTATACGGATATCGCCTTTGGATTGATGCCGGAACTTTTTACTTTAAGCGAATTGCAAAAGTCGTATGAAGTGATTCTCGGGAAGAAGCTTAATAAGGCGAACTTTCGGCAAAAAATTGAAAAGATGGTCATTGGTACAAATGAATACCAAAAGGGTAAAGCCTATAAGCCAGCAGAACTTTATCGATTTAACCCCAACTGGGATGAAGAAGATGGGTTTTAACAAAGAAGTCATATCCGCGTAGAGCTTGGCTCCATAGTGAAAAACTGTTGAGGGGGAATTAATGTGTTTATCAAACGTGATTTTTTAGGACTTGCTAATCAAGTCCTAAGCAAACAAGTTGATGTTCTTAACAATTTAGATGAACTATCAATTAAAGAGTTAGACCCAAAGAAAACAGTACTCATTGTCATCGATATGGTTAAAGGGTTTGCTAAAGAAGGGGCACTTTATAGTCCTCGAATCGAAGGGCTTATATCTGAAATAGGGAGGGTCATACAACGTTGCATCGACCGCGGTATCCCAATCTTGGCCCTTGCCGATAGCCATACGAAAGAAAGCCCTGAATACAAACGCTATCCCATACACTGCGGTTTTAACTCAGAGGAATCAGAAATTGTGGATGAATTCAGAGACCTTTGTCGAGTCTTCGCTAAAAACTCGATTAATGGCTATCTCGAAGAAGAATTTCAAGAATGGCTAATTGCTCATCCTGATATCAACACATTCCTTGTTGTCGGTGACTGTACGGATATATGTGTCTCTTCCTTCGCTTTAACAGCTCAAGCCGATTTTGACCGAAAGAATAAGGATTCTTCGGTAATCGTTTTAACCAAAGGCGTAGAAACCTTCGATATTCCAGGGACTCATGATGGTGATTTTTATCAGATGCTTGGCCTTATGTACATGTCGTCAAACGGTATTAAACTCGCTTCAACTTTAATTTAATAAAAGGAGTGGAGAGAAATGAGTGTATTTAATGGACAACGCTTAGCCCCTGAGATTTTCAAGATTGACACAGAGCGAATGAGAAAGGGTTGGTACTCTGATGCGTACTTCCTGAATATTGTAAAGATACTTGAAACTGTTTCCAAAGAAGGCTATACGTTTCAAGGAAAATGTGACGTTAAGGAAATTCCTGAAGATAAATTAGCTCAGGTGAAAAACGGCGACATTATTGTTGAAATGCAATTCTTTACTCGGCGTAAACCCTACAGCCTAGTAGCTGGGGTAGATGAGGCCCTGACTATTCTGAAAGAATGTACCGGTTATTATGACGAAGATGGCAACTTCGTTAATATGTATCATTCGCTTGAAGTCGAAGCAGTTGAAGATGGCACATTTGTTACCTATGACGGCGACCCCATGAGTGTACAGCCTGTACTGAAAGCAAGAGGAGTCTATCGTTATTTCGCACTGTTAGAAACTCCTATACTCGGGGTTCTTTCTGAGGCAACTCGGGTAGCCACCAACGTCTTCAACGTCCTTAAGGCTGCTAAAGGGAAAGACATTCTCTTTTTCCCGGCACGTTTCGTTCATTACAAAATGCAAGCACTTCATGGATACGCCTATTCACTGGCGGTTCAAGCATACAACGACAAATATGGTAAGAAATCCAATACCTTTGTTTCTACAGATGACCAAGCTGATTGGTGGGGCGGGAAAGCCGGAGGTACAATTGCACACGCTTCAATCGCTGCCTTTTTGGGTGATACAGCTGAGACGACGATGCAGTTCTGTCGGATTATGCCTCTTGAAATCCCTAGAATTGCCCTTGTGGACTACCACAACGATTGCCTTGGTGATACCCTCTCAGTGATGAAAAGGATGTTTGACAAGTATTGGAGTCTATTAAAAGAAGGGAACAAAGAAGAAGCCCGAAAATACCAACTCTTTGGCGTACGCCCAGATACTTCTGGGAACATGCGCGATAAATCAATTCCTCCCTTTGGTGATAAGAAATTAGACTGCGGCGTAAACCCTCGTTTAATATGGGCATTGCGCAACGCGATTGATGCTGCTTTTAAGCAGTGGGATATTCCTTTTGATGCTATCCATGCCGCCAAAGAATGGTGTCAGGCGGTTAAGATAATAGTCACTGGTGGCTTTAATGCCAAGAAAATAACAGTGTTTGAGGAGCTTGAGGTGCCGGTTGATATTTACGGCGTTGGGTCGTCACTTCTGGAGAATTCGGATGAGACCAATAATGATTTCACATCGGATATTGTCCGAGTCAAAATCGACGATTCATGGGTCGAAATGCATAAGGTTGGCCGTGGGCCTTGCGATAATCCAAATCTTAATAGCATTGCCTAAGGGGGAGTATGATGGAACGTGTAATTGCAGTTTTTGGCGGGTCGTTTAGCCCTGTAACAAATGCTCATTTAGCTCTTGCAGAGCAAATCACTAATATCTATGATATCGAGAAGGTCATTTTTCTACCCGTAAGTGACCTTTATGAAAAGAATGGGCTACTCCCGTCCAAGGACCGCGTAAAGATGCTGAAACTTGCTTGTCAAGCGAACCCCAAATTTGAAGTGTCAGAGATTGAAACACGGTCTCCGATATTACTCAATACAATCGATTCACTAAAAATACTCAGAAAGCAGTATCCTAAGAATCCAATCGCCTTTGTCATGGGTACGGATAACCTGAGATTTATCGATGCTTGGGACGATTTCCAACAGTTAATGGACAATTATTATTTCATCGTTATCCCTCGAAATGGAGACGACCCTATGAAGATGATTCAAAAAAACCCTTCGCTCCTCTTAAATTTGGATAGCTTTCTGATTCCTGAAGACTATGTGCGAAATGATGGTAACTCGACCCATGTCCGTGATTTGCTTAAAGCAGGGAAGAGTGTCCGTTATCTTGTACCGGAACCTGTGTACTATTACTTAGAAGTAACTTTGAAAGGATGGGATTTTAATGCGTAATTGGAATGAAGAAATTAAGAGTCGTGTAGAATGGATGAGGGAAATTTTGAATCAAAGCGGAGCCAAAGGCCTTGTCATTGGAATGTCGTCTGGAAAAGACAGCAATACTGTCGCCGCGTTATGCAAACTGGCCACGGATAATGTCCTGGGCGTGATTATGCCGTGCTACAGCAGAGAAACCGATAAAGTTGATGCGCTTAAAGTTGCAGAAAAACTAGGCATTGAAACAGTTGAAGTTCCTCTCGAAGAGAGTTATTCTAAACTGTCCGAGAGTATTCAAAACAGCATGGATGAAACTATCACCCCTATGGCCTTTGCTAATATCAAGCCAAGACTTCGCATGACAACCCTTTATGCATTGGCTCAAGCGAAGGGCTACTTAGTTGCCGGTACGGACAATCTTTCGGAAGCTGTCATGGGCTACTATACGAAGTATGGGGACGGCGCGTATGACTTCTGTGTTATCTCGGACCTCACAGCAATGGAAGTTGTGGAACTCGGCAAGGCTTTAGGAATCCCTAAAGAAATCATTGAAAAAACGCCATCAGCTGGACTTTGGGAAGACCAAACGGATGAAAGTGAAATGGGCATTACTTATGCGGCGATTGACGAATTCATTCGGACAGGAGAGGGTCCGGATGAGGTTATCTCGGCTATCCGTACTGCCTATACGAAAACCGCTCATAAACGGATGCTGCCCTTAGTATATGGAGAGCCGGACTTTTCCTCACTTTAAAGACTCACTGTGAAGTAGAAAAGGATAAGATTATACCCACACGGCTTACTCGTTTAAAGTATGCCGTGTTGATACTCAAATAAATTACCAACCCATTCAGAGAAACGGAAATAAATCTGGTCGCATGTACAAAAGGTCAGACTGGATATGTTTCCGTGGACCAAGCAAGAGGAAAGTAAAAGCGTCAGCGATAATATCAAATGGAGGTATCGTAAGAAGTTCGAAAACGGGGAACTCTTCATTAATACCCAACGCTTCCTCGGATTTGACAAGGATTGCAACGGGCAGTTAATAATTAATCCTAAGGAATCCGAGATTGTTAAGCGAATTTACACTGAGTATTTAACAGGTCATGGGGCCTTTAAAATTGCTAAGCTGCTTAATTCAGAAGGTATCCCCACCGTCACTGGTTCTAATTGGAATGAAGCAACCATCCTGGATATTCTGAAAAACGAGAAATACAAGGGTGATGTTAAACTCCAAAAGACTTTTACCCAAAATCATATCAGTAAACTTAAGAAGAAAAATAAGGGCGAGATGGATAGCTTCTACATTGAAGATAACCACTCGCCTATTGTATCTAAAGAAGTATGGGAGCAGGTTCAGCAGGAAATGAAAAAGCGAGCCGAAGCGAAGGGAAACTTCAAAGGCTCGGGTAAATCACAAAATCGCTACCCCTTAACAGGAAAACTGTTTTGTAGCAAATGCGGATCAACTTTAAGGCGGAGAACTTGGAACAGTAACCACTCCTGTCGAAAGATCGTCTGGCAATGCAGCAACTACATTGAAAACGGTAAACAAGCCTGCGCAGGCACGACTATTGAAGATAGCGTTATTTCAAGGGTTAACATTCAGGGACCAACCGTCGTGAAGGAGGTTATGAAGAATGGCAAGAAACATTACCGTTATACCAGCCAAGACCAATCGAACAAGCCTTGCGGAAAACATAAAACCCCAGAAAAAGAGAATGGCGGCGTATTGCAGGGTGTCAACCAGCCAGGACGAACAGTTATCAAGTTATGAAGCGCAGGTGAAATTTTATACCGGTTACATCAATAACCATCCTGATTACGAAATGGCGGGAATCTATGCCGATGAGGGGATTTCGGGTACGAATACCAAAAAGCGTGAGCAGTTTAACAGAATGATTGAAGATTGCAAAGCTGGAAAAATCGATATGATTATTACTAAGTCCATCTCAAGGTTCGCAAGGAATACTTTGGACTGCTTGAACTATGTAAGGTAGGTTGCTCAAGGATTTGGGTATCGGAGTCATTTTCGAGAAGGAGTGCGCCCGTAAGTAACAGCCTACTCTGTTACGCGGTCATTATGGAATTCCGCCTTTAGCAAGCGGTAGGGAAAGTGTTAAGGGATATAATCCACCCTATCATCCCGCTGCTTACCCGGATGGGGAAACCCTACGGCGACCATAGCATGTAGCTGTCCGAAAAGGACAAGCATCGAAGTAGTGACTAAAGTGGCCTTAAAACTACACGATGCGGAGATGAAACAACGTGTATGAGGATGAAAGCTAAACTGCTTGATATGATAGCCAGAACGCGAGCCCACGAACGCACCCACGCGAAAGGCACTGAAACGCGAGGATTCCCGGCTGCTGTAGTTTTCTTTTCTACAGGTGAGCGTGACACTCGGGAATGCGTACTCTCCAGACGGAATGAAATGGCGAAAGTCACATCCGACAACACGTTACGCTAATGTTCCATCATGACTAAACGGGGATGACCTAAACCCAGTGGATTACTGGGCATGGTTACACAGCTTCCATAGTAGTCAGAGAACCCTGAAATGACAGGGAAAGCCGTAAAACGGATGCGGGAAAGCCGCTCACAGGGCGAAGGGAAGCAGTTTGCCTTTTAATACGGAGAAAGGATGGTGCGGAGGCATCATGAGAAGTCCAACCGAAGTATTAAAACATCTGAGCGAGAAATCACAGGACAAGTCGTACAGATTCCAACGCTTATACCGGAACCTGTACAATCCGGAATTCTACTACACCGCCTATCGTAATATTTACGCTAACGGCGGCAGCATGACTCCGGGTGTGGATAGCACGACCATTGACGGTCTTGGGGGCAGACGTATCGGGAAAATCATTGAATCCCTGAAAGACGAAAGCTACCAGCCTCATCCTACACGTCGCGAATATATCGAGAAGAAGAACTCGACGAAGAAACGACCGCTTGGAATCCCATCGGGTGATGACAAGCTAGTGCAGGAAGTAGTCCGCATGCTCGTGGAGAGCATATATGATTCGACCTTCTCCGACCGGTCACACGGATTCAGGCAACATAGGGGTTGCCACACCGCGCTCAAACAAATACAAAATACCTTCACCGGAGCCATATGGTTTGTCGAAGGCGATATTACCGCTTGCTTTGATTCATTTGACCACTATGTACTGATAGACTTACTCCGCAAGCGTATAGATGACGAAAAATTTATTGCGTTAATGTGGAAATTCCTTAAAGCAGGATACATGGAGCAGTGGCAATTCCACAGCACCTACTCCGGCGTACCACAAGGCTCAGGTATAAGTCCGATACTTGCAAACATTTACCTAAACGAGCTGGATGAGTACATGGAAGAATACAAGACAAACTTCAAAATTGGTGAGTCCCAAAAACGCAAACAAGACCGTAGTTACACCCGCTTCGAAGGGCAGATTACCCGCCTGAAAAAAGCAAACCAGAAGGTATGGAATCAATTGAGCAAAGAGGAAAAAGTGCGGAGAGCAAAAGTAGTGCGGAAATTGCAGACGGGCAAGCTTCGTATGCAGGCATACCCATTTCGCGATACAACATACAAAAACCTGCAATATGTCCGTTACTGCGATGATTTTATCATTGGGTTATGTGGAAGTAAAACGGACGCGGAAAAGCTCAAAGCCGACCTAACCGTGTTTCTGGAGGAGAAGTTGAAGCTCAAGCTATCAGACACCAAAACCAAAATAACGCACACAACACAAAAAGCGCGATATTTGGGATATGATATTGCGGTGTCGCATAGCCAAGCCATTAAGCGCACAAAGAAAGGCTACCGCAAACGTGCATACAAGGGCATGGTTATGTTACTGGTACCACATGGAAAATGGGCTGCAAAATTGCTGGAATATAAAGCAATTCGAATCAAACGGGACGAAAAGGGTAAAGACCATTGGCGCGCCATACACCGAGGTGGACTTATCAACTTCACAGACATTGACATACTGAATAAATATAATTCCGAGGTTCGCGGCCTATACAATTATTATTGCATCGCTAACAACGCGAGCATAATAGGCAACTTCGCCGGGCTGATGAAACACAGTATGCTCAAAACCTTTGCTGGTAAATACCGCACCAAGGTAAATAAAATCAAGGCGCGGTACATCAAAAACGGAACATTCACTGTGCAGTACACTACTAAACGGGGAGTTAAGGAAGCGACCTTTCCTCGTAACTTTGGCAAACAAAGTAAACCTATAGTTTCAAATGGGGATGTATTACCCGCATACATGCGCTACGAACGTAAGAATAGCTTAGCTGCAAGAATTAAAGCGGGTGTGTGCGAGTTATGCTGCAAAGTAGGATGTGACGTTGAGATGCATCAAGTGAGGCGGTTGAAGGATTTACGTGGGCGCAATCAATGGGAATTGACGATGTTGGATATCCGACGCAAAACCCTAGCGGTATGCCAGGATTGCCATGATAAGATCCACGCCTGTGACTAAGAACGACAGACTACGGGCTTACGGAGAGCCGGATACAGCGAGAGTTGTCCGTCCGGTTCGGAAGGGAGGGAAACCATGGGGCAGTCCACTTTATGCCCATGGCTGAACTTACCTTATAAAGAGCATCATGGCTGGTTGGCATGAAGAACAAATGGAAATGGAAGCTCAATTAAGATAGATTAAAAACTGGGACTGGTGTGGAGATTCTAGTTTGATAAATACCATAAAGCAAAGCTGTGACAGATATTCTGTTGGAACAGACATAGAAAGTTTAAAGTAGACAGGAGAAAGGTTAGTGGGACGAAAGTTAGATAGTGAAGCTAAAATGGCTTTATCTGAGGCGCTCGCACCATATTATAAATTTTCACTATTTCCTATGTTGTTTGAAGCGGTTGTTTCTCAAATGTCCATTAAAGAGGAGTGCGAGAGAGAATTCTTAATCACTAAGTGTAATGAATGCGGAAAGCATTTCTTAGTGCATAGGTTCGAGATTATCAATCCAGTGTTTAACTCGGATCAGCATACATGTCGTAAGTGTAACGATAATTGGGATTGTGAGTCGATCATCGATGTTCCTGCTGGAATTCCAATGCTACTGCACAGGTACTCATTGATAAATCGATATCTTCAACGAGAGAACTTATCTGATAAGGAAATAAAATATCTGGGAACTATCACCACATTTGATCACCCTTTAGAGTTACAGGTTGTGTCGGAGGAACTAAGAGAAGGGATTAATAAACTTATTTATCCTAATAGGTATCGAATTTCGGTGTTTATTCAGAATCTTCTAGCTATCGCAAAAGAGATAAATTACGATGAGTTTGAAAAGTTCACAAAATACTTTAATGAGCTTAATGAACCTGCTAAGCAGCTAACCAGTGCCCATGTAACCAATGAATCCTCTAAAATTTTTGAGCAAATCCAGGAAAAGTATAGCGACTTGATCTTCGAATTTTTATTCCCTCATCCAATTAAAGGAGAAAGGAATATTCTGTTAGATTCGGACGAGTTATATTTTGATAGGATTAATGATATTGCAAATCTTTACAAAGATTTGCTAGACCTCCAACTCGATCATATTTTCCTGTGTAATTTAGGGAATATGTTAAAAGGGAAACCATTTAACCCGGAGTGTATCCCTGTAAAAGTTTTTGGAAGTAAACTTATAGATATTACTAAGGAACACGTTAAAGAAACATGTTTGGAAGAATTCGTAACAAAATACTACAACTCCAAGCTTAGAAATGCTATTGCGCATCCATTGAGGTATGTGGATCGATTAACCAAAGAGGTTTCCTTGTTTAATAATGGTAAATTGCAATCAGTTTTGCCTTGGAATGAATTTATGGAACAAGTAACACCCTTAATTGAATTGCACGAAGAAATCGGACATGCCATCACTCAATTAGCATTTGAATATAACGCAGACTTCTTAGGAACTGCAGGAATTTTGTCCTTTGAACCGGATGATGAGTCAGGTAATGGGGGTGATTCCCCTATGCTGATGATTAATCAGATTAGGTCATTTAAACGGTTCAATTCCAACATTGACTGGGCAAACGAGATTAAAGTACTTCCTTTAAAAAGAGGCGATGAAAAAGGAATTTCGATTACGGTATTTAGAAAAGGTTTAAGGAATGATACTTACCCCACCGATAGATCAAGTCAAATACAATTTGGGCCGTACATTAATAACTGGCTAAAAGCTGTTATTGATGATGGATTCATAAGCGTTATACATAGAGAATGTATATTTCCTAATATGGATCTAGACCACTCGGGTGGTTGGATTTTAGAAGTTCCGGTTGATTCGTTGAAAAGTATGAAAGAAATTTGTACTGGCATTATGGATAATGCAGGTAAAATATATTTGGATGAATCATTGAAAATTTCCATTAAATCTGCTATGGGTGGCTCACAAATTTCTGTTGTTAAAGTTCCACGAAATGGGTCTTGCCGATGTGGAAGTGGTAAAAAGTACAAAAAATGTTGTGGCCAGAATCTTTACAGTTAGTGAAAATTTCTAATGTTAATAAAGCCTTCAATAGTCAACCCTTTTGAAGGTTTTATTGCTTACAATTACTAAGGTTGTAAAGCAAAATGCGGTTTTTGATCCTGCAAAAAGCCTGCAACTAGCTGTGATTTCAGAAATATACCCTGCCGCCAGGGGGATACCAGAGTGTTACGACATACTTTTTATCTCCTCAAGGCATACGGAGGTAATAATCCTGTTGCAACGCATGTAACTCAGGTATATCAAGGGTTTGCGGGGACGGACGCAAAAAAGTGTTTTTGACGTGAAGGCTATCTTTCACGTCTTTTGTTTTGTAAAATGTAATTGTACGTGCGTCTTATCCAGTTTATGTTTATGCAAATAAAAGATTGAGATGAAGAATGTTCGAATCATACCACCAAAACCCAAAGAAAATAGAAAACTTAGGGTTGCCGCTTACTGCCGCGTCAGCACCTCCGGGCCGGAGCAGATGCGCAGCCTTGAGATTCAGAGAAGTGCGTATAAGAAGATGATAAAAAGCCATCCCAACTGGATTTATGCCGGTGTTTTCTATGATATTGAAAGCGGGCTTCGAAGAAGCGGCAGAAAAAGCTTGGACAAACTGCTTAAAAAAGCGGCCAAAGGCAAAATTGATTACATGGAATTTGCTTGTGTGCGGCGATTGCGGAGCGTCTTATCGTAGAAGGACTGAGCGGGGCAAGGTAGTCTGGCGCTGTTCGACAAGGATTGAAAAAGGCAAGGAGGCCTGCCCCCGCTCCCCTACTCTGAATGAAGGATGGGTGCAGGATACTCTGGGCGAGGCTGTTTGCCAGAATGGAGTTTATGATGAAGGCGTTATCAGAAATGAAGTTGATAAGATTCAGGTTTTTGACGCCTTTATTCTGATTTACTGTATGGATGGGTCGCAAGAAAAGAGGTCATTCCAGAATTACTAAGCCTGTGATATACTAATAATTGTCAATAAGAATGGAGGCTAAAGCCTCCGGCACAGATTGATCGGGGTAAAACCCAATGCAGAAGAAACAAGCTGAGAGGCTTGTTTTATGCTATGGAATGTCTTTTTGGTTAGTATAATTTTTCGGAATTACAAACAGAAAAGACATTAGATGATCACTTACAGAAAGAGGTTGCAATGTTTCGAAATCTCATAAAGAAATCTGAGCCAGAAATAATTGTAATAAAACCACCTGTATCCCACCAAAACGAGTGGGGTGGAGATGGATTGGTTTTCTATGTAAAAAACGGGAAAGGTCTGCTATCCACTAAGTATGGTTATTTAGAAAAAGAGGCATTAGCGACTTTAGTCTATGGAAATACCCCACTCATAAAGTTCCAAGCGAATCAAGCCTATTTCTGCCCAACATGTGAAAAGCTTGTTGCTGCCGGATATGGTCTTGAAATGAGCGATTAAAAGGTAATATCTGAGTTGCGGGAAGTTTTGAATCATAAATTTATATCATTAGAGAAGTCCCTTAAAAACCTTCAGTTTTTATTGGGATTATTGCCATCAGGCTACTATGCACTCGTAGACACAGAATTGTGTCCTACAGATGGCAATGGGGAGTTCTTCTGGAAACTAAATAATAAGCCAACTTATAATAAAGCTTCATGCCCGATATATGGCGGAGATGGTTTATGGAGCCATGGAATACCATATTATATTTTACCGACACAGCCGCCGTCCCACTATAACCCTAAGCAAGCGGAGTTTTATAGAAATAATGATGACTATAGGGCGATAGCTTATCATATGGAAGGATATCTATGCGCATTGATCGATGGGCATCATAAGGCTGTAGCTGCGGCGATGGACAAGAAAAAACTAAGAGCGATGGTAATAATTCCTACGAGTTCAGTATCCATGCCGAATGACAACCAAAATTATAAAGGTGGAATATCAATAAATGGCGTACTTTTGGATCCGGATGAGTTGATTACGCCTATGGAACAAATAATGAAATCATTTAAACTTGGGCAGCTAAACAAAGGTGATGCAGAAAAATACTTATCAATGCGGAATACTGATTTTGATAAAAACTATGAATGGCCACAGCAAATTTTAGAAGTTGAGAAGGTCTTCCCGGATGCTTTAACTGTCGCTAGGCAGCAATGGGCAGGGGATACATCAGATGAAAGGTTAGACCGTATATTAAGGAATCAGGAAGTAGTATCAGACCAAGACGCCCTAAATATTGCGGTAGCGTTATTTTTTTTAAGGAATCAACGTTTCAAAGAAATGGCATTTTATTTCTGCAGGAACTACTCCTATGCGCCGGTTTGGTATAGGATTTATGGGTTACTTGCAGAAATAAAAGATGAAGAGGTTGAGAATTTCTTCGTAGACTATCTTATTGAGGACGACAAGGAGCATCCGGAGATAAAGAAAATCATAGATAAATACTTTTCGGCTTGACAGTTATAAAAGCTCTGCAGATAGGAGCAGCACTGATAACAAGGGAATCGGAGGGCAAATGTGATGCCTAAGATACTTCGCAAAATGCGAAAAGGCCGAGTAGGTGCAACATGAAAAATCAGTACATTGGTGACATCGGAGATTATGGAAAATATGGCATGCTCAGATACCTTGAGAAAAGTGGTATAAAAATAGGTGTAAATTGGTATCTGACTGAGAATGACGATTCAAATGATGGAAAATTCACAACGTATCTAGATAATGACAAAGAACGATATCTTGATCCGGAACTGTTTGACTTATTAAAGAAGGTAGTTGTGTGCGAAGATAAGTCGGTATCGATGATTGAGCAAGCAGAGATATTTTCCTCAGCATGCTTTTATCATAAGCTTATTTCAAGAGAAAACCGTGATGAGTGGCATGATAATGCGTTAGAAGCTTTGAGGGATGCAGAGCTTGTTTTTTGTGATCCTGATAATGGGCCGATTGGCATGAAGTCTAAAGGCAGTAAAAATTCAGAGAAATATATTTGCCCTTTGGAAATTGTAGATTATTATAATAGAGGTCAGAATGTTGTTTATTATTGCCAGAAGGCTCGTCGAACTTGGGAGCAGTGGGATAAAACTAAGAATGAAATGATTGAATATCTGCCAGATGCCAGGATATTTATCCTTACATATCATAAGGGAACACAACGCTCTTATATTTTTGTTATGCATCCGGAAGATGGGCGCAGATATACAGCCATTCTTCAAAAATTTCTTTATACAAATTGGAGCAGGGTTTTTACAGAAGAATCTCCTGAGAAAAACAGCCCATCCAGCAAGAGTGTAGGCGGAAAACTTGAACTGGAAATGGATTCCGGTGTGATTGCAACAATAACTGCTCAAGAGGATGGATGGGTAACAATTCAGTTTTCAGACCAACCAGGGAGGAGTACAAGGACACGCATCGATCATTTTCTTAGCAATTACAGACGTTAAATCTTTCGTATTATGCCATGCTACCTCATAGCCTCATTGCTTTCTTACAAAAGCTTTCTAACGAAAGATACCCGTTTTTATCATGTGCAAGAGAACAAATGTTTGGTATAATTGAATTGACTGCAAAATGTAGTAAACTGCCTACAGATTGTAGGCAGTTGAAAATTAAAGCAGTGGATTATCAATAAGTCAAGGTGGAGGATATAATCTTATGGAGATGAAAAAAAAGAATGAAATAACAATCCGTTCCAGTGCGGCGGAATACTTGACTTTTATTGCTGCAACGGGTGATGATCCTCAAAGTTTTGAAATGCGTTATGAAGACGAAAATATCTGGCTTACGCAAAAGATGCTGGCAACGCTTTATGATGTTGATGTACGAACAATAAATGAACATATGCAAAAGATATATTCCGATAATGAACTTGAACAAGAATCAACTATCCGGAATTTCCGGATAGTTCAAAATGAAGGTTCACGTCAAGTTGCACGCGATATTAAACATTATAATCTGCAAATGATTATTGCTGTAGGTTTTAAAGTAAACAATGAACGAGCTGTTCAATTTCGTAAATGGGCAAATCAGATTGTAAAGGATTACACTATCAAAGGCTTTGCTATGGATGATGACCGATTGAAGAATGGCGGTTCTATTCTGACAGAGCAATATTTTGAAGAGCAGCTCCAGCGTATCCGTGAAATTCGCTTGAGCGAGCGGAAGTTTTATCAAAAAATTACAGACATTTATGCTACTGCTATTGATTATGATGTAAATGCAAGTGCCACAAAACGCTTCTTTGCTACTGTCCAAAATAAGCTTCATTGGGCGATTCATGGACAGACTGCTTCAGAAGTTATCTATAACCGCGCAAACGCAGAGAAGAAACATATGGGACTAACCACATGGAAAGATGCGCCACACGGAAAAATCCAGAAATTTGACGTATCAGTAGCTAAGAACTACCTGAGCGAATTCGAGATGGGACAATTGCAGAGACTGGTTTCGGCTTATTTAGACATTGCAGAGGATATGGCGATTCGGCACATACCCATGTCCATGCAGGATTGGGAAACACGGTTGAACCGTTTTATAGAGGCAACTGATCGTGATGTTTTACAAGATGCAGGAAAGGTGACGATGGAAATTGCCAAAGCCCATGCGGAAAGCGAGTTTGAGAAATATCGCATTATCCAGGATAGACTGTTTCAATCTGACTTTGATAAACTAATTGATGATATAAAGAATGAAGAGTAATATATTAAGTCGCCGAATTCGACACCTTTAGAATAGGTAATGTTATCAGGGATTCTCCCGCCAAGGGGATACCAGAGAATTATGGGACCCCGTTGGTTTGGTGAGGTTGACCGAATGGGAGACCTCCTTTCGAGCACCATGCTGGTTATGAAGGAGCGTTTATGGATAATCAAGAAAAAGTTCAATGGCTAGGCAAAATATTATCGATTCAGCCGCGTACCAATGTATGGCGTTATGTTCTCGATAATCGAACTCATTCCCACATCGGTTACAACCTGTTCCTTGACGGCTCTGTTAACGGCATTAATGCTCAGTTTGCCGTGGCAATCTCCGAAAAGCAGCAACAGTGCGGCGGTTTCCGTATTGGCGATGTTGTTAAAGGCACAGCGTGGACAAAGAAGTATTCCGGTTGGGAGTACGCCGACTACTATCGAGCGGGTGCATTGAAACGAATAAGTGAGGGCGAGGAAACAACCGAAGATAAGTCAGCTCCACCGTGGAGAACCGCTCCGCCTGATATGCAAACATACGAATGGCGCGGCGCGAGGATGTTGAGTCTTAGTTGTTGGAAAAGTAAGTGCTTTCAATGTATATGGGCTAATATGGCGAACGTCACCATTGAGTATGAATGGGGCAAATCCCAGAAGCATCGGTTCGAAAGTTTTTGTTACGGACCCAAATCCTGTAAAGTTTATAAAATGGGGAAGCCTCGCAACGTTCCATATAAGGGCAGAGGTTCAAACTATGATGAGGGATGGCTTGACGATATCTGCACGGAGCGCAGGGGTGAGGATGATTAAATCAGAGGGCCACAGGATGTGTACAAGATGGTGTTTTCGAGCGTCTACCCGCTACTCGTCCAAAAGGCGGAGCGCAAAGGGCGCACCAAATCCGAGGTCGATGCTGTGATTTGTTGGCTGACGGGGTATGACGATGCTGGCTTGCAAGCGCAAATTGTGAAGAATGTTGATTATGAAACCTTCTCTCAATCGAGGCGGATAAAGAATTTGAGATTACGCTGAGGGGCATGCTGGCGCAGGACGAAAGCCGGAATATCAGCGAGAATATCCGATGGGGAATTCAGCGCAAGTTCGAAAAAGGCGAAATTTATACCAAGTATAAGAACTTCATGGGATACACTTGCGTTGCCGGTGAGATTGTTTTTGTACCGGAACAGGCAGAGGTGGTCAGAAAGATATTTGATTTATATTTGCATGGTCTGTCACTGGGACAAAAGGCTTATCTGGAATCTCAGGGGATTAAAACAGCAACAGGCAAAGATGATTGGAATGTGAAAACGATCCGTGACAAGCTAAAGAACGAGAAATATAAAGGCGATACCATGCTTCAAAAGACCTTTACCGAGGATTTTATGACCGGTAAGAAAAGAAGAAATGATGGGCAGCGAAACAAGTATTATGTGAAAGACAGTCATCCAGCTATTGTCTCTGCTGAAGTATTCGATAAGGTACAAGCGGAAATGGCCAAGCGTTCAAGGTTTGTCAGTAATGAGGATGGCACAGCAGAAATCAGCGGAAGCAAATATAACGGTAAATACTTTCTGGGGAATTTGCTAGTGTGTGGCGATTGCGGAGCATCTTATCGGAGAAGAACGGAAAGGGGCAAGGTGGTTTGGAGATGTGCTTCACGGATAGAAAAAGGCAAAGAGGCATGTCTTCACTCCCCTACTGTAGATGAAGCGTGGGTACAGGACGTTCTGGGTAAGGCTGTTTGCCAGAATGGAGTTTATGATGAGGGCATAATAAGGAAGGAAGTTGATAAAGTCCGGATTTCTGATACTTTTATTCTGACTTTCCGCACAGATGGGTCTCAGGAGAAAAGGTTATTCCGGAATGACTGAACCTGTGATATACTAATAATTGTAAATAAGAATGGAGGTAAAGCCTCCGGCACAGATTGATCGGGTTATTCCCAACGCAGAAGAAACAAGCTGAGAGGCCTTTTTTATGCAAAAAACTTGATATATAAAGGCTTAAGCTGTTTTCCTCAATCGCTCATTATGTGACTCTTGAAGAGAAAAACAGATGGCAAGGATATTACTTACGAGATTATATTGAAACAAGAACATGTGTTTGGTATTATATGTAATAAGGTTACTCTCAACCCTATCGAATTCGATAGGGTTAAATACTGGGATAATGGAGGTTTGTGGTGGATAAAGAAAATTCTATCAAGTTATTCGAAGATAAAAGAGTTCGTGTTTTATGGGATGAAGAACAGGGAAAATGGTATTTTTCAATTATAGATGTGATTGCTATCTTGACTGAAAGCGAAAATCCACGCCACTATTGGACTGTGTTAAAAGGCCGATTGAAAAATGAAGGAAATGAAACGGTCACAAATTGTGAGCGTTTGAAAATGCTTGCTCCAGACGGCAAAATGCGCATGACAGATGTTGCCGATACCGAACAACTTCTGCGGCTTATTCAGTCAATCCCAAGTAAAAAAGCTGAACCGTTTAAACTGTGGTTGGCTCGAGTAGGCAGCGAGCGGATTGATGAAACCGCTGATCCTGAGCTTGCTATTGACCGCGCCTTGGAAACCTACCTTAAAAAGGGATATTCCCGCAATTGGATCAACCAGCGACTAAAAACAATTGAAGTTCGCAAGGAACTAACCGATGAATGGGAAAAACGCGGCGTCACCGATAAGCGTGATTTTGCGATTTTAACCGATGAGATAACGCAGGCTTGGTCTGGCAAAACAACAAGACAATACAAAAAATTCAAAGGACTTAAAAAAGAAAATCTTCGGGACAATATGGCTAATGTTGAGTTAGTGCTGAATATGCTGGCTGAGGTTACAACTACTGATATTTCCCGTCAGGATGAGCCGGAAACAATGGAACAGCATAAAAAAGTCGCACAGCGAGGCGGCTCAGTTGCAAAGTCAGCGCGTGTGCAGTATGAAAAAGAGACAGGGAAAAAGGCAGTAACGCCTTTGAATGCCAAAAGCTTTAAAAGTTTGGCGGATAAAAATCAGAATGATGGAGATGAGGATTAATTTCTGAATTTCGGTATTTGACAGGCATCCGGATTGTTTGGAACAAGAATGTCTGGAAGAGGAACAAGGTGAAATAGAAGATATGCTAAAGCCGAGCGAAGTTTAAAAAACAGCAACGGCTATAGAGGCTGACAATATCAGGTTCCGTTCCTTCCTGAAGAATCGTGCCGATGAAGAGGAACTGGATAAGCAATTTCTGGCATTACATAATGAACTGTTTGCCGATTATGACTGCAGAAAATGCAGAAACTGCTGCAAAATGTATAAGGGAACATTTCAACGTGCCAGCGTTTTGTATTCATATTTTACCTACCCTTATTTTAAGGATATTCATATTGAAGACATTTTCTCGATAGGTAGAGAAGAGTTAAGGGATACGGACATATTTTGGCAATTGTGGATTGATTTTCTTAGGCAGCAGAGCGGTGAGGTTTCGGCACGTTTATTAAAGGAAGGTTCATTATATTATAAAGGAACGGAGGGTTTGCTGGAAATGGCGAGAAAAGGCTATAAAGAGCATCCATCTGTTTACTTGGCTGCGTTGTTGGAATACGAAAAGATTCATGATTATGAGAAAATGAAAGAAATTGGCAAAGAGGCACTTGATAGAATAGAAAGTGATCTGAAAATACGCGGTGAAATTGCTTTGAAAACAGCTCAGGCGTCCAGTTGTTTAAATGATAGGGAATTCATGAAGGAATGTTGGTATGAAGCCTTTTACTCCAATTCAATAATACCTAATTATTTAAGACTTTTTACAGACGGAGAAGTGATAAGGGAATATAAAGATTTTGCAGAAAAAAGAATAGAAAAATTGTGTGTATCTGATAATCACTATAATCAGTGCATATCTGAAATAGCTAAAAATAATCTTACCCATCTAGAATATAAATATCTATACTTTTTCTCGGGACATTTTGATATGATTAAAAGCTGGTGTATGGAACAGAAAAGCCCATTGGGCTGGAGCGGTAATTTTATCGGTTATGGTGTATATTTATTACTGTTGTATTTATACACGGATAATAATCTGAGAAAAGCCGGTAAAAAGATAGCAGTCCAGGTTTCAAACAGGATGGGGTTTAATGAGAGCAATAACCTTGTATTCATGAAAGAAAATTCTGTATTTGGAACTGAAGTGAGTATGCAAAAAGGTGAAGAAATATTTTGGAGTATCTTTTGTTTATGGAAAGTAAATTATCCAATAACTGCGGATGTTATGAATTCATATGTTAAGTGGCTGGAATCTGTAATTGACAAAAGAATAGACGGAATTGTAGGCGGAAAATTCAGAGATAAATATGATGATGTTGCTTTATTGGCAGCTGCCTTGGGGGAAGTAAAAGAGTCATTAGGTATGAAAATGGCAAAAAGTATTGTTATAAACAGGTATTTAGAAAGATACCCAAGGCACTCCGCCTTTCGAGGAGCATTGAAGGAATACATTGATTAAAGATTTTATTAAAAATGCCTCAGTAACAACAATTCTTATCAGAAAATATATCCTCCCGCCCAGGCCCCACCAGCTTCAACTGACATCATTTTTGTCTACTCAAGGCACGTTGAGAGTATAATTCTGATGACGAAATGTGGTTCTGAGGACAAATGAGGCAAGTAAACCACTATATGTAGTGGTTATGGAGCAAAAAATGAGCGAAAACCGGGTCGAAAAACTGCATTTTTTGACCCGGTTTTTTTTGGCGTTTTATAGATGACATTCGGAATTTTTGATGATGAAGCCTAAAAAACAATAATTTTATTGAGCAATACGCAAAGGCGTCGGGAGAGCATATCTTGATGCCATTGTTTTTATATATAACCCAAGTTTGGCGACATATTTTTCCAAACCCTTATATATCAAGGCTTACAGGGCACTCGCCCCAATATTGTAGTCCTAAATAAGTTGATAAAATATACCAATAATCCTATCAATTAAGCGCATTACATGCA
>Ga0074193_1001504_pt1 | contig 27562 bp, 22 predicted proteins | sample EPASupsiteHSE605_FD_64523 | JGI IMG/M metagenome (GOLD analysis project Ga0074193, IMG submission 64523) | Bioremediated contaminated groundwater from EPA Superfund site, New Mexico - Sample HSE6-05 | ecosystem: Environmental > Aquatic > Deep subsurface > Groundwater > Contaminated ... | reverse complement strand
TGGAAGTTTTCCATTCGGGTACAACCGATCTTGTGAAGGCGGCTAAGGCCTTGAAACAGGGCAAAGTGCTGGGCTTTTTGGCCGACGAGGACGGCGGATCTAATGGCGTATTTGTAGATTTTTTAGGTAAAAAGGCGTCAACTCCAATTGGTCCGGCCATATTTGCCAAAAGATTTGGAGCGACTATCGTACCGGCGTTTACCTTTCATCGACCAGGAGGCGGCCACCGCGTTGTTATTGGACAGCCATTCGCTTACGAAAAACACAGCGATCCTGATGAAGAGCTGTATCAAAACACTGCCAGGATGACCAAATTTATTGAAGAAGCGATAAAGGCTAACCCGGAGGACTGGCTATGGTTTAGAAAACGCTGGAATACGCCGTATAAGGTTCAGGAATAGGTGAGGAACATGGGAAGGGTCCGGGGCACCTACTATATAGTTCCTATTGGAACACCCGTAAAGATCGGTGATTAACTCTTTTATTTTTAATTAGTTAACGTAAAAATTAGCATCTAGTTTTAAAAAACGTAGTATATAAGGAGCCCCGGAATATAAAAGAGGAGGAATTTTGATGGCAAAAGCACAATGGCTTGATTTCTGCAAGGAAAATTTTGTATTTGTTATTTTCCTGATTCTAATCCTTTTAATCATCGGTTTTGAGTAAATAGCTTTTGCAAGCCCTGTGCGATTAGTGCGGGGCTTGTAATATTTCATACCCTAATAATCACCTTGGCTCATTGTCCAAATCGATATATAATGAGCTTACTAAAACTTATGCTTTTCGTATTTAGTAAGGGGTGAAATGAAATAGTATGAATGGAGAATTAACAGAGCAAGTTTTTGCTGAAACCATTGCAGTAAATGGTGGACGCGTTTATAGAGTAGGCGGCTGTGTCCGCGATATGGTGATGGGAGTCATGCCTAAAGATGTTGACTTATGTGTAGTCGGTATGGTTAAAAAAAATTTCAAAACGCTTTTCCCCGACGCAGAAGAGTATGGTAAGTCTTTTCCTGTGTTTCGTCTGCGATTAGATGGTATAAAATGTGAAGTGGCATTTGCAAGAACGGAGCGAAAAGTCGGTAGTGGCTATAAAGGTTTTAAAGTATCGTCTAAACCCAAGGTAACCATTGAAGAAGATCTTTACAGGCGAGATCTAACTGTCAATTCAATTGCGATAGATAGTTTAACGGGCAAAATAATTGATCCTTTCAATGGAATTCAAGACATCAATGACAAAATACTTAGGGCTACCAGCCCGCATTTTTCCGATGACCCGATCCGAGCTCTGAGGCTTGCTGGACAATCTGCCCGTTTAGGTTTTGGTATCGATAGCGACACGTTGATAAGGGCGGGTGCTGTTGGCGAAGAGCTGGTTAAAGAGCCCGTCGAACGAATTGTTGCTGAGTTGGCCAAAGTTTTAACGGAAGCACGGGACCCAGCACAGTTTTTTAAGGTTATGGCACAAACAAACTTGTTGCAGATTACTTTTGAAGAGATTTCGGAGTTGTCTAAAGAAGTATTCGAGATAGGTATGGCGAAGTTGAATTTAGTGGCAAAAGCTACCCAAGAGCCAAAGCTAAGGTTTGCAGCATTGGGCTTAGTTTTGGATAAGGAACGACTACATAGATGGAATAAAAGAATGACATTGCCAAGTGACTGGCTTGATTCGGCTGTTGAGGTCGGAAAAATAAAAGCATTGTTGGAAGCTATTGATGCTGAGAAGATTGTAGCGGCAATTAACAGTTTAAGGCGTGGTTCGCTGAATGTAGAGGAATTTGATGTCATTACCACGGCGGCGGGATTGAATATCCCGGCATTGACTCCCTTTAAGGCAGCAATGGCCTTGTTGCCAGGAGATGGTGTCCCAGAAAGATTAACGGGTAAAGCCCTTGGTGAATGGCTGAAGCTTAAACATATCGATCTTGTTTCGAAATTGATTTGAAGATAGTTCTGGATGAGAATGTTAATATTTATGTAATAAAATAGGAGGACTTCTCTACTTTAACGCATAATATAATATGCCATGGAATAATTAAACAGATTGAAAGGTGGATTTTTGTGAAACGTTTAATTTCAATGGTTTTGTCCTTACTTATCGTAACATTGCTGTTCGTCGTTTCTCCGACGGCGGAAGCGGCTGCGGAAACTGGAGGGTTACGGTACACGGTTACTGTGACTAAATTTGAAAACCAGGCAGGATGGTCCGGTCAGTGGGATATCGGTGATGCATGGGGCTTAATCATGACGGATATATTAAACCAAACAGGTAGATTTATTGTGCTTGGTGAGACCGATATGCGGTCTGCAGCGATGGATGAACAGGATTTTGCCTCGTCGGGGCGGACCGCTCAGGGAGCAAAAACTCCGGTAACGGGACAAATGACACCTGCGCAAATTCTGATCAAGGGTGCCATTACCCACGTGCAGAATAAAACGTCCGGTGGCTTTGGTGGACTATCCGTAGGGCGGGTTTCGCTCGGCGGTGGCAGTTCAAAATCTGAAGTTAATGTGACTATGTATATGGTGGATTCTACTACTGGTCAAATCTTGGCTTCCACAAGTGTTGTCGGCAAAGCAAACAAAAGTGCTGGAGCTCTCGGCTATTCCGGCCACGGTTGGGCTGCTGGCGGTGGTGGTTTCAAGAATGATAACGTCGGTAAGGCTATCGAATCAGCTGTTCAGCAAGGTACGCAGTGGATGATCTCCCAATTGCCCAATATTCCTTGGTCCGGTTCGGTTGTGATGATGCGAGATGGTAGCGTCTATGTAAATCGAGGCGCACGGGAGGGTGTACAGACAGGTCAGGAGTTTGTGGTTGGCTATGCAGATATCATTCGTGACCCGGATACAGGAGAAGTACTTGATGAAGCTATTACCGAAGCTGCCAGGATCCGAGTAGCATCTGTGAAGGAAAAATTATCAATCTGTGATGTCATCAGCGGCGATGGTGATGCTATCGATAAAGGTATGAAAATCCAGCTTCCCTAGCCCATAAGTCAGGGGGCGGAAAACAAAAATTATGATATAAAACAAAGACCGTTGAAAACATGAATATGTGTACTTAACGGTCTTTGTTTATGTTCAAAAACCATTTTCGACACGTGCCACGAAGAAATCAGATTTAACACCACGACGCAAAGATAAGGGAATAAATATTGTTTAAGTTCTTTATCTGCGCCCTCTGCGCCTATGTGGTTAGGATTTATTAACCCGCGTTTTTTTTACCTCAGTTCTATGCGGGATATTCCAGCCCTTTTGCCCATATATTGTGATAATTAACTGTGTAGGGGGCAAAGCAATGATCAGTTTGATTACTATTGCCATAAGCAGACCGCAAAAGTATTTCGCCATCGCATCCCTGCTTGCAATCAGTGTATTTATGGGTGCTGCAGGCCTTGCATACTGGGATGAATTGGAGCTCGCGGCCATTCCCGGTCAACCGGCAGCAGCCCCCACAGGTCAAATTTCCATTGTCATTAAAATCCCATCGCGTATTTTGGAATTGTACAATGACGGGAAAATATACAAAAAATATCGCGTGGCGGTCGGTAAAAGCAATACGCCCACGCCGATTGGCGACTGGATAGTAATTTGGAAGGCCCAGAGGTCAGGCGATATTTTAGGAACGCGCTTCCTCGGTCTCGATGTGCCCTGGGGCGGCTACGGCATTCATGGCACTAACCGACCATGGAGTATAGGCCACTTCATCAGTCAAGGCTGTATTCGCTTGCGTAATAAAGATATCGAGGAACTTTTTGAATGGGTGCCGGTGGGTACACCAGTGCGCATTGAGGGTCAGCTGTTTCGTATTCAGCGCGCTCTGAAATACGGGGATACAGGGGTAGATGTAGTTCTATTACAAAGAAAATTGAGAAATATAGGCTATCTAGAAGGTAGAGCAGATGGCTTTTTCAACAGAGATACCGAAGAGGCTGTGAAGCGATTTCAGTACAACAATGGCCTTAAGCCCACCGGCCTCGCCGACCGTAAAACCATAGACGTTTTGGGCCTTTGACTATTCCACTGTGCCCAAAGCATTTGAAAAGTCAATCGCCATCGAGGTATTCGTACCTGTTCGTGAGGATTACCTAGACTAGCATCTGAAATGATGAAGAACCCGCAAACTTGAAGTTTGCGGGTTCTTTCTGGTCTATGAAAGTATTAGGATTCGACAAAGCGTATGCTAACTTGGTAACCAATCATCATCATCAAAATTAGGGGGGCTAGACTCTTGCTTATCTATTGCATCCATTTGTAGATCGGGGTCGATATTAGCGGGCTCTTCAGCTAAAGTCTTAATAACAAACTCTGCATCAGGAATACTTGAAAACATGCCGTTGATAAGTTGTTTCATATATAGCACCTCCTAATTGATATTTTGTCCGAAAAAACATGTATGATTTAAAATTGTGATCTTTTTAGCCTGGTAATCCTAGTAATAAACTAAGAAAACTCACCCACCACAAAAAAGGTTGCTCGAGCTTTAAGTATTAGCTTGTTCATATCGTCGACAATATCTGTTTCCGCTACCATCGTATGGGTACCATTATGAATTATTCGGCCTACGGCAATGATCATTTCTTGGGGTTTTGCAGTCCGGATAAAGTTCATGTTCATATCTAGGGTCAACACTTTTTTCCCAGTCGTTGAACAAGCTACACCCATAGCGGTATCGGCTAAGGATGCCAGCGCTCCTCCGTGAGCAACATTATATAAATTAGTATGCTTAGTAACTATTGGCATCGTCAGTTTCGCCATGCCTTCCTCTAATTCGACAATCTTGATCTGTAGTAGGTGAATAAAGGGATTTTGGTCATAAGTTTTATATACTTGGTCTTTCAATAACAAAAATTGATCGGTCATATTTTTACCTCCAGAAAAATGTTAATACTATTTTATCATAAGTAGAGAACCAGAAATAGGGAATAGGAATTCGGGAGTTTTTTGAACCGCAGAGGAATAAATTTTTTAAGGCCCGCGTAGCGGGTTTTTTTATTATTAGAGTTCATTATATTCCTCCAATAGGATATTAGCTAGCTTATTGCACAAAGCATTGACAAGAAAGGATTTTTAGATTATGATCATAAAAAGAGATAAAGCCATATAAACAATATGATATATAATACTTTATAAAATTATGCAATTAAGAAAGGGAAGTGCGAGGGGTGTATGATGTTAAAAGCAACAAAGATTGAAACAGATATCCTGATCATCGGCAGCGGTACGGCGGGCTGTTTTGCCGCAATAACCATTGCAGATCATTCCAATGCCAAGGTGATTATCGCCGAGAAAGCCAACATAAAACGCAGCGGCTGTCTTGCGGCAGGGGTTAATGCCCTCAATGCCTATATTGTAGCCGGTCAAACACCTGAAACATACCTCAATTATATTAAAAATGATTCAGAAGGTGTGGTAAGGGAAGACCTTGCTTATACGATGGCGCAAAAGCTGAATACGGTTACAAAGAAGATGGAAGACCTCGGGCTGGTGATCTTGAAGGATGCTAAAGGGGAATATGTCTCGCGGGGGACCAGGAACATAAAAATCAATGGTGAGAATATCAAAACGATCCTGGCAGATGAAGTAGCGAGAAGTAATAACACGACTGTCTTAAATCGGGTAAACATTACGGACTACATGATTAAAGACGGAAAAGTAGTTGGTGCTTATGGCTTTTCACTGGATACCAATACTTTCTACGTGATTTCTGCTAAGGCCGTCATATGTACTACTGGCGGAGCAGCCGGACTCTACAGGCCGAATAACCCCGGATTTTCAAGACATAAAATGTGGTACAGCCCATTCAATACCGGAGCTGGCTATGCGATGGGGATACGGGCTGGTGCTGAAATGACAACCTTTGAAATGCGATTTATCGCCTTAAGGTGTAAAGACACCATCGCGCCTACGGGGACGATCGCCCAGGGCATCGGAGCACAACAGATAAACAGTTTAGGTGCAGAATATGAAAAAGAATATGGGATTCCTAAAACTTCGATCCGCCTATACTCGACAGTGATGGAAAATAAGCATGGCCGTGGTCCTTGCTACTTAAAAACGCAAGGTATTGCACAAAACCAGGAACAAGAGCTTGCTAAAGCGTATTTGAATATGGCGCCTGCCCAAACTTTAAAATGGATCGAAAACGGCAGAGGGCCTGCTATAGAAAACGTGGAGATTGAAGGCACTGAACCCTATATCGTTGGCGGTCATACGGGCAGTGGTTATTGGGTGGATACCAAAAGAACTACTACTCTGGAGGGACTGTATGCCGCAGGTGATGTTGCAGGTGGAAGTCCGCAAAAATATGTGACGGGCTGCTTTGCAGAGGGTGAAATTGCTGCTGTTTCAGCAGTAGGATACATAGATGGGCAAAACAATTGCTGGCCTGATGAGGTGGAGATAGACAAGAAACTTGCAGAGGTCAATCACTTCCTGGAAGATGGTCCAAGTTGTTACAGTGTTGAAGAACTAGAGGATGCGATGCAGAAGACGATGGATGATTATGCAGGTGGGATTTCCTCAGGCTATATGTATAATGCAAAGAAACTACAGGTAGCGGAAGACCGCATTGATGAACTACTGGAGCTCAGTGATAACTTAAAAGCTCAGGATTTACACCAATTGATGCATATTTACGAAGTGATCGACCGTTTATACGTGTCCAAAATACTGATCCAGCATCTGAAGGCACGCAAAGAGACTAGGTGGCATTCTTTTCAGGAGAATGCGGATTATCCGGAAAAGGATGATCAAAACTGGTTGAAATATGTAAATTCACGCCTTCAAGACGGTAAAGTCGAGATATTACTGCGAGAATTAGTGAAGAAGGATGAGATTTATGAGCATAAAAATAGATAGTCAAAAATGCAATAATTGTGGGAAATGCCGCCAGGTATGTCCAGGCAATTTACTGTATGAAGATGCAACCGGTAAAACTGAAATCAGGTATCCCAGGGACTGCTGGGGGTGCACATCATGCGTGAAAGAATGCAATGGTAAAGCAATCAGATATTATCTTGGTGCCGACATGGGTGGTAAAGGGACCTTTCTTTACACAAGGCAGGAGGGAAAGCTACTGCATTGGATTATTATTGACCCGGATGGTGGCGAAAAGGTGATCACGATTGATAAGAGTCAGGCCAATGCGTATTAGGAGGTTAAGGACATGGAACATTTAGATAGATTGGAAGCGCAAAGCATTTTTATACTAAGAGAGGCTTATAAGAAGTTTGGCAAATTGGGCATGCTGTGGTCCATTGGTAAAGACTCGACGGTGATGCTGTGGCTGGCTAAGAAGGCGTTTTTCGGGCACTGTCCCTTTCCCTTTATTCACGTTGATACGGCTTACAAGATCCCTAAAATGATCGAGTTTAGGGACACTGTGGCCAAGGAATACAATCTTGAACTAATTGTACACAAAAATGAGGAGGCTTTGCAGGAAGGAATGGGACCCGAGAAGGGGAGATTAGTCTGCTGTAAGGCGCTAAAAACCGATGGCCTTCAACAGGTAGTGACCAAATACGAGTTTGAAGGATTAATCTTAGGAATTAGACGGGATGAAGAGGGCTCACGCTCTAAGGAAAGGGTGTTTAGTGAGCGGAACAAGGATTCCGAATGGGATTACACCAACCAGCCTCCTGAACTTTGGGATCAGTTCAAGACGGATTTTCCCAAAGGTAATCATATTCGGGTACATCCGATCTTACATTGGAATGAAATAGATATCTGGGCTTATATCGAGCGGGAGAACATTCCCCTCGTCGATCTGTATTTTGCCAAAAACGGCAAGCGGTATAGAAGCCTGGGGTGTGCTCCGTGCACAGGGCAAATTGATTCAAATGCCACAACCGTAAGTGATATCATTGCGGAACTGAAAAATACCAAAGTCAGTGAGCGAGCGGGAAGAGCTCAGGACCAAGAGGATTCATACGCTATGCAGAAACTGCGCAAGGATGGATACATGTAAAGGAACAGGGAGGTCAATTAAAATGGACATTGCTAGAGAGGTCCTTAATATAGTTGTCGTAGGCCACGTAGATCATGGAAAATCAACAGTAATCGGACGTCTGCTGTATGATACCAAATCCATTCCGGAGGGCGCGATCGAGCGGGTTAAAAGAATTTCCAAGGAGAAAGGAAAACCCTTTGAATATGCATATCTCCTTGATGCCTTTGAGGAAGAGCAAAAGCAAGGGATTACTATTGATACTACCCGACTGCAATTTCGCACTGATCAAAGGGACTATGTAATTATCGATGCCCCCGGTCATAAGGAGTTTCTGAAAAATATGATTTCGGGCGCCGCCAGTGCGGAGGCTGCTTTGCTGATTATCGATGCCAATGAGGGGATCCAAGAACAGTCGAAAAGGCATGGTTATATATTGTCGCTTCTAGGAATTCAAAAGGCCTATGTGTTAGTCAATAAGATGGATTTGATCAATTATTCGGAAGATGGATTTAATGAGATTAAACAAGAAATGAATGAATTTCTTAACAGTCTCCATGTATATCCTCTGAAGTATATTCCTGTTTCTGCATTTTTCGGGGAAAACTTAACTTCGCAGTCGGACAAAATGCCGTGGTACAAAGGGGAATCCCTACTTAAGGCAATAGATCTGTTCGAAAAGGAGCCGGGCTTAGAGGGTAGGCCTTTGCGTTTTCCCATCCAGGATGTCTACAAGTTTGACAATCGACGGATTATTGCGGGAAGAATTGAATCCGGCACGTTAAACGTTGGGGATCAGATTTTAATTTCGCCCAGCAAGAAAACGACAAGGGTAAAAAGCATTGAATATTGGGCTGAGCGGGACAAAACGGACAGCGTTTCTGCCGGCATGTCTGTAGGGATCACCGTGGCTGATGAATTTTTCAACCAGCGGGGTGAATTCATCAGCTATGCCCACGATGAACCACTCTGCTCCGAGACTTTTAGAGCCAACTTGTTTTGGATGGGTAAAAATTCGTTGCTAAGAAACAAAGAATATAAACTCAAACTGGCAACACAGGAGATTGAATGCGAGGTAATTTCGATAACAAGGGTGATCGATGCGACGACGCTGGAAACAATCGAGGATGCCGGTCAGGTAAATACCAACGATGTGGCCGAAGTAATCATGAGGACTAAGAAGAAAATTTGTTTTGACGAATTTAAAAACAACCAGAATACGGGAAGATTCGTGGTTGTTGATGGTTACGACGTCAGCGGCGGGGGGATCGTTTCGGGACTTGTAGAAGCAATACAGACTGTCAACAAATTCGCAAAAAGCGAGTTGCAAATGGTTGTAAATTGCTTTGATGAATACTACTACGTTCTCTCGGAAGACACTGTCAAAAAGCTGCAGGGAAGACCGCACACTTTCAGTGTCGGCGATGTGATACCCGTGGGGGGACAGACCTACGCATATCCGGAGGATTTCAATGTGCTAGATCTTCAAGCGCAGCTTGTGGCAAAGGTTAGGAAAGCAAAGCTGCATGATATCGTAAAACTTAGTGCGTATGATTATGACTCGGTGCCAATGATTGATCCAACGGGTTCCTTTCTTCGGGTAGCGTCTAAAGGAGAATATCTTACGTTCGCGAACGAAGTTGAAGCGCTACATGGTTCGGAATATACTAAGCTAGCTGTGTTTGCCAATAAGTGGCTTGACTTTAGTAAGTATCGCAGAATTCAGTATCTAAAAAACATTACGTTACCTGAATTAGAGTACCAGATTTAGAATAAGGCTGTTGAGAATTTCATTCTCAACAGCCTTTAAAATTATTGTAAAATTACTGGCGTAAAATGGCAGGGGAACTTTGGATAATGTCGAAAATATATTCAGGTAGTAGTCCGTCAAGTCTAAAAGTATAGATGAATTCGAAGGCAACCATGGTTTTAGACTTGACGGACTACTAAGTTAGGGAGGTGTGAATTTAAAAAAGTAGTTTATTAATTTAATATGATCTTCGAATCTGTCCACCTGTTGCGATATTCGTTATGGTGTCAGATCGGAAAGGTATATCTGGAAACGGGTATGCCTCCCATTGCGGAAAGAAGAGTGTGTGTCATGTTAAGCTGACGTTGCTTTTTGTACGCAATGATCATCTTTTTTTATTTGGAGGAGGGTATGATGTTGAGCAGGAATAGGGGATTATTAATTTGTATGGTGGTGTTGCTGGCTTTATTGTTAGCGGCCTGTGGAACACAGCAGAGTGTACAAAACGGTCACAAGCAAATTCTACTGGCAAGTACGATCGGGCCAATTGATGCAGGCATTGTCGGCGTTTTAGAAGCTGAGTTCCAGAAAAAAACCGGTATCGTGGTACGTCACGTAGGCGCTGGTACTGGTGCGACATTAAAGATGGCGGAAAGTGGCAGTTTCGACGTAGTTCTGGTCCATGCGAAAGCTCTGGAAGAAAAATTTGTGGCAGACGGATTCGGGACCGGACGGTATGATGTGATGTACAATGATTTTGTGCTGTTAGGTCCAGCAACTGATCCCGCGAAAGTTCAGGGAGAAAAGAGCATTTCTACGGCTCTTACAAAAATAGCGGAAAAAGGAGCTCTATTTATAACCAGAGGCGATAAATCAGGCACTCACATCAAGGAACTGGAACTCTGGAAAGCGGCAGGCATAGTACCAAAAGGGGACTGGTATAAAGTCTTTGAAAAGGGATCCGAGGGAAATAGTAAGACCCTAAAGTATGTGGATGATCAGCAAGGCTATACAATTATGGATCGTGCTACATATATCACGATGAAGAATGATCTTAAGCTGCAGGTGCTTGTGGAAAGGGACGAGTCGTTACTTAATTACATTACGCTCATTCCTGTTAATCCGGCTAAGTTTCCTCAAGTAGGAAATAATGAGGCGCTGAAATTCATTGAATGGGTGGTCTCGGCAGAGGGACAGAAAATTATTAGGGACTTTGGTAAGGATAAGTACGGTGAACCATTGTTTTTCCCAAATTCGCCAGCGGGAAAAAATTTAAACTAAAAATAGTTAACAACTTACATATTACTTCTTCGAGTCTGTAGGTCTAAAACCTAGTAGTACGTCAAGTCTAAAAGTTGTTTAGACTTGATGAACTACTGACGTCATGATCCGCGGACCGTTAGGGTATGCCGGGAAACGGGTATACCTTCCATTGCGCAAAGAAGAAGGCCCGTCAGATAGTTCGGCGTGTGCTTATTTGTGCAATGCCGGACTGTCTTTTTTTGTGCTGCAAAGTAAGGGGAAATTTTTTGGAGGGAGGATTTACTAGCATTTTACCAGCGAGAAATATTAAATAGGAGGGAAACAATGCGTAAGAAAATTATTCGTAATCTGGCCCTGCTCAATTGTTTATTACTGACCTTTCCCGGCTTGACATTAGCTGCTGAAAGCAATTCGGAGCCTGCGGATGCTGTCGCCTTGGAAGAGGTGATTGTTACTGCTATCCCCTTGGAGAAATATCTGGTTACCACAAGTGTGATAACCGACAAGGATATTGAGGCTAAAGGTGCGCAGAACCTGTCCGAGGCTTTGGAGAATGTTACCGGCGTGAATATGCACCGGGGCAAGAAGAATGCTAATACCCTGGATATACGGGGAAGTGCGATAAGTTATAGTAAAATATATATTGATGGTGTTTTGGTTAATCCCCTTTCTAAAGTAAGCGGCGACCCTATCGATTTGGATATGTTTCCGGTGGATAACATTGCCAAGATAGAAGTTATCAAAGGCCCGGCACCCGTAGCTTTCGGCACCGATGCAATTGGAGGCATAGTTGTAATTACCACGAAAAACGGCAAAGCCTATCAAGGGGGGAAGGTTTCGCTAGTCGGCGGCTCAGATGATACACGTAATGCCTCCGTTTCTTACGGAGGTGGCGATGACAAATTTAATTATTATCTCAATGCCGGTACCGAGCATACCGATGGGTTTATAGACAATGCCTACAGGAAAAACAATTATTTCAATACCAAACTGAACTGGAAACTAAAAGATAATGCGACTCTAACTTTTGCCGGTGGTTATTCGCTGACAGACAAAGGTGGATTAAACCCCATTGATCCTCATACTCATCAGCCTATATATTATACAACCGGCTTTTGGTCTAACCTAAATGATTGGCAGTTCAAAGACTGGGAAAAAACCGACTTGTCTTTGACCTATGCCGAGAAGGCTAACAGTAAATTGGATTATAATCTTAAAATCTACCGTTTCACTGAAGAGCAAGGCCTTTGGGCGTATGGTCCGAACTGGAGGGGAACCGGTTCCAGCAGTACTTATAATACTAGCAGATGGAATGCCAGCTATTGGAACAGTACGCTAAAAGGCGTAGAATTTCAAAGCAATTGGAAAATAAATGATCTACATACTTTAACTTTTGGCACACAATACAACGACGCCGATTGGGAAAAATCTACTAATACCGTCAGCGGCGGTCAGAGTAATCCATATGACTATGCCTGGAAAAAGTATAATAACAAACGCCAAGATTTTTATCTGCAGGATAATTTCATTCCCGATGAGAAGACCACGGTAACCCTCGGTATTAGGCGTAATAAGAACGAAGTTACCGATCTGCAGGATAATGTAAGCAGGGATACATCTGCAACCAATCCTACGATCAATGTGGTCCGTCATCTAGATAACAACAATACCCTGCGGGCTTCCTACGGAGAAACCATTAGTTTCCCAACACTGGATAATTTGTATGGTAGTTCAGGTGATCCTGGCTTAAAGCCGGAAAAAGCAAAAAACTATGAACTGGGTTTAAAACATACCTTTGATGAAAGTGTAACGGGAGACATTGCCATTTTTAAAAATGATATTGAAGATATGATTTATCGGGCAAATAAAAGTTCTCTTTACCGTAACATTGCTTATGCCAAAATTACAGGGTTAGAGGCAGAATTAAATAAACAGTTTACTGCTCGATGCAATGCTTTTATCAATTATACCTATTTAGATACTGTGGGTTTGGATAACACTATACCAAAAGATCTTAAATATACGCCTAGCCATAACTTCAATTATGGGATAACTTATCAAGCTGATAAAGGCTATAAGTTCAGCCTAACCGGGCATTTGGTCAGTAGAAGAGCAACCTGGGATTATGGTACGGGGGATACTCGATCGGTTCCTGGGCTGGTAGAGACTCTACCAAGTTATCATGTCATGGATTTGCTTATTAAACGCCAGGTTAATGAAAAAGTAGACTGGTATATTGCTGTTAACAATCTCTTGGACAAACAATATCAGGATGAGTTGTTCTATCCCGCTACGGGAAGAAGTGTGCTTGTCGGTACTAACTTCAAATTCTAAGCGGGCTTACGCCTCTGCTATATCAGTATTTACTCGACAGTTGCATTGACTTTTAGCCCTCGTAAGAGGGCGCTTTTTTTACTCTAAAGATCAAGTTGCCCCATTTGCATCTTAGAAGATGTTTACCGAGAGATATCGTAAGGTAAGCTTAAAAGAAGCAAAGTAAAAAAATATAATAGATTTTTCAGAATATTATTGACGAAAATTGAGATAGAAGGTAATATGAACCTAAAAGATGGATAAATTTGTAATGTTAAGAAAAGATTGGAACTGACATTTTATTACGAGAAAGGGGTCTAATGGTGGCAGGAAAAATTAAACAGATGATCGATCTAATCGTGGATAAAAGATCAAATGGTAACCCGGCAATAGCTAAGGTTACCAAAACCAAATTAGTACTTAAAGGGGTTAATCCGGATAACTACACTTCGACGTCAGAAGATGATGCACAGATTATGCTTAAAGTTCGACAAATCGCTGCTGAACTTGGTGTAGCTTTATAGCAGAAAAGGGAGGAATTATAAATATGACTGTTGCTACTGCATACTCAAGTCTGAAACAAGTAAATGAGGCTATTTTTGAACTTCAAGGCCAACTATCGATCACGCAGCCCAAAATGGTTTTATACTTTGCTTCTTCTGCATATGATCCGCAGGAGTTGTCTGTTGCGATGGATAATGCATTCCCAGGAACCGTAGTTTTCGGATGTACTACTGCTGGTGAAATTGTGAGCGGCAAGATGCTTAAAGAATCGATTGTAGCTATGGCTTTTAGTAAAGACATAATTGAAGACGTGGTCATAGAAATTTTGCCTAATATTAAGGAAAATGGTGATATGGGTTCGGCGTTTGCGAACTTTGAGAGCTACTATCATACTACGATGCAGGATGCTGATCCAGGGAAATACGTGGGAGTAGTTCTTTTTGACGGACTTTCCTGTGCAGAAGAAAGATTGATGGATAAGATTGGCAATTATACCGATGTAACCTTTATTGGCGGGTCGGCAGGTGATGATCTTAAATTTGCGACAACCCATGTGTATGCAAATGGTAAAGCGTATACGGATGCCGCAGTGCTTGCACTCATCAAACCTGGATGTCGGTTTGATGTTATTAAAACCCAGAGCTTTTGCAGCTTAGGTAAAAAACTCATTGCCACTAAAGTGAATGAAGCAAGTCGTACAGTGTATGAATTTGATGGTAAACCGGCGGATATAGCTTATGCGGAAGCTATCAGAAAGCCAGTCGATAAACTGTCAAGTTATTTCATGAAATATCCCCTTGGTCTAATGATAGATGGAGAGCCATTTGTACGAAGCCCACAGCAAGTAAAGGATGGCAGTGTAGTCTTCTATTGCAATGTAAAAGAAGGCATGGAATTACAGGTGTTACAATCTCTAAATATCGTGCAAGAGACGATGTACGCAGTGGATAACATAGAACTTGAAATGGGTGCGATTAAAGCGTTGCTTAACTTTAATTGCATTTTGAGAACATTACAACTGGAGAGTCAAGGCATAACTGATGTATATGGACGAATATTTGAAAAAGTGCCAACCATAGGCTTTAGCACTTATGGAGAAGCATATATTGGACATATCAATCAGACGGCCACGATGTTGGTTTTCGGTTGAATACTTGAGTAAAGATCAATTTGCATGTTTAATGACCGGATTTAGTGCCCTCGCAAGAGGGCATTTTTTATCCACTAAAATAGATAAGCTTCAAGGGAATAGGGTGCTGTATAGGACGGTTTAAATAAGAATGGAATTATACTAGACAATTAACAATAATCAGAATATTATTGACGAAATTAGAAAAAACAAGTAAAATAAGGACAATTGATGGATAATTTTGTCGGTTGTATTAAGAAAATTAAAATAAAGAAAGGGGTCTAGTTATGGCAGGGAAAATTAAACAGTTAATCGATCAAATCGTGGAAAAAAGATCAAATGGTAACCCGGCAATAGCTAAGGTTACCAAAACCAAGCTAGTACTCAAAGGGGTTAATCCAGATAACTTTACTTCGACATCAGCAGATGATGCACAGATCATTAGTAAGGTTCGTCAGATCGCAAGTGAACTTGGTGTAGTTCTATAGTAGAAAAGGGAGGAATAGAACATGACTGTTGCAACAGCATCCTCGAGCCTTAAACAGGTAAATAAGGCTATATCTGAGATTCAATGCCAACTGTCCAGCACACAGCCCAAAATGGTTGTATACTTTGCTTCTACAATATATAATCAGCGCACGTTGTCTGCAGCGATGAAGAAAGCATTTCCGGAATCAGTAGTTTTCGGTTGTACTACTGCTGGTGAGATTGTGAGCGGCAAGATGCTTAAACAATCGATTGTAGCAATGGCCTTTGGTAAAGACATCATTGAAGACGTGGTTGTAGAGGTTGTGCCTAATATCAAGGAAAATGGTGATATGGGTTCAGCGTTTGCGAAATTTGAGAGCTATTACAATACTGCGATGCAGGATGCCGATCCTGGAAAATATGTAGGATTAGTTCTTTTTGATGGACTTTCCTGTGCTGAAGAAAGATTAATGGACAAGCTGGGGGATTATACCGATGTAACCTTTATTGGGGGCTCGGCTGGTGACGATCTTAAATTCACGACAACATATGTTTTTGCCAATGGTAAAGCGTATAATGATGCCGCACTGCTTGCGCTTATTAAGCCTGGCTGTAAATTTGATATTATTAAGACCCAAAGTTTTTGTAGCTTGGGTAAAAAGCTTGTTGCTACAAAAGTTGACGAAAATACCCGTACGGTATTTGAGTTTGACGGCAAGCCAGCCGCTATTGCTTATGCAGAGGCTATTGGACAGGACATCAAAGCACTTCCTAAGTACTTTATGCAACATCCCCTTGGCCTAATGGTAGATGGAGAGCCATTTGTACGGAGTCCACAGCAGGTTAAGGATGATAGTGTGGTGTTCTACTGCAACGTAAAAGAAGGCATGGAACTGGAGGTCTTGCAGTCAAAAGGTATTGTACAGGAAACCATAAACGCCTTGAAAAAGAAAGAAACCGAGATGGGAACGCTGAAGGCGTTAATAAATTTTAACTGCATTTTGCGGACTTTACAGCTTGACAGTGAAGGCATGGCGGACGAATATGGTCAGGTATTTGCAAAAGTACCGACGGTAGGCTTCAGTACTTATGGAGAAGCGTATATTGGCCATATAAATCAAACTGCTACGATGTTAGTTTTCGCCTAAATTATAGAGCGGAGAAACTTTGATATGTTTAAATTCTGGAAGAAACAAACAGTTAGCGAGAATGATGATGTGGTACAAGCACCACCGTCCTGCGGTATTCCTGAGCACCTAGTCGAGAACCTGCAAGAGTTAACAAGCAAGACCGAACTCATTGCCGACTCCAGTGAGCGAGTAGCGGTAAACATAATGTCAATTACCGAAGATACCCGTCAGCTTGCAGACGATGCTATAGCAGGAGCGAAGGCGATGGAGGAAGCGGCTAGTATCGTAAAGGACATGGCCACATTAATTCATACAGCGGAGGCCAGTGCCGAGCAGGCAGCTACTATTTCGATCGCCGGTCTAGAGGCTGCCGAAAATGGTCGACAAACGGCAGAACGAGCGGTTACACGAATGCAGAACATCAAAGAGAAAACCGCTCAGGTAGAACAGTTGCTTGATGTGTTACGGGATTATTCGAAGGAAATCGGTACGATCAGCGATGCTATTACTGAAATTGCCGGACAGACTAATCTTCTAGCGCTAAATGCCGCCATTGAGGCGGCGAGAGCGGGAGAGGCCGGCAGAGGATTTACCGTTGTTGCTGAAGAGGTAAGGAAACTTGCTGAGCAATCAAATGCGCGCGCCGGTCGAGTGACGGCACTTGTACAACAGGTTTTCGAACAATTGCGTCTTGTAACCGCTGCTTCTAAAGAGAGTAATCAAGAGGCGGAGCAAGGCACGGCTGATGTTTTAATGTCCGGAGAATCTCTAAAAAATATTCACTCCGATATTCAGCGTAACGTCGAGAGTTCTAAAGAAATTGCCCGTATAACTACCGAACAGGGGGCTATGGCAAACAGAATTGTTGAAATCGTTGACAGCGTAGCGGCAGTAATTGATCGCACCTCGTCCAAGGCGAAACATATTTCTGAAAATGCAGATCAAACATCAGAGGAAGTTATGCGTATTGCCGACACCACAGTCGATGTGGTAAGTGTTGTGGGTACGATACAACAAATAGCTCGCGAGTGAATTCTTCTCGCTAATCAAATAGTGATTTTTCAGATGCCTCAACGGTCGTTTAGAGAATTATACTTATCGAAATAGGTTAATCAGAAGTAACATAAGGTGGTAAAATGAGCCGGAGAGATTTCCGGCTCATTTCTATGCGGAAAAAATAATTATTTCCATTGACAGATTTACGGAATAATGTCATAATTTACTTTAAGAAGCTTATAATTTCATAAATTACAATACAAAAGTGATGATTGGGAATAAAGGCGATGGATAGGCTGCTACAGAGAACCGTGTTTGCTGAGAAACGGTGCTGAGTTGTCGCTGATTAAATCACCCATGAACTCTTCTCCGAAAATGACAGGAGTAATCTTGTTCGGATTAGGCAGAGGCGCCACCTGGGCGTTAATCGGGAGTCGGTTGATGGACCGATGTAAAGTTATAAGTAAGGGTGGTACCGCGCATTTTGCGCCCCTATTCAACTACAGTTGGATAGGGGCGTTTTTGTTTTTTACATTTGATTAATACTTAAATGTTTTCTAAAAGGGAGCGAGATATATGAAAAATACGCAGAGAAAAATGAAGACTATGGACGGTAGTACCGCCGCGGCCCACGTTTCATATGCTTTTACGGATGTTGCGGCCATTTTCCCGATTACTCCGTCGTCAAATATGGCCGAACAAGTTGATGAATGGGCGGCCCAGGGCAGAAAAAATATATTCGGACAGACTGTACGAATTGTGGAGATGCAGTCGGAAGGCGGTGCGGCCGGAGCTGTACATGGCTCCTTGCAGGCGGGTGCTTTGACCACGACGTATACTGCATCGCAGGGGCTGCTGCTGATGATTCCGAATATGTATAAGATTGCCGGAGAACTATTGCCTGGCGTATTCCATGTCAGTTCCCGCGTCGTTGGGGCCAACGCCATCAGCATTTTTCCTGATCATTCAGACGTGATGGCGACCAGGCAAACCGGGTTTGCGCTACTGGCAGAAAGTAGTGTCCAGCAGGTTATGGATTTATCGGCGGTGGCGCATTTGTCTGCAATCAAGGGTAAGATTCCCTTTCTTAACTTTTTTGATGGCTTCCGGACTTCTCACGAAGTACAAAAAATTGAAGTTCTCGAATATGATGAACTGGTCGGATTACTGGACCGGGATGCTTTGGATGAATTTAGACGGAGGGCATTGAACCCCGATCATCCGGCTTTATGGGGGACAGTACAGAATGCCGATATTCATTTCCAACAAAGGGAAGTGTCCAATCGGTATTGGCAAGCACTACCTAACATTGTCGAAGATTATATGTGTCAAATAAACAAAATTACGGGTAAGGAATATCATCTTTTTAACTATTACGGAGCACAAGACGCTGACAGGATGATTGTAGCTATGGGTTCGATGTGTGAGGCCATCGAAGAAACAGTCGATTATCTTAATGCAAGGGGTGAGAAGGTTGGTCTGCTGACTGTTCATTTGTATAGACCTTTCTCAGTAGAGCATTTCTTTAAATATATTCCCCAAACAGTGAAAAAGATTGCGGTTTTGGACAGAACAAAAGAGCTGGGGTCTTTTGCCGAACCGCTCTATCTTGACGTAAAAGCTGTGTTTTACGGAAAAGAATGGCAACCCGTGATCGTGGGCGGCAGATGCGGGGTTGGAGGGAAAGATGTACTCCCCGGCCATATTCAAGCTGTCTACGAAAACCTCAAGCAAGTACAGCCGAAGGATAACTTTACAGTTGGTATTGTGGATGATGTCACTTATACTTCACTACCTTTAGGCACGGATATAGAAACCACTCCGCCAGGTACCAAAGCTTGCAAGTTCTGGGGCCTTGGCGCAGATGGCACGGTCGGAGCTAACAAGAACGCCATAAAAATAATTGGTGATCATACCGACATGTATGCCCAGGCATACTTTGCATATGACTCTAAAAAGTCCGGTGGTGTGACCATCTCTCATTTGCGATTTGGCAACCAACCAATTAAATCTCCCTATCTAATCAACAAAGCTGATTTCATTGCTTGCCATAATCAGTCCTATGTAGATAAATACAACGTATTGGAAGGCTTAAAAAGAGGCGGAAGTTTTCTTCTTAATTGCACCTGGACCGCGCAGGAACTGGAACAGAAACTGCCCGCTGCCATGAAACGCTATCTATATGAAAATAATGTAAATTTTTACACCATAGATGCAGTAGACATTGCCCAGGAGCTTGGCCTTGGCGGCAGAATCAACATGATTATGCAATCAGCCTTCTTCAAGATTGCCGATATTATTCCCGTGGAAGAGGCCAGTAAGTATCTAAAAGAGGCGGTTGTAAAATCTTATGGACATAAAGGTGAAAAAATTGTCAGCATGAACATGGCCGCCGTTGACAATGGGGTGGATGCCCTTGTAAAAGTGGATGTGCCTGCTAGCTGGGGAAACGCCCAGGATGTAAGCGTTGATCCTAAAGAAACACCGCTCTTTATAAAAAATATTCTTATACCTATGAACCGACAAGAAGGGGATAAACTGCCGGTAAGTGCTTTTCTTGACCTGGAAGACGGCGCTTTCCCACTGGGTACTTCAGCTTATGAAAAACGCGGTATTGCTCTAAATGTCCCCCGGTGGGACGCCGATCAATGTATCCAATGTAATCAGTGCTCCTATGTATGCCCCCATGCTGCTATCAGACCAGTACTGCTCAATAGCAGTGAACTAGCAGCTGCTCCGCAAGGGTTAATGGCAAAACCGATTGCCGACCAACAGGATCTTTATTATTCCATGGCTGTATCGCCTTATGATTGCACTGGTTGTGGTAACTGCGTACAGATATGCCCGACCAAAGAAAAAGCCTTGGGAATGAAACCGCTGACATCACAGCTTGAGCAAGCAATTGTGTGGGACTACGCTATGAAAGTATCACCGAAAGCCAATCCAATGAATTTATTCACGGTAAAAGGCAGCCAGTTTGAACAGCCGCTGCTTGAATTCTCCGGTGCCTGTGCAGGCTGTGGCGAAACTCCTTACGCTAAATTGGTCACACAACTGTTCGGCGACCGGATGATGGTAGCAAACGCCACCGGCTGTACTTCCGTATGGGCTGGCAGTGCACCGTCAGTGCCTTACACCAAGAATCATCGCGGACATGGACCAGCCTGGGGGAACTCGCTGTTTGAAGACAACGCCGAATTTGGTCTGGGCATGTTCTTGGGCGTAAAACAAATCAGAGAAAAACTGGCCATGGACATTTCTGCGGCAGCCAAATTGAATTTAGAGGAAGAGTTTTCTAAAGCCTGTGAGGATTGGTTGGAGAATCAAGAAAAAGGTCAAGATACACGGGGCAGGGCAGATAAACTGATCGCAATGCTGGAAAAGGTCAAATGTAACGATTCGTTGCTCAATGAAATCTATAAAAATAGAGATTTTTTGGTAAAAAGATCGCATTGGTTGTTTGGCGGCGACGGCTGGGCCTACGACATCGGTTTTGGCGGGTTGGATCATGTGCTGGCTTCCGGCGAAGATGTCAATGTCCTTGTATTTGATACAGAAATATATTCGAATACAGGCGGTCAGTCCTCCAAAGCTACACCGCTGGCCGCCATTGCCAAATTTGCCGCAAGCGGTAAACGCACCAAGAAGAAAGACCTTGGCATGATGGCCATAAGCTATGGATATGTCTATGTAGCGCAAATTGCAATGGGTGCCGACCACAATCAAACGCTCAAAGCGATTGCGGAGGCGGAGGCTTATCCAGGACCATCCCTAATTATTGCTTATGCTCCTTGTGTCAGTCATGGACTAAAAGTTGGTATGGGCTGCAGCCATTTGGAGACCAAAAGGGCTGTTGACAGCGGTTACTGGGGTATGTACAGATACAATCCGCAGTTAAAAGACATCGGCGAAAACCCGTTCGTGATGGATTCTAAAGAACCAACCATGGACTTCCGGGAGTTCCTGATGGGCGAAGTACGCTATTCGTCATTACAGAAGCAATTCCCTGAGATGGCCGAGGAACTGTTTAAGAAAACCGAACAGGACGCAAAAGAACGATTGGATAACTACAGGAAATTAGCTGGACAGTAGGGAGTAGGGAGTAGGGAGTAGGGAGTAGGGAGTAGGGAGTAGGGGAACGCCTTTCGCGGGTCGCGAGTTCCTCCACCTTTACTCCCTATATTTTGTTTATATGGAAGGAATTAGCATTGAGGATAGAGAATTTATATTAATAAAAAGGAGGGATTATGAGGTGATACAATATAGCTTGCGTATTATGCTGATCATAAGTGCACTCTTAGTGTGGGGTATGATAGGCTCCGCTGGGGCGGAGGTTTCTCCGGAGATGCCTTCCCTTAATTTAACACCGGAACAATGGGTGGGTCACAATTTTCTGTTCCTTGACTTGGCTGCCGATAAACGAGCTGAAGGCTATGAAATATATATGGAGGACCAGGCAAAGCGGGGGTTTCAAGGAGACCTATCTGCCCGTATTTCCTATGCTGAACATGTGGGGAAGCAAGTTACTGTAACAGATGTAATTCGCTATAGTGCAGGTGAATATCGGGAGGATTACGTTATATACTTGAAAGAAAATGAAACAGGGAAGAAACTAGTCGGGCGTACCATGAGTGGACAATTGGAAGGTTTAGTATTAGAAGCAGATCTGCTCAAAGCACGGCAACAGTTTATGGGCAAAACGGTTTATGTAAAAAAGCGAATTTTAGAGGGAGTGTATGACCCCCACGCAAACATGACGCCTCCGGCCGTAATAAGCAGAATTGGAAGTGCGGTGCAGGTAGTTGACGTTTATACTGGGGTTCGAGCCGTTGAACCAATCTGGCTAATTGTGTTAGTGAATGGGCAAAAGGCAATTTTGCCGATTGTATATAGTTGGACGAATATGCCGGTTAATGCATGGACAGATAATCCGCCGTGGCAAGAGGAGCTATTTACAGAGGAACAGCATGCCAAATTGGGCTGGTCTGAAGCGTTATGGCAGCAAATTGAAGCCGGGGTCGTGCAAGAGGGCATGACTAAAGAGCAAGTACGTCTAAGTTGGGGGCCTCCTGCTTTTATTGATAATAATGCCTGTGGCCCCAATAAGGCGGTTTGGAATTACGGGACTAGAGTGCTTAGCTTTAGCGGTGATAACCTTGCTTTTATGGAGACTGTGGAACTGAAAAATGCTGTTAGTCCTTAGATGTGCAAACTAGCAAATCTGCAGTGAACTCGTCCCGGGCTTTAGCCCAGGACGAGTCACGCGGGTATCGACCAAAAATCTTGTGGGCCTTTAATGCAGGCCTTGCAGGATTTTATTTTATGTGACAGAACATTTATGAATAGGAAAGCGGATTATTTTGGCGTGTTTTTGATAGATCTGGATTGCTGGCAAAGTATGTAGAAAAAAATGGGGGTTCGTTTTATGGTCATAAGGTATGTTCGAGCATTATTGTGCATCGTATCTTTGCTGTGTTTTACATTTAATGGTGTCGTAGAAGGATCGGCTGCAGTGATTAACGGGCAGGCCTTGGCAGAGTACTGGATTAGCAAACTAGCTGCTCCCGGGGAACAAATCATGTCAGGAAAGCAAATCGAAAAATACAACAAGTCCATTCAACGGAAAATACCTACAGTAGTGGTTGACTTGCATAAATATCCTGATCAGTTAGCCAAAAAAACACTGACGACCTTATTGGGGGAGGCGATTGCGCCTGAAGGTGAATATTTCGTAGATGGAGTGCCTGTTACAGCCAGTTATTATGGGCAGTTGAGGGCTAGAATGAACGTCAATGGCGTAAAGGAACACAACCCCGTAGCATACGGTATTACTGTGGTGCGTAGTAATCTTCGTACCTTTCCAACTAAAATCGGGATCTTTGAAACAAAAGACGATAAGGAGTTTGACATATTTCAGGAAACGGCTGTGAACCCTGCTGAACCCGTACTTATTTTGCATAGGAGTATGCAAGGAGAGTGGTGTTACGTACAAACCTCCAATTATCGCGGCTGGATGCCGACGGAGGATCTTGCAATTGCAGCTAGTCGCAAGGATTGGCTACAATATATGGATGAGGCTCATTACTTAGTAATTACTGGCAGCAGCCTCAAAGTAAAAGACAGTCCGGTAGCATCTGAGCCGCTTGTTTTTGAAATGGGTGCAAAAATACCTCTGGCGGAGGCAAGGGGAAACGATCAGATCCAAGACGGTTATGTGGTTAAATTGCCTGCCCGGGGAAAACAAGGGCAATTATATTTTAAGAAAGTGCTAATTGAGTCCAATGCGGATGTTAGAGTCGGATATTTGCCCTATACTCGCGCTAATATAATACAGCAGGCTTTTAAATTTTATGGACGCCCATATGGTTGGGGTGGCATGCATGATAGTGTTGATTGTTCCAGTCTAACGATGAATGTCTACCGCTCCTTTGGTTTTAAACTTCCCCGCAACGCTGATCAGCAAGAGGTAAAGGTTGGCAAAGTGATAAATCTGAACACACAAACTCCCGAAGAGAAAACTAAGAACCTGCAAGTTCTTCAGCCAGGAGCAACACTTCATATGAATGGTCATGTCATGCTTTATCTTGGTCAAGAGGGAGATAAGTTCTATGTAATTCATGCGCTGGCTGCTTATGGGGACCAGCGGCATAAAAATAGTGACGGCACATTGCAACGCATTGAGACAATGCAGGTTATGGTCAGTGACCTGGAGCTAACACGGAGGAATGGAAAAACATTTAAAGATTCAATAATCGTTGGCAAAATGATCGAATGGTAAGTTGGTGCAGTATAGGCTTATGAAATTGGCAATCCTGGAATTTGATGGTGGACAACTTAAAGAATTCTATAATATAATTTAAACAAACATTTAAAATGGTTGTTTAAATTTAAAAGGAGAATTGGAGGTGCTGTATTGGAGATTGAGGTGTCGTCCGAAAAAGGTACCGCCAAAAAAATTATGGATGCTGCTCTCAAGTTATTCGCGAAAAAAGGATTTGCCGCAGTATCGGTGAAGGAAGTGGCTAAAAATGCCGGTGTGAATATTGCGCTGATCTCATATTACTTTGGGGGAAAGGAAAATTTATATGAGATGATTTTAGAAAGGCAGTTTGCGATATCAGCAAAAGCCATTGAAAGCATCAATATGGAAAAAATTACACCAATTGAAAAGATAAGGCGTTTTGCGAATTTGATGGTTGATTTACATCAAGTGTATTCATATGTAGATAAGCTGATCTATGGGGAAATTATTAATCCCACCGGGTGTTTTGATTCTATTGTGATGAAAGCCGCAGCACGGGTGCATTGCTTTTTGAAAGATTGTATTAGTGAAGCAATTACTGCAGGACAGTTTCGTCCTGATTTGGATCCCGATTATGCCGCTTCATTCCTGTGTTGTAATATACATTTCTATTTTGTAACACAGACGATATCGAAGGACTTACTACCAGCTAGAGACGATCAAGCTGCTTATTATGTGTCGCAGGCAATTGAAATGTATTTGAAAGGAGCACTAAATAGTACAATTAAAATTAATGAAAATCAGGGGGTAAGCAATGAAAAATATGCGTTTTAGCAGAATGTTTTATCTAATTTGTTCTATTTTTTTTGTCGTTTTTCTGGTAGCTGGTTGTGGCAAAAAATCGGCGATACAATCTCCTCCATCAAATGTAAAAGCTATGCAAGTTATCCAGCAGGATACGCCGGTTACATATGGATTCGTAGGTCAGGTTGAAGCAAAGAATGAAGTGAAAATTAGTGCCAAAGTGTCAGGTAATATTATCGCAAAAATGGTGACTGGCGGTACTGCGGTTCAGGCGGGGCAGCCTTTATTCCAGATTGACCGTCGTCAGTATGAGTCCGCTGTGCTTGCAGCTCGGGCAAATGTGGCCCAGTCCGAGGCGTCCTTGAACAACTCCAGGCTGGATAGCATACGCTATCAAAAACTGGCTTCTCAGGAAGCTATTGCTCAGCAAATAGTGGATACTGCAATAGCCGCGGAGCAGCAAAATACCGCTCTGGTTGATGCCTATCGGGCCAAGTTGCAGCAGGCAGAAGATGATCTAAGGGACACCGTTATCATTTCCCCGATTGATGGGCGCATCGATATAAATGATTTAAGTGTCGGGAATTTTGTCACGGTCGGATCAACGGTGCTGGCTACAGTATCTTCCCTGGATCCGGTAATGGTTAAGTTTAGCATGAGTGAGAATGAATATTTGCGCTTAGCTAAGCTAGGTCGGGGTGCTTCACCAAGCGAATGGGGTCTTGAATTGAAGTTAGTGCTCAGTGATGGAACAGCATACCCTTTGACCGGTCGGATTGAGCAGGTGGACCGGGGGCTTGCGCAGGATACAGGAACACTCACTTTAAAGGCGGTGTTTAGTAACCCGCAAAAAATATTAATTCCTGGTATGTTTGCACGGATTGAGACACAGGGAGAGACACGCCAAGGAGCGCTGTTAATTCCGCAAAGAGCAGTACAGGAGCTATTAGGGAAAACCTTTGTTACCGTTGTGGGAGAGGGTGACAAAGCAGAAACACGACCGGTAAAAATGGGGCCTAGAGTAGGTAACTTATGGCTAGTAGAAGAGGGTTTGACCGCAACTGACCGCGTCGTGGTGGAAGGTTTTGCAAAGGCTGCACCGGGAGCCCTCTTAAATGTAGTTATGATGCAGCCGGATGAATTACAGATCCCGGCAAACCAATAGGAGGGTATTTAAGTGGCTAAATTTTTTATAGAAAGACCCGTCTTTGCCATCGTATTATCTGTCCTTATCACGCTGGCCGGGGTAATTTCCGCCTTTAATTTACCGATTGCCCGCTATCCGCAGATTACTCCTCCGCAGGTAACTGTGAATACCAATTACCAGGGCGCAAATGCCGAAGTTGTGGAGCAGACGGTAGCGCAGTTGATTGAACAGCAGATCAATGGGGTAGAAAACATGGTATCCATGGATTCTACCAGTTCAGACAGTGGATCATATGCTTTAAATGTTAAATTTGAATTGGGTAAGGATGCTGATATTGCCGCAGTGCAAACCCAAAACCGGGTATCTCAGGCCAATGCATCTTTGCCAATTTCCGTAACGTCATCTGGAATCACGACCCAAAAAGCGACTGCCGATATGTCCTACATTTTTACACTTTGGTCACCCAACGGAACCTATGACAGTACATTCTTAAAGAACTATGGCAGTGTCTATCTTATTGAGGAATTAAAACGCGTCAAAGGGGTCGGCAGTATTTCCGAGTTCGGCTCGGATTATGCAATGCGGATCTGGCTGCAGCCAGATAAAATGGCGAAACTAAAGCTCACCGCGTCGGACGTACAAAGTGCAATCCAACAGCAGAATACGCAGGCGCCCGCCGGGTCCATCGGTAAGGCTCCCGCACCCCCCAATCAGGAATTTCAGTATTCTGCTCAAGTAAAAGGCCGTCTGACAGATACAGCTGAATTTGAAAATATCATTATCAGGGCACAATCCGACGGTTCCTTTATTCGATTAAAGGACGTGGCCAGGGTTGAACTTGCTGCCAAGGATTCTACTTTTAGTACGCAAATCAACGGACACGAATCCGTGGGCTTTGCGATCATGCTGACAAGTGATGCTAATGCCTTGGAGACCATTACCGAGGTGCGCAAGGTCATCGAGAAGGCCTCCAAAAGCTTCCCGACTGATCTAGCCTATAAAACCATGATTGATAATACCGAGTTCGTACAGGAATCGTTGCACGAAGTGATTAACACCCTCATCGCATCCTTGCTGCTGGTATTGCTGGTAGTGTTTTTCTTCCTGCAGAGCTGGCGTGCGACACTAATTCCCATGTTAGCTATTCCCGTGTCGCTAATAGGAACCTTTAGTGCATTTTTGATCCTGGGTTTTTCGATCAATACACTGACTTTATTTGCAATGGTACTGGCCATCGGGCTGGTTGTTGATGACGCGATTGTCGTAATTGAAGCGGTGGAGCATCATATGCGGTATGGTGGGCTAAGTCCCCGGGCAGCTACGGAAAAGGCGATGAGTGAGGTTTCGGGCCCCGTTATTGCAATC
>Ga0074193_1001502_pt1 | contig 27600 bp, 26 predicted proteins | sample EPASupsiteHSE605_FD_64523 | JGI IMG/M metagenome (GOLD analysis project Ga0074193, IMG submission 64523) | Bioremediated contaminated groundwater from EPA Superfund site, New Mexico - Sample HSE6-05 | ecosystem: Environmental > Aquatic > Deep subsurface > Groundwater > Contaminated ... | reverse complement strand
ACCTTTGTGACTATGAAAACCAGCATCTTCAAGACGCCGCGCCGTGGCTGGCTTGGCAACAAACCGCTCGGCGCTGACTACATGCCCGCCGTGAACGAACGCGCCCGCCGTATGAAAGCCGCCGTCCGCGAGCAGGACCAGCCCGCCGACAAACGGCAACTACGCTTGCCGGGCTTCTGAATGAACCTTGAAATCATGTTGGGCTGTGCTCTTTTAACCAATCACGGAGAACATCATTGATGCGGGTTTGCCATCCTTTTCCGGTTGCCTTAAAGGCGGTCACGACGTCATCAGACAGACGTATGTTGACAGCCTTTTTCGGCGTTTCCAATGGTGGCCGCCCCCGTTTTGGAAGAACAGCAACCAATTCTTTCGGCAATACATCCATAGCGGATTTGAATTCTTTGAGATCATCCATTGTGAGTTCTCGAACTTCTCCGTCTCGGTTAGTCAAATGCAAGTGGTTTGCCATGTCGTTTTGCCTCTCTATCATTTGTCCTTCGAAGACTGATTATCCAGACACCGCCAGGGATTGGCGTAAAACAGATTACATGCAATCTGTTATTCAGACACCCGACGGCGACAAATCGCCGATCTGGGCAATAGTCCGTATCATCTTCGAAAAATATGGCGTCTCTCCATTCAAACCCAACGATCTGGTCGAACGGCAAATCACGCTGCTGTATGTTTTTCTCCGATATACCAGGAGCAAATTTTATTTTCATACATTTATTGTATATACAAAAAATACCACAGTCAAGGAATTAAGAATTATAATTCCCACCGGCGGCCATCATGTCTATTTCCTCGATATTCGGCAACGCTTGTTGCCTGGCTTCTGAGGAAAGCTTTCTTGACTTATCCCACCCTTTCGCATACTGCTTTGTGCATGCGAGGGACAATATTTACTGATCAGAAATGCCCGATTTGCAAGGCAACTCTCAATTACGACGAACGCAGGCGGGGCTTATTCTGCCCGTCTCATCCCGAACAGCAGGCTAACAGGCTTTTTACTGTTCAGTTTGGCCGTACCGTCCGAAAACGGTTTTCTGACTATCGCGAAGCAGAACGGTTTCTTGATGGTCTTCGCTACGAAGTCGACAAGGGGACGTTTGATCCACGCGACTACAGTTCAAAGATGCCCTTGAGCTTCACGTTGCTTTCCACGCAATGGATTGAACACAAGCAACAAGAAGTCAAAGAAGGTTCTTTGAAAAATTTGCGCTCTTTCGTCTCCAGAGCCCAAGAACATTTTGGCGACAAGAACGTAAAGCTGATTGACTACGCTGCTCTTGAAGACTTCTTTTCTTCACAGAAGTTGTCCAACAAAACGAAATCCAACCTTCGTTCTTGCCTCCATTCCTTCTGGACCTGGATTTTAAATCGCAAGGTAATATCCAGATCAGACTTTCCCGACTTCCCCAATATATCCTTCGAACTTGGGTGGCGGAAAACCGTTGACAAGGAAACCCAGCAGGCCATCATTGATGAAATCAAACGGATTTCATTTTCGATCAACCCACGAATCTGGCTTGGCATCAAATGGCTAAGCACATACATCGCCATTCGTCCGAATGAATTATTGAGCATCAAAGAAGAACACATTGAACGTCGTTCTGGCCTGATCCTCATTCCTCATCCAAAAGAAAAGCGCCCTAAAATCGTTCCGCTGATAGACGAAGACATGGAGCTGCTGAAATCCTTCCCCCCTTCTTTTCCCAAACTCTATTTTTTCAGGCATGAGAAAACTCAAGGCCGCAGCCGGGCCGGTTCTCAATTTGGCGAACATTTTTTTTACAGCTGGTGGAAACGTGCGTGTAAAAATCTGGGCATTGAAGATGTGGATTTGTACGGCGGGACTCGACATTCATCGGCAATTGCGCTTACCAGCTTTGCAACACCGGAACAAATTCGACGCGCGACAATGCACGCAACGAATTCAGCTTTTGAGCGGTATTACCAAGTGACGGTCGAGGAAGTTCGGAATGTGTATCAAGCCACTCGGTGCGATACGGCTGTGATACCAAAAAAGAAAAGCAACAAGCGCTAACTTGTTGCTTTTTATAGATAAAAATGGTGAACGAGGCGGGATTCGAACCCGCGACCTTTGGCTTCGGAGGCCAACGCTCTATCCAGCTGAGCTACCCGTCCGTGCAAATGCGATCTAGCTATCGGCGCAGCCAGCACGAGCAGAACGCTTGAGCTGACTAGTTTTCCTTTCTACCAAAAAGTTTTCCCAATTACCATAACATTGTAGGCTTTCCCCCTGCTTTTCAGCGGCGCCGCCACGCCGCTCTGCAAACGCTATCGGGAAAAGCAATGACGCACCGGCAAAAAATCCGAGCCTGGGCAGGGTGGACCGGCAAGGCGCAACCTCACACCTTGTAATAGCCTCGATACCAGTCGACGAAATTTTTGATGCCGGCTTCGATTGAGGTCGCCGGTTTAAAGCCGACCGCCTCCACCAGATCCGTCACATCGGCGTAGGTGGCCGGCACGTCGCCGTCCTGCATGGGGAGGAAGTTCTTACGCGCCTTCCGCCCCAGGCACTCCTCAAGCACCTCGATGTAGCGCATCAGCTTTTCTTTGTTGTTGTTGCCGATGTTAAAGACCCGCCAGGGGCAGTAACTGGTGGCTGCGTCGGGACGGTCGCCGCTCCAAGCGGGGTTGGGCGCGGCCACATGGTCGATCACCCGCACCACGCCTTCGACGATGTCGTCGATGTAGGTAAAGTCCCTCTCCATGTTGCCGTTGTTGAAGACGTTGATCGGCTGATCCTCGAGAATGGCTTTGGTGAATAAAAACAACGCCATGTCGGGCCGCCCCCAAGGACCGTAGACGGTGAAAAACCGCAGCCCGGTGGTTGGGAGTTTAAACAAATGACTGTAGGTGTGGGCCATCAGTTCATTGGCTTTTTTTGACGCCGCATACAAGGAAACCGGATGATCAACGTTGTCGTGCACTGAAAAAGGCATCCGGGTGTTGGCCCCGTACACCGAACTCGACGAGGCGTACACCAGATGTTTGACCCCGTTGTGACGGCACCCTTCGAGCAGATTGACAAACCCAACCAGGTTGGTGTCCACGTAGGAGTGCGGATTGATCAAGGAGTAACGGACGCCGGCCTGGGCCGCGAGATTGACCACCGCGTCGAATTGCTCGTCGGCAAACAGAGCAGCGGTGCGCTCCCGGTCCGCCATGTCAAATTCGGCGTTGCGAAAGCTCGCGTAGGCCTGCAATTCGGCCAGACGGTCCCGTTTCAGTTGCGGGTCATAGTAATCGTTGAGATTATCCAGCCCGACAACCGTCCGCCCCTCGGCCAGCAACCGAAGCGCCAAGCCGTGACCGATAAACCCGGCCGCGCCGGTAATCAATATTTTTCGCATTCGCCGCCGCCCCTGTTCCTATTGTTTTTCGAGAATAATATCAAGATGATGTGCTCTGCGCTCAATCATCAAAATTGCCCTGCGGCCCCTTGTCGGTTGCCTGGCTTGCAGCCCGCTCTCTGATTCTGGCCTCGGTCCACTGTTCAGGCGACTCGATCCGACCGGTTTTGGGGCCGATATCGTAGGACCCGGCCTCAAGAATCGCCTCAACCCCAAAGCGGGCGGTGTCGGCGGCATTGAACACCTCAACCAGCAGGGTGTAGATAAAATTTTCCACCCGCCGCGCCATCCGCTCGCGCACCGCCCGCGGTTGCCCCATGATCTTGTTTTCAAACGGCAGATTGAGGCTTTTGTAATCGCCCTTTTTCCAGCCTTTGCTCTCGGCGTAGGCGCGCATCTCCTGCCACAATTCTTCGGTCACGCCTTCGCCGGGAATCTTGATGAAGTCGCCGTTTGCATCGAGCGCGGCGTTGCCGTAATCGTTGACCGCCAATCCCCAGGAGACCATCTGCAAGGCAGTGGCCACATTGGCCTTGGTGGTGTAGGTCTGGGCGGCAATGGCCCGCAAGCGGTCGGAGTTGTTGCCCGAAGTGCCGTGTTGGGCGCCGGAAACCGCATATCCGGCCAGGGATTTGTGAATTTCGGCGGTCAGTTCCACCTGAATGCCCTGGGCCGAGGCCTCAATGCCGTGGGTGGTGCCGTTGTTCAGCGCAATCCAGTCGGGAAAAACATCGTGGGCGTTCAGCCCTTGAATCATGAACAGGGCCTCTTCCTTGGTGGAAAGCCCAAGTTTGCCTTTGATTTCGCCCACCTCGGTTTCCAGCCCGGCCCACGAGGGGATATATTTGGCCAACTCGACGCTGGCCAGCAGGTTGTCGGCATCGGCCATGTGGGAGGCGTCGATGGCAATCGAGGTGATGCCGGCCTCAAAAATTGTCGGAATCTCAACAACCGCCGCCGGCACGTCCGCAGGCTTTTTAATGCCGTAATGATCGGCGTGAACCGCCACCGGCACGGTAATGCCCAGCTCGTTGCACAGGGCGTCAACCTGGCGGGCGATGTTCCAGTAGTTGACCGGGCAGTAGGCGTTGGCCCCGCCTTCGGAACGGGCGATCTCGATAATAATTGCGGCATGCGCCCGTTGCGCCGCCTGCAGGGCGCCACGAATGATCAGGTTGTTTCTGCCGTTGGCGGCAATGGTCATGGCCCCGCCCTTGGCCAGCATGGCGCGGTCAATGACCTTGCCGCTGACGATCAACGCCCGCGAGTTGGGAAACAGGGTTCTGATGTTCGGCGGCCGGCCGACTTCCAGGGCTTTTTCAAAATCAGCGAGATAGGACATTCTTTCCTCCTGTTGACAAGCATTCGGGTCATTCGGTTGACGGCGACAGGCGGCGATGCGCGCGCGACCGATCCATACCGGTAAATATCACAAAATAAACGAGTTGTTACCTGATCGGCAAGGACAAAAACACAGACGTGTTGCTCATTCCTGCTCGCCCTCAGCAGCAGCGTCGCCCTCGCTGGCCTCGGATTTTGCCGGAAAACCAGCCAAGGTTTTGCGGGCGAAAACCGCCACCGCCACAATGCTGATCTCGTAGAGCACGATCAACGGCCCAGCCATCAGCAGTTGGTTGACCACGTCCGGGGTGGGGGTGAGAATGGCGGCGACAATAAAGGCAATCAACAACGCATACTTCCGATTTTTCACCAAAAAAGGCTTATTGACGATCCCGATCTTGCCGAGGAACACCATGAACAGCGGCAGTTCAAAAATGACTCCAAAGGCAAAAAACAACCGCAACGCCAGGGAAAAATACTCGTCGACCGAGGGCATAGGTTCGAGGAAGGCGCTGGAATAGCCAAGCAGAAAACGAAAGGCCGGCGGAAAGACGACAAAGTAGCCAAAGGCTGCGCCGCCGATAAAGCAGAGGGTGGAAATCACCGTAAAAGGGACCAGCACCCGCTTTTCGTGGTGGTACAGGCCGGGGGAAATAAACCGCCAAATTTGCAGAAAGATGACCGGGCTGGCGAGAACCGCGCCGCAGACCAGAGCGAGCTTTAGATAAAAAAAAACCCTTCCTGGTAGGAAGTGAAAATCAGTGTTTTGCCTTCGGGCAGAACCTTGATCAACGGGCGAAGAAACCAGTCGGCCAAGGGTTGGACCACGCTGTAAGCGACTGCAAAACCGGCGGCCACGGCGGCCAGGGAAATCAGCAGACAGGAGCGCAACTCGGCCAGGTGCTCGGTCAGGGTCTGTTGATCAAATTGTTCCTGTGCGTCCACGTTGTTCCATCCAAGTTCGTGATTCGAGAAAATATTTGCTCTGCTTTTTACCCCATCGCCGGGCTAAAGTAAACTGGTTATGGATAATGTTTGACTTCAACTTCATCTTGCGGATACACTGGCCAATATGCCCAATGGTTTGATTTGCAAGGATTTTTACAAGGATGAACATGGCTTCCATTCTCGTTGTCGACGATGAGCTGAGCATGCGCGAGTTTCTCAAGATCCTGCTTGAGAAAGAGGGGTACCGGGTAACGACAGCGGCCGAGGGCAAAAGCGCGCTCGCGCTCGCCGAAAAGACCCCTTTTGACCTGATGATCTCCGACATCCGCATGCCCGGCATGAGCGGGTTGGAACTCCTGGCGCGACTCAAACAGCTGCAAACGGATATCGGCGTGATCATGATCACCGCCTTTGCCTCGCCGGACGACGCGGTGGCGGCAATGAAAAACGGGGCCTTTGATTACATCACCAAGCCCTTCAACGTCGACGAGATCAAGAATGTGGTCCGGGCGGCGCTCAAGAAAAGACCGCAGGCTGAACATTGCATTCCCTGCGGCTTCCCCGAGATTATCGGGCAGAGTTCGGAGATGATGAAAATCTTTGAACTGATCGCCAAAATCGCGCCTACCCCGGCCAATGTGCTCATTTACGGCGAATCAGGGACCGGCAAGGAATTGGTGGCCAAAGCCATTCACAATCGCTCACGGGTGGCGGCCAACCCCTTTGTGCCCATTACCTGCAGCGCCATTCCCGAAAGCCTGCTGGAGAGCGAACTTTTTGGCCACGTCAAAGGTTCCTTTACCGGGGCGATTGCCGACAAGGCCGGACTCTTTCAACAGGCCGACCGGGGCACCGCCTTTCTCGACGAGATCGGCGAGCTGACCTCGATTATCCAGACCAAACTTTTGCGCGTGCTGCAGGAGCGGGAGTTCATGCCGGTGGGCTCGACCAAGACCCGCCAGGTCAACGTGCGGATCATCGCCGCCACCAACCGAATCCTGGAGCAAGAAATTATCTCGGGAAAATTCCGTGAAGACCTTTACTACCGTCTGGCGGTGGTGCCCATCCGGGTGCCGCCGCTGCGCGAGCGCATCGGCGACGTGCCGCTGTTGGTCGACCATTTCCTTAAAAAATACTCAACCCTGCTCGGCAAAGAGGTGCAGACCATCAGCTCCTACGGCATGGAGGTGCTGATGCAGTATGACTTTCCCGGCAATGTCCGCGAGTTGGAAAACATCATTGAACGCGGCGTGGCCCTGGAGTCGTCCAATATCATCCTGCCGGAAAGTTTGATTTTGTCGCTGCACCGTCAGGAAAAAAACAAGCCCACCACCGCAGGCGCGCACAGCCAGGCCAATGCGCCGCTGTTTGTGGCCGCAGCCGACGAAAACGAACTCTTTGAGCAGGGGCTGGAAGAGATCCTGCAACGGGTGGAGAAAGAGATGATTCTCCACGCCCTGGCCAAAGCCGACCATTCCAAGATGCGCGCCGCCGACCTGCTCAAACTCAGTTTCCGCAGCCTGCGCTACAAGACAAAAAAACACGGCCTCGACTGAAACCGCAGCCTCCCGCAAGGCTGTCCCGTTTTCCATCAAATGCAACCGGCACGCCTATGTTTCGTTTTATCTCCCGGGCATTCATTCCGGCCGCTGACGGCGAACAGGAGACCAGAAGGCATATTTTCTGGTGGCTCCTGATCCGGGTGGCGCTTTTCTCCTTTCTCATCAGCATCACGTCGTATTTGCGCGGCAAAGGGCATCCGGTCATCCTGCCGCCTCTTTCGGCGACCACCCTGTTTCTTCTTGGAGTGTACGGACACTCCATGGCCTCCGTCCTCCTCCTGCAAAAAAAGGTTTGGCGGGCGCGCCGCTTTGGCGTCATCCAACTCCTCTCCGACCTCGTTTTTTATGGTCTGTTCGTCTACGCCACCGGGTGCAGCCAGTCCAATTTCACCGCCCTGTTGATCTTGCCGGTCATCGCCGGCGGTTTGATCCTCTATCGAATTGGCGGCCTGTTCCTGGCGGCGTGCGCCACCTTCCTCTACGGCGGCGTGCTGGCGCTTGAACTGTCCGGCTGGATTCCCTCGTATTTCTGGACAGCGTCGTACAAACCGCCTGCCAATTTGCTTGTGGGCGTCAACCTTTTTGCCATCTATGGCCTGATTTTCTTTCTTGCTGCGATCTTGAGCGGGCAACTGGCCAGACGGCTGCGCGTCATTGAGGAAAAGCTGCGGAGGACGTCGCTTGAATATGACCGGCTTTCCATCCTCTACAAACAAATTTTCGACGACATCTCAACCGGCATCATCACCACCGACTGGGGCGATTTCATCACCTCCTACAATCAGACGGCGGAACGAATCACCGGCTACGGCCGCGAAAAAATCCTGGGACAGCCGTTCAATCGGGTGTTCCCCGACATTCGTCTGCAGGAAAAACAAGGGCGGAGCGTGTGCGATTTCCAAAAAAACGACGGGGCTCGCATCCGCATCGGTTACTCTTTCTCGTATCTCAACATGCCGGTACAGGAGGCCCAGACGGAGCAGGTAGGCAAGTGGAAGGTGATTACCTTGCAGGACATCAGCCAGATAGAGCGGATGGAACAACAGGTGCGGGAAGCGGAGAAAATGGCGGCCATCGGCGAGTTGAGCGCCTCGATTGCCCATGATTTCAGGAATCCGCTGGCGGCGATTTCAGGATCGGCCCAGATTCTGACCATGGAGCAAAATCCGCTTGAGACGCTGGACGCCGCAACCTTTAAAACCCTGCTCGGCATCATTTTGCGGGAATCCAACCGGATGGCGAAAACCATCACCGATTTCCTGCAGTTTGCCCGGCCGGCAACAATCCAGCCCGAGTGGTTCGATTTTAGCCGACTGGTAGACGAGGTAATTGCGCGTTTGCTGCAAAACGCCAACACCACAGCGGCCGCGACCATCCGCAAAGAAATTCCGGATCATTTGCACTGCTGGGGGGATCGCCAGCAGATGCAGACCATTCTGAACCAACTGCTGGAAAACGCCTGCAACGCGGCAGGCGGCGGCCAAGGGAGCATCGTGGTTGTTGCCCGCGAGACCAACGCAAAGGGCGCCGGGGCCTTTTGCCTGGAGGTAAAGGATCAAGGGCCGGGCATCCCGCCTGAGTTGCGCGACAAGGTGTTCACCCCCTTTTTCTCCACCCGCACCGACGGCACCGGCCTGGGCCTGGCCATTGTCCGGCAGATTGTGGAAAACCACCAGGGCTCGATTGAAATCGGCGAGACAGAACCTCAGGGGTGCGTCATGCGGCTGTGCCTCCCCCTCCCGCAAACTCCTGCGCCCTGACTATTCCCTGATTTTTTGCACTCTGGCGCCCAGGCCACTTAACTTCTCCACCATATTTTCATAGCCCCGTTCAAGGTGATAAATCCTTGAAATCTCGGTGACGCCGCTTGCGGAGAGTCCGGCAATCACCAGTGAGGCCGAGGCCCGCAGGTCGGTGGCCATGACCGGCGCGCCGCAAAGCTTGTCGCGGCCAATGCCGCGCACCACGGCCCGTGAACCTTCAATGGCGATGTCGGCCCCCAATCGTTTGAGTTCGGCCACATGCATGAACCGATTTTCGAAAATCGTTTCGTGGATGATGGACGTTCCGTCGCCCTGGGCCATCAAGGCCATGAACTGGGCCTGCAGATCCGTGGGGAAACCGGGGTACGGCAAGGTGGTGACGTCAACGCTGCGCAGTCGGCAGCGACTCCGGCCGTCGACCTCGGGACAGGCAATCGTCAAGGCGGTGTCCGTTGTCTCGATTTCCACCCCGCAGAGCAGCAATTTGTCGGTCAGAGCAGGCAGATGGCCTGGATTGCAGTCGGTGATGGTCACGCAACCGCCGGCGGCGGCCACCGCAATCATGTAGGTGCCGGTCTCGATCCGGTCCGGAATAATGGTTGATTCGGCCGCGTGCAGACGCTCCACGCCATGAACGATCAAGCGATCCGTGCCCCGGCCCTCGATCTCGGCGCCCATGGCGACAAGCATGTCGACCAGATTGCCGACCTCAGGCTCCTTGGCCGCATTTTCAATGACGGTGTCGCCCTGGGCGACCACCGAGGCCATCAGCACATTTTCCGTTCCAGTCACCGACGGGATGTCGAAATAGACCGCCCCGCCCCGCATCCGTCCTTCCACCACCGCCTCGACATAGCCCTGCTCAAGACGCGAAATCGCCCCCAACTTCTCAAATCCCTTGAGATGGTAGTTGATCGGCCGGGCGCCGATTGCGCAACCGCCGGGCAACGAAACGCGGGCAAAGCCGGAACGGGCCAACAACGGCCCCAGAACAAGGACCGAGGCGCGCATGGTCTTCACCAATTCATAGGGCGCCTCAACCCCGGTCAGACAATCGCTGTTGATGCGGACCGTCTGTCCTGTCCGCTCCCAGTGCGCGCCAAGAATCTCAAGCAGCTTGAGCATGGTTCTGGTGTCGCGGAGATCAGGAACATTATGCAGGGTATGCACGCCGGGAGCGAGCAGGGTCGCGGCCAACAGGGGCAGCGCCGCATTTTTCGCGCCGCTGATGCCGACTGTGCCATACAGCGGAACGCCGCCTTCGATGATCAGTTTATCCATATCTCTGTAAAAAATAATTGGTAAGGGTATGCTGCGGGGAATCGACCGGTCAAGCGACCGGCGTGTAACGCGCCTGGGCGACTCGCGCTCGGCCGGCCCAGTCATCGAGCACCGCCACGTCGCCATACCGGCGAGCCGGCGCGGTGAGCAGGGCGCGGACTGCTTCTTTCTGATCAGCGCCGATCTCTAAAAAAAGCCAGCCGCCGGGCCGCAGAAACGATTCAGCGGCAACGGCTATGCGCGCAATGCAGTCCAGACCGCCTGTACCGCCCGAGAGAGCCATTCGGGGTTCAAACCTGGCGACTTCCGGCTCCAGGCCTTCAATTTCCCCGTCCACAACATACGGGGGGTTACTGACGATCAGGTCGTATTGCCGCCGAGGATTAAGGCCCGCAAACAGATCGCTGCACACCAGATCAACTCGGTCCGCAACATTATGGCAGGCGACATTGGTCGCCGCAACCGCCAAGGCGGCCTCGGAAAGATCAACCGCCGTCACCGGACAGGCAAGTTCCCGCGCCAGCACGACCGCAATCACCCCGCTGCCGGTGCACATGTCGAGGGCGTGAGCAATGCGGCTGCCAGCAGAGGTCGTCAACGCCTGTTCCAGCAAAAATTCCGTTTCAGGACGGGGTATCAACACAGCGGGCGAGACGATGAAATCCAGCGACCAGAACTCCTGCGAGCCGATCAGATGCTGCAGGGGAATACGTTGGCCGCGTTGTTCGACAAGTTGGCAATACTGGTTGAGCAGGGAAGAATCCACAGCCCTGTCGCCGTGCAGCACCAACTCGCTTCTGGTCATCGCGCTCAGATGCTGCAACAGGAGTCGGGCGTCAAGGGCCGGGTTGTCGACGCCCGCTTGTTCCAGTTGCCGAGTTGCAACAGTAAGAAGTTCATCAATGCGCATCGCTTGCGGACAGGGCCAAAGCTACCGGGTGGATTTAAGCGCTTCGGTTTGATAATGGGTGATAATCGGCAAAATGACGTCGTCGAGCATACCAGACACCACCTGTTCCAGGCGGTAGATGGTGAGATTGATCCGGTGATCGGTAATCCGTCCCTGAGGATAATTGTAGGTGCGGATTCGCTCACTACGGTCGCCCGAACCAACCTGATTTTTCCGATCCTCGGAAATCCGGTCGTGCCGTTCCTGCTCCAGTTTGTCCAGCAACCGGGCCCGCAGCACTTGCAGCGCCTTGGCCTTATTTTTGTGCTGGGATTTTTCGTCCTGACAGGTCACCACCAAGCCGGTGGGCAGATGGGTCACCCGAACGGCGGAATCGGTGGTGTTGACCGATTGGCCGCCGGGTCCGGAGGAGCGATACACGTCGAACTTGAGTTCATGGGGCTCGATGTGCAGATCAACCTCTTCGGCCTCGGGGATGATGGCGACCGTGACCGCCGAGGTGTGAATGCGGCCCTGGGTTTCGGTGTCGGGCACGCGCTGCACGCGATGCACCCCGGATTCATATTTCAGCCGAGAATAAACCTGAGCGCCGCTGATCAAGGCAATGATCTCCTTGAACCCGCCGATGCCGATGGGATTCGAGCTCATCACCTCCACCTTCCAGCCCTGGGTCTCTGCGTATCTGCTGTACATGCGAAAGAGATCAGCCACGAACAGGGCTGCTTCGTCGCCGCCGGTTCCGGCCCTGATTTCAAGAAAAATATTCTTTTCATCATTGGGATCTTTGGGCAACAGGCGAATGCGGATGGCTTTTTCCAGCTCAGTTTGCCGTAGGGCAAGCTCTTCCAGCTCGGCCTTGGCAAGTTCGATCAGGTCAGGATCGTCCTGTTCGGTACGGAGCAGTTCCTGATTTTCCACAATCTGCTGGCGGACCGAAGTGTAAGCGGCGTACAACTCAGCGACCTTGGACACGTTGGCGTGCTCGCGGACCACATCCCGATAGCGTTTCTGATCGCTGACCAACTGGGGGTCGGAGAGTTGCCGCTCCAACGCCTTCAGTTTTTCATCTATATCGCGCAGATTCTCAAACATGCCCAGCACGGCTCAAAAAAAGAAAATCCCCCTTGACCACAGGCACCGAGTTGCCGGCATCTGCCCGCAGACGTCGCGAGACAGGAACTACGACATGCGGCCACGCCCGTGGTCAGGAGGGATAATGAAAAAAGTGGGACAGGCAGGTTACTTTTTGTTTGTTCCCTGATAGCCGGCGTATTTTTTCTTGAATTTTTCAATACGGCCGGCAGTGTCGACCAATTTCTGCTTGCCGGTAAAAAACGGATGGCAAGCGGAACAGATTTCAACGCGCATCTCGCGGTTTACCGAACCGAGTTCGATCTCATTGCCGCAAGCGCAAAGTGCTTTGATTTGGTGATATTCTGGATGGGTGTCTGGTTTCATGGTCCTACTCCTTCTGAAAATTTTTCCCGCAATGAAATTTGCACAAAAAAGTTTACTTTATATCTTTTTCCATCGTTTCTTGGAAGGAAAAACGTATCCTACCGGTTCATCGAGGCAAAAAACTCCTGGTTGGTCTTGGTTTGTCCCATTTTATCCAAAAGAAAATCCATGGCGTCGGCAGGATTCATTGAAGACAGCAGCTTGCGCAGAATCCAAATTCGATTGAGATCCTCCGGAGGCAACAGCAGGTCTTCCTTGCGGGTTCCGGACTTCTGAATGTCGATGGCCGGATAAATGCGCCGATTGGCCATTTTCCGATCCAGGACAATCTCCATATTGCCGGTTCCCTTGAACTCCTCGAAGATAACTTCGTCCATACGGCTGCCGGTGTCAATCAGGGCCGTGGCCAGGATGGTCAAACTGCCGCCCTCTTCGAGGTTACGGGCTGCGCCGAAAAACCGTTTGGGGCGGTGCAGGGCGTTGGCCTCGACGCCGCCGGAGAGTATTTTGCCCGAAGCCGGGGTGACCGTGTTGTACGCCCGAGCCAAACGAGTGATCGAGTCCAGCAGGATAACCACGTCCTTCTTGTGCTCCACCAACCGTTGCGCCTTCTGGATTACCATTTCCGCCACCTGAATGTGACGTTGCGGCGGTTCGTCGAAGGTTGAGCTGACCACCTCGGCGTCGACGTTCCGGCGCATGTCGGTGACCTCTTCCGGCCGCTCGTCAATCAACAAGACAATCAGAATGATCTCTTTGTGATTGGCGACGATCGAGTTGGCGATTTTCTGCATCAGCACCGTCTTGCCGGTGCGCGGCGGCGCGACAATCAATCCGCGCTGCCCTTTGCCCAGCGGCGCGGCAATGTTGAGCACCCGCATGGAGAGGTTGTCCGGGGTGGTCTCAAGATTGATCAACTCCTCGGGATGGAGCGGCGTCAGATTGATGAAAGCGGTTTTGTTCTTGGCCGCTTCCGGCAATTCATAATTGATGGTGTCGACCTTGAGCAGGGCGAAATAGCGCTCGTTGTCCTTAGGCGCCCGCACCTCGCCTTCAACACTGTCGCCAGTACGCAGATTCAATCGGCGAATTTGGGACGGCGACACATAGATGTCGTCCGGCCCGGGAAGATAATTGTAGTCCGGAGCCCGGAGAAAACCGAATCCATCCTGAAGGATTTCAAGCACCCCACTGCCTCGCAACTTGCCGTCTTCATCCGCCTGCTCCTTGAGGATGGCGAAGATCAGCTCCTGCTTGGTCATATTGCTATACCCCTCAATATTGAGAGAGGCGGCAAGGCTGACGAGTTCTTTAATTTTTTTATTCTTCAACTCAGTTGGATTCATTGACCGGTCATTCCTCCAGGAGGTCAGTACGATAAAAACCGCTGACAACCGTCAGCTGCAATAAATTGGATTTTTCTTCGAAGTGGAAAGAGCGGCGCGATAGAGTCCGACGCCAATATGTCCGCGCTTTTCGCGCCAAGGTAGCTCTATTGAGAGAAAAAGGAGTGTTTTATAGTATTGTACAGCGGCTAACTGGATACAAAGGGAGCAAAAACCCAATGAAACTCAGATTCCTGTAGATTTGACCTCTCAGGTCGACACGTCGTTCCTGGATTTTGGTCAAATTATATATACGTTGCGTGAAATATCAGAACAAGAAACCGATGGATAGAAATCGATCTGTTGAGACGTTACCTGTTAGATATTTGTTTCACGTTCGACTGTCAAGCACTTTCTCGCCCCAATTACCCCGCAAACCGTTTGGAAAGCTCATTTCCCAGCCCTACAACCCGTTGCCGAACACAGGCCCAGGAATCGCTGTTGTCGATGACATAGTCGGCCATCTCGGCTTTTTCGCCAAGGTTCATTTGCGCCGCTATGGCCTGCGCCGCTTTTCGTCGGGAAACCCCGTCTCGTCGCATGATCCTGCAACACTGGGCGCCGCGGCGCGCATACACCACCAGCACCGCATCGACCTCGCTTTGCCAACCCGCCTCGTACAGCAGGGGAATTTCAATCAAAACCAACGATTCCAAGCGACTTGCCGCCGCATGGCGCATCGCCTCGCGGGCCAAGGGGTGCAACAGACTGTCGAGCTGACGACGAAAATGCGGCTCGCTAAAAAGTCGTTCCCGCAAAGCAACCCGATCAATCGCGCCGTTAGCCTGCAAAAAGACGTCGCCAAAGGCTGCGCGGAGGGCCAGCCAACCCGGCTGGTCAATCTCGAGCAGGCGCCGGCAACACTGATCCACGTCCACAAGCGGCGCCAGACAGTAACTTGCCAGCAGGCGACTGACGCAACTTTTACCCGACCCGATGCCGCCAGTGACGCCAAGCAGGAAGGACTTCAAGATTCGGCGCTCCGCAACGCATCAAGCATGATTTGCATATCCGCCCAAAGCGGGGCAATAAAGCAGAGGTCAGCGCCGGTTGCCGGATGGTGCAGTTTGAGCGAACTCGCATGCAGCAGCTGACGGAGAGGCTGCAACGGAGCATGACGGTCTGTAGCTCCTCCGTATAAGGCGTCACCAACCACAGGCGCTTTCACCGACGCCATGTGCACCCGAATTTGATGCGTTCTTCCGGTTTCGATGCCGATTTCCGCAAAGCACCAACCGTTGACGAAATATTCAAGAATATGCCAATGGGTCGCCGCATATCGACCATGAAGGGGACGAATGGCCATCTTTTTCCGATCAATCGGATGCCTGCCAATAGGCGCGACCACCCGACCGTCGCGCTCTCGGGGGGCATGGAGCAAGAGCGCGTGATAGGTTTTCTGAATTTTCCTGTCTTTGAAGTCGGCCATGAGTGCGCACAGGGCCTGCTCAGTTTTTGCAACAAGCATCACCCCTGAAGTGTCTTTGTCCAAACGATGAACAATGCCAGGGCGACTGCTGGCGGAGGAAGGGAGGTCTTGATGCCTGTACAGCAATCCATGCGCCAAGGTGCCGGAGGAGTGGCCGCAGGCAGGGTGAACAACCAAACCGGGCGGTTTGCTGATCACCAGCAGGTGTTCGTCCTCAAAAAGGACAGGAAAATCGATCTGCTCCGGGACCAAATCCTTGGGCGGCGCCGGAGGCCACGAAACGCTGACCAAGTCGCCCGCCCGCAGGCGATGGCCAGCTTTGACGGTCTTGCCGTCGACGCGCACATGACCGGCCTCGATGAGCTTATGCAGTGAGGAACGGGAATGTTCAGGATATTGATGAACAAGAGCGTGGTCGAGCCGCTGTCCGGCTTCGGCAGGCGACGCTGCAAACCCAGCCTCCGATGCGACCTGCGGCGGATGTTCCAAAGCCACCCAGCCATTCTCCGCCAAACCTGCCATCAATCACCCGCAGCGCATGTATTTAACAGAACAACTTTTCGATCTGTTGCTCAATCATCGCCTCTTCCATCTGTTTGGCAAGCGACAGTTCTTTAACGAGCAAACTTTTGGCGGTGTCCAACATCTTCCTTTCACCATAGGAAAGGTCCTTGTCTTCTTTCAGCAGAAAAAGATCGCGCAACACCACCGCCACTTCGAACACAGAGCCGGTTTTGATTTTTTCCATATACTCTCGGTACCGGCGATTCCAAGTTTGGGCGGTGATGATAATGTCGCGCTCTTGCAAAATCTCAATGACCTTTGCGACCTCTTCGCCAGAGATAATAGCCCGCAAGCCAACATTTGCGCTGGTGGCCGTCGGGATCATGATGGTCATGTCGTTGTCGAGAATTTTCATCACATAAAAACTTTGATCAACACCGCCGATGGTTTGCGTTTCTATGGCCTCAATGAGTCCTACGCCGTGGGCCGGATACACAGCCATATCACCTTCTGAAAACACATGGACCTCCACAAACTAGGATAGACGTACACTGATCAGACTTGGAAAAATCAGCGTATTCTTAAAATGCTATAGTAGCATATTTTTTAATTATTGGCAAAGGTTGCATGGTTGAAGAGACCGATAAAGATTGGGCAGGTAAAAACCCTGATTGATATCTGGCAGCTATCGCCCCACGCACAAACCAGCAAGGGGGAGAAACATCGGCGGAGCCGCTTGGAGCGACGTCATCTGCCGTTGATCCCATTCATGCACCGCCCGATCCCTTCACGGACGAACAACTCGACCGCCTCTGCAACGAACGCGGAACGCTGTTCAAACAACCCCAACTCGTCTTTGCTCATCCGCGAAAGCACAAATCGATCCACCGGTTGCCCTTGCCCCTGGGCGTTCACTTCTGGCCGTCCCACGCCGATCTTCAGCCGTGCAAATTCCAGTGTGCCGAGATGTTGGGCCACAGAGCGCACGCCATTATGACCGCCAGCCCCGCCCTTACTCACCACCTTGATGCGCCCAGGCCCAAGATCGATGTCGTCGTGCAACACCAACAGGTGTTCCATCGGAATCTTGAAATAATCGAGAAAACTCCTGACGCATTCGCCGGAGCGATTCATATACGTCTGCGGTTTGAGATACAGCACCTGACTGCCGTAGGCGCGTCCCTGGTGGAACAACCCTTGCATTTTCGGGGTGTCAATCCGCGCCTGCGCAGCAAGGGCGAGATGATCGAGGAAATAAAAACCTATATTGTGCCTGGAAAGGTGGTAATCCGGTCCGGGATTGCCTAGGCCGACGAGCAGAAATTTGGAATCCGCCATGAATAGAGAAAAGCCAAGAAACAGATCGAGCCGAAAACTAGTTTCGGCTCGATCTCTGCAAGATTAAAACGTGGAAAACCCTAGTGCGGAGAAGCGTTGCTCAATAGACCGCAACGCACGTGGTGGCGGCCTTTTCGAGCATTTCAACATTTGTGGGAACCGGAAGATCGCCGTAGGTGAGACCAGCCTGCCCTTGCTCGAGCGGCGTGATGTCAACCTTGATCACATCGGGGATATCCAACGGGCAACCGCGCAACCGCACGGTATCCTTGAACACCTGCAGCTCGCCGCCGAGGTCCACGCCTTTTGCAGTGCCGACGTATTCAATCGGAACGGTAAAGGCGGCAGGTTTGGCAAGATCAATCTCCAAGAAGTCGACATGCAACAGACTGCCGTTGATAGGCGCCTTTTGGATCTCCTGAACAAGCACATGACGCTCGCCCTTGCTATCGCCCTCAATTTTGAGACTCAGAACAGCATTGCGACCGTGGATAAACAAGAGACTCTTATAGAGCTTAGCTGTCTCAAACTGGAGGGACACGGATGCGACTCCGCCGCTATACAAATTAGCAGGCGTGACGTCGCGCATCCGCAACTGCCGCATCGGCCCTTTTCCAAAAACCGTACGCACTGTAGACTCGATATTTACTTGAAGCATAAACGCCCTCCCCCCTTACTCTGGGATCTATAACAATTCGTTGTCATTTATAAAATTAAACAAACAGATAACTGACGGAATCTTCATTGTGGATCCTGCTGATAGCCTCCCCCAGCAATTCCCCCACCGACAGCACTGTTATTTTATCACACTGCCTGGCTTCTTCTTTCAGCGGTATGGAATTCGTCACCAAAAGCGATTTCAAGCAGGATCGCCCGATGCGCTCAATGGCCGGCCCAGACAAAACGCCGTGCGAGCAACAGGCGTGCACTTCTTTGGCGCCGACTTTTTTCAGTATTTCCGCGCCGCCGCACAGCGTGCCGGCGGTGTCGACAATATCGTCCAGCAGGATGGCCGTTTTCCCGGCAACGTCGCCAATGACGTGCACCGCTTCACATTCGTTGGCCCGTTCGCGGCGCTTGTCGATAATCGCCAACCCCGCGTTCAGCCGCTTGGCAAAGGCACGGGTGCGCTCCACTCCGCCGGCGTCGGGAGAAACCATCACCACGTCGGTGAAGCTCTCCCGGATATATTTCAGGATAATGGGGGCTGCATAGAGATGATCAACCGGGATGTTGAAAAATCCCTGAATCTGTCCGGCGTGCAAATCCATGCACAGCACCCTGCGGGTTCCAACCACCATGAGCATTTCGGCAACCGCCTTGGCGGTTATCGGCACACGGGGCCGCACCTTGCGGTCCTGGCGGGCATACCCATAATAGGGTAGGACCGCGGTAATTCTTCGCGCAGAAGCCCGCCGCAACGCATCGATCATGATCAACAACTCCATGAGGTGATGATTGACCGGGGTGCAGGTGGGCTGCACTACAAACACATCGGCGCCGCGAACATTTTCGCCGATCTCGACAGAAATTTCACCGTCCGAGAACTGCTTCACCTCAGCAGCGCCGAGCGGCGCACCCAGGTATTCACAAATTTCTTGAGCAATGGCCGGATTGGCGTTGCCGGTGAAAATCTTCATATTTTTGGGCATGACGACCATCTCATCTCAGAGTGGCTGGGGCGGGAGGATTCGAACCCCCGAATGCAAGGATCAAAACCTTGTGTCTTACCGCTTGACGACGCCCCAGCACATTGCCAGATACACTGCACAGACAGTGACATTCAATTTCATTGGACAGGATCAACTAAATAGGTGTGGGCAAAACGACGATTCATAACCGCCCGGCACGTTTCCGCCTGCCGGGGATCAGCAAACAATCCAAACACCGTTGGGCCGGAACCGGACATCAACGCCCGAACCGCCCCATTTTGCAACAATTCAGCCTTCAACCGCTCGATCTCGGGATATTTGCGAACAGTGACAGCTTCAAGATCATTTCGCGATGCGGTCGTCAGCAACCCATCAACATCTTCCTGCGAATTTTTTAGGTTACTTCCGTTTTCCTGTCTTGTCAATGCAAAAGTCTGATAAACCCACCGGGTGGAGACGGAAAACCCCGGATTAACCAGGAGAACGCTGTGCCCGCTCAACGGCGCAACCGGTGTAAGAATTTCGCCGATTCCCGTGGCCACGGCCGCCGGGGCGTCAGTAAGAAAAAACGGCACGTCCGCGCCCAGGCGCAACCCCATGGCCGCCAATTCCTCATCGGCGCACCCGCAACCATACAACTGGTTCAGCCCTTTCAATGTGGCCGCAGCATCGCTGCTGCCGCCGCCAAGTCCGGCGGCGACCGGTATTCTCTTGGTCAGGGCCAGCTTCACGCCGCCAACCGAACCATTGCGCCGCGCCTCGGTCGCCTGCAGGAACACCTCTGCCGCCCGATAGACCAAATTGCCCCGATCATGGGGAATGCCCTTGCCGGCGCACTGCAAATGAATGCCCGCCGCGCACGACTGCAACTCAAGCTCGTCGTACAAGCCGACCTTCTGCATCAGCGTCTCAAGACAGTGGTAGCCGTCGGCCCGTTGCCCCGTCACCTTGAGATACAGATTAATTTTAGCCGGAGCCTTGAGCGTCAGCCGATCTTGCCGCATTGCCTGTTCCGCGCTTGATGGTTCAGGCCAGCTTGACAAACCGCATCTTCAACTCATAGAGAATGCGGGTCAGCAACTCGTTTTCGTTGGCGTCAAGATTGCCTTTGGTCTTGACGGCGAGCAGAGTCAGGGTGTCGATAGTGTGTTTGGCCAATTCCCGGTCGACTATCCGTTGCCCGGTTTCCGGATGCGGCAGCTCGCCCATGTGATAGAGGGCGGACGTGTTCAACGAGAGAATAAAGGAGGCAAAGGTGACCTCGGGCATGACGCATCTGCCGGACGCATCCTTGACCCGGCCATCCGGGCATTCATCGCAACTGGAAAGGTTCTCGCTCATAACTCTTCACACACCGTTCGATTGCCTGCCGCTCCCCGACGCATAAGAGCGCCGCAGGGAAAACAAGCATCATAAAAGATTCGGTTGAAACAGCATCGCCTGTCGCTTGCGGGCCGACAAGTCAACTTGTCGCTTAATCCGCCGAAATGCTGTTGCGCAAATATACCGGCATTCCCGGACGCCTACAATGTTAAAGTAGCGCCGATCAATTCCCCTGCCGCGACTTCCTCCGACCGCCGGCAATCGGGAAACCCGGCGCAGCTTCCCCTTGAAGTGAAACCTTTTAGGCGCTATATATTTTCAGTTTTCCGCACCATAATCGCGAAAAACAGAATCTGAGTCACCAACAGGAGTTCTCCATGGAAGAAGTACGCGTTCGCTTTCCCCCCAGCCCCACCGGTTACCTGCACATCGGGGGCGCAAGAACAGCGTTGTTCAACTGGCTGTTCGCCAAGCAGCACAACGGCAAGCTGATCTTACGCATTGAAGACACCGACGAGGAACGATCCACCCAGGCCTCGATTGACGGCATCATCGACGGCTTGCAATGGCTTGGCATTGATTGGGACGAAGGCCCGTATTTCCAGACCGAATTCGCCGCCGATCACCTTGCCGCCGCCAACCGGCTGCTGGCCGCAGGACATGCGTACAAGTGTTTTTGCACCAAGGAAGAGCTCGAGAAAAAACGCGAAACCGCCTTGGCCGAGAAAAAACGCGAGGTCGGTTACGACGGAACCTGCCGTCATTTGAGCGCTGAACAGATTAGCGAGAAAGAAGCGCAAGGGCTGGACGCCGTCATCCGTTTCAAAGTCCCCGAACGGCCGGGCACGATGTTTTACGACGACGAGGTCCTGGGCCGGATCGAGCGGGCCTACAGCGAAATTGAGGATTTTGTCATTGTCCGCTCCAACTGCAAGCCGCTGTATCTGCTGTGCAATGTGGTTGACGACATCCGCGACCGCATCACCCACATCATCCGCGGTCAGGACCACATGACCAACACCACCCGTCAGGTCCTGCTCTATGAGGCCTTGGGCGCCAAACTCCCGGTTTTTGCCCACATGCCGCTGACTCTGGATCTGCAGAAGCGCAAAATCTCCAAACGCAGCCACGGCGAGATTGTAGCGGTGCAGTTTTATCGGGACCGGGGCTTCATCCCCTGGGCGCTGTGCAATTTCCTTTGCCTGCTCGGCTGGAATCCCGGCACGGATCAGGAATTTTTCTCCCGCGACGAATTGATCGAGGCCTTCAGCCTTTCCCGCATGAGCCGGGTCAACTCGGTGTTCAACTTCAAACCCGGCGATCCCAAATTTTTCACCGACCCCAAGCTGATCGCCGTCAACGAGCACTACCTGCGCACCATGGACCTGGAACAACTCGGGGCGCTGGTGCAGCGCGAACTCGAGGCCGAAGGTTTGTGGGAACCGGCCTATGCAACCGACCGCCGCGACTGGTACCTGGCCACACTGGGGATGATCCGCGACCGATTCCACACCCTCAAAGATTTCACCGCCGCCGGCCGCGCCTATTTTTCCGACAGCTATGACATCGATCCCAAACCGCTGGCCAAAAACGTGCTCAAATTTCCGGAGTTGCGCGACTGGCTGCCTCTGCTGGCAGAGCGTTTCGCCGCGTTAACCGACTTCAGCGCCCTGGAAAGCGAGCGCGTCTGCCGCGAACTGGCTGATGAGCTTGCGGTCAAGCCCGGCACGCTGATCAACGGCATGCGGACCGTGCTCACCGGGCAGTTGGCCGGCCCCTCGATGTTTGACGTCGTTGTCGCTCTCGGCCAGGAACGGGTTGTGGCGCGACTTCGCCACATTGATCGCCTGTTCGCCGCAGCCTAACCTTTTGCAACGGGACACCACTTTCATGACCACAGAAAAAGAAACCGCAAGCAAACCGCTTGATTTCATTCGTCAGATCATTGCCGAGGATCTGGCCTCCGGAAAGCACCAAACCATCGTCACCCGCTTTCCCCCCGAACCCAACGGCTTTCTTCATATTGGCCACGCCAAGTCGATCTGCCTCAATTTTGGCATCGCGGTGGAAAACAACGCCACCTGCCATCTGCGCTTCGACGACACCAATCCGGGCAAGGAATCCACCGAATACGTGGAGTCGATCAAGCGGGACGTGCGCTGGCTGGGCTTTGACTGGGGCGACCACCTCTACTACGCCTCGGATTATTTTGATCAACTCCACGATTTTGCCGTTGAACTGATCAAAATGGGCAAGGCCTACGTGTGCCACCTAAGCGGCGACGAGACTCGCGAATACCGCGGCACCCTGACCGAGCCGGGCAAGGAGAGCCCGTACCGCAACCGGACCGTGGCCGAGAATCTCGACCTTTTCGCCCAGATGCGCGCCGGCCAACTTGAGGAAGGCGCCTGCGTGCTGCGGGCCAAGATCGACATGGCCTCGCCCAACATCGTCCTGCGCGACCCGGTGATTTACCGCATCCTCAAGGCCAGCCATCACCGCACCGGCGACAAGTGGTGCATCTACCCGATGTATGATTTCACCCACTGTCTCTCGGACATGCAGGAGAAAATCACCCACAGCCTCTGCACCCTGGAATTCGAAAACAACCGGGCCCTGTACGACTGGGTGCTGGACACTCTGCACACCCCCAACCATCCCCGGCAGATCGAATTTGCCCGGCTCAACATCAACTACACGGTCACCAGCAAACGCAAACTGCTGCAACTGGTGCAGGAAGGCCACGTTTCGGGATGGGACGACCCCCGCATGTTGACCATCTCGGGCCTGCGCCGCCGGGGATACACGCCGGCCTCGATCCGCAACTTCTGCGCAACCATCGGCATCGGCAAACGGGAGAGTTGGATTGACATGGGCGTGCTGGAAAACGCGGTGCGCGACGATCTCAACCTCAACGCCCCCCGAGTTTTCGGCGTGCTCGACCCGCTCAAAATCGTGATCACCAACTATCCGGACGATCAGACTGAGGAGATCCGGGCCCAGAATCATCCGCAGAATCCAGAAATGGGCGAGCGGATCGTGCCGTTCTCCCGTGAAATTTACATCGAACGCTCGGATTTCATGGAAGACGCGCCCAAGAAATTCTTCCGCCTCAGCGTGGGCCGGGAGGTGCGGCTGCGCTACGCCTACCTCGTCACCTGCCAGGAGGCGATCAAAGACGATCAGGGCCGAGTGGTGGAACTGCGCTGCGTCTACGATCCGGCCAGTCAGGGCGGTTCGGCCCCCGACGGCCGCAAGGTCAAGGGCACCATCCACTGGGTTTCCGCGCCCCACGCCCTGCGGGCTGAGGTGCGGCTGTACGACCGGTTGTTCACCGCCGAGTATCCGGATGCGGACAAGGAAAAGCATTTCAAGGAATTTCTCAACCCCGCCTCGCTGACCGCGCTGCCCGACTGCATGCTGGAGCCAGGACTCGCCGGGGCAACGATTGAGGACCGATTCCAATTCGAGCGCCAGGGCTATTTCTGCCTCGACGCGGTGGCCAGCAGCCCGGACAAGCCGGTGTTCAACCGCATCGTCACCCTGCGCGACAGCTGGGCCAAACTCAACGAAACGGAATAGAGGGACGCCATGGCGCTTATGAACCTGCGAAAAATGGCGATCAACCAGACCGGCGTCATTGTCTCGGTCAAGGTAGGCGGCGAACTAGGCCACCGCATCCGCGAGATGGGCCTGGTGCCGGGCGCCGAAATCACGGTGAAACAGCGCGCCCCCTTAAACGACCCGGTCGCGCTCCGAATCATGGGCGGCACCCTGACCCTGCGCAACAACGAGGCGGATTTCATCGAGGTGGACGTCGCCTCCTGACCCGCGTCTCCGGCCAAACGCGCACCCACAGGAGGGCAGGCCGCCGGGCCGCGCCCTTCTGCGGCCGCTCATCGCGACAATCGTTCCTTGCCGCCGCATCCGCGGCAGGCAGCCCCATTCGGCCCCAAATAAAAAAACGCCAACGACGCGCCCGCGTCTTGGCAAAGCTGTTGACAGTGGCCATTGTTTGGAATAACTAACAATGACTGTTGCGCCCGACCGCTGTTGACGGGAGAAACATTTTTCTCGGCCGCAAATCCGTCGCGGCAAAGCCAACAGGCAATCAATCCCTTCGCAACCGGCTCAGCTTGCAGTTATGACCAAAGAGCAATCAGAAACATCCTGCCTCCTGCTCAGCGACGTCCAGACCTTGTGTCACCGGCGCAAGCGGTGCGGCAACCGCATGGTCCAGGAGGGCACGCCTCTGCCTGAGACCTGCTGCAACAGCCGTCTCCGGGTGTGCGCCGTGAACGGCGACAGGCGCACCTGCGCCAAAATGGCGAATATGGGACTTCTTCCCGGCTGCGAGCTGGAGTTGCTGTGCAAGGGGGGCGGTCAGCAGTGCATGATCAAAGTCAACGGCGGCACCATCAGCCTGGATGCGCCCACCGCCGCCAACATCCTGGTGACCCCGGCCTGAGCCGATCGACACCGCAACCTTTGCTGGAGGCAACACGATGCAGCATATTCTTGTTGGCGTTGCAGTGGGCTGCGCAGCCTTTTTTATTGGCCGGCGCTTGTGGCGGGCCATGCGTCACCCGGCAAACCTTTCCTGCGGTTGCGGTTGTTCCGGGTGCGTCCCAGACCCTGACGCGACAAAACACAGACCTTCGCTCCCTATGTACAAACCGTGAGCTAACAGGCGTTCCGATTCGTTGCCCAACCGGAGGGCGCGCATGATCGTTTGAAGCGCCCTGCCCCTTGCGCCGTTGTCAATTGCCGCGTTCGCCTCCGTTGCCCTGCATCCAGCCTTTGCTCCCCTCAACCATATTCTGAAGCAAACCCATGGAAAAAGCCCTGACCATCGCCCTGGCCGGCAACCCCAACGCCGGCAAGACCACCCTGTTCAATCATCTCACCGGCGCCCGTCAGCATGTCGGCAATTATCCCGGCATCACCGTTGAACAGAAAGAAGGCTGCTGCCTGCATCAGGGCCAGGGGCTGCGCGTGGTCGATCTGCCCGGCGCCTATTCCCTGACCGCCTACTCGGTTGAAGAACTGGTGGCCCGCGATTTCATCATCAATGAAAAACCCGAGGTGGTGGTGGACGTGGTCGACGCCGCCAACCTGGAGCGCAATCTCTATCTCAGCTGTCAATTCCTGGAATTGGGAGCGCCGCTGGTGATTGCCCTCAACATGGTCGACGCCGCTGAAAAACGCGGCATCACCATCGACGCCAAGGAACTGAGCGCCCGCCTCGGCGTGCCGGTGATCCCCATTGTGGCCCGCAACGGCCGCGGCGTGGACCAGCTCCTTGACGCCGTGCTGGCGACGGCGGCCTCCCAAGACCGCCCACAACCAGCCTTTCTCCGCTACGGCTCGGACATCGACGAAGCGCTCTCCGACATGCTTCCGGACATCGAGCAATGCACGGAACTGACCGCCGTCTACCCCCTGCGCTGGCTGGGGGTGAAATTTCTGGAAAGCGACGAGCAGATCGTGCAGAAGGCCTTGGCCACCCATCCGGAGGCCGCGCAACGACTGACCGCTCGTTGCGACGAGGTCGTCCAGCACCTCCAGGACACCCTGGGCGTGTATCCGGAGGCGGTGATCGCCGATCACCGCTACGGCTACATCAAGTCGATCATCCACCAGGGGGTGGTTACGCGCAAATTCGTCGCCGACCGGCTCTACGCCACGGACAAAATCGACAAGATCGTCACCCACCGAATTCTCGGGCCGCTGATCATGGCCGGGATTCTGTTCGCGCTCTACACCTTCACCTTCAGCTACAGCACGGTGCTGGTCGAATGGCTGGCCAGCTTTTTTGGCCTGATCAATCAGGGGATTGACGCCCTGCTCCCCGACGGACCGTTGAAATCGATGATCACCTCAGGCGTGGTCGACGGCGTCGGCGGCGTGCTCGGCTTTGTGCCGATCATCATGTTCATGTTTTTCGGCATTGCGGTGCTCGAGGATTCCGGCTACCTGGCCAGGGTCGCCTTCATGATGGACCGCATCTTCCACTTTTTCGGTCTGCACGGCTCCTCGGTGATGCCGTTCATCGTCTCGGGCGGCATTGCCGGCGGCTGCGCCGTGCCCGGCGTCATGGCCACCCGCACCCTGCGTTCCCCCAAGGAACGACTGGCCACCCTGCTGACCGTGCCGTTTATGAACTGCGGCGCCAAGCTGCCGGTGCTGACCCTGCTGATCGGCGCTTTCTTCTCGGCCCATCAGGCCCGCTACATGTTTCTCGCCACCCTGGCCGCCTGGATCGTAGCCCTGTGCGCGGCCAAATTCCTGCGCATGACCGTGCTTCGAGGCGCCTCCACCCCCTTTGTGATGGAATTGCCGCCCTACCGCTTTCCGACCATCAAAGGCCTGTTCATCCACACCTGGGAGCGCACCTGGCAGTACATGAAAAAAGCGGGCACCGTAATCCTTGGCATCTCGGTGCTGATCTGGGCGATGATGACCTATCCGGGACTGCCCGAGGACCGGGTCGCCCAGTTCGAGCAGCAGCGGCAACAGGCGCAGGCGATGCGCGCCGTTGCAGGCGAGGAGGCGATGTCCAAGGCGCTGCAGGAGATCAAGGCGGACGAGGCCATGGAAGGATTGCGCCATTCCTTTGGCGGCCGGATCGGCATTGCCTTTGAAAGCGTCAGCCGTTACGCCGGCATTGACTGGCGCACCAACATCGCCCTGATCGGCGGGTTTGCCGCCAAGGAAGTGATTATTTCAACGCTCGGCACCGCCTATTCGCTGGGCGCGGTCGACCCGGACGCCTCGACCTCGCTCAGCGACCGGCTGGCCAAGGATCCCCAATGGAATCCGGTGGTGGCCCTGGCGGTGATGGTGTTCATCATGTTCTACGCCCCCTGCTTTGTCACCGTGGTCTGCATCGCCAAGGAGGCGGGCTCGTGGAAGTGGGCCGCTTTTTCGATGGCCTTTAACACCCTGTTTGCCTTTATCCTGGCGGTGGCGGTTTATCAGATTGGGGCACTGCTCTATCTCCGCTGAATTGACTTCGGAAACGGGGAGCATTCAGCGGAGAGTCTTCAGGAACGGATGTGTGATGGTTCACGCTGGGTGCGAGCGGGAACCATCGCGCATATCGAGCGCAGACGAGATGGAACTGTTCAGCAATTCAATACACTGTCCGTACGCAGTAACAACCTAATATCAAGCGGGTTTAAGTCCCGTCCGGGGAGTTGTCCGTTCACCCCGGTAGCTCAAGGGAGCGGCGTTCTGGTAACAGAGGGTCGTGAGTTCCCAATTGGCAAAGCAGCAGGCCGTAACGCAAGTGAACCTGTACGTAGCCTCGTTAAATTC
>Ga0074193_1001501_pt1 | contig 27624 bp, 26 predicted proteins | sample EPASupsiteHSE605_FD_64523 | JGI IMG/M metagenome (GOLD analysis project Ga0074193, IMG submission 64523) | Bioremediated contaminated groundwater from EPA Superfund site, New Mexico - Sample HSE6-05 | ecosystem: Environmental > Aquatic > Deep subsurface > Groundwater > Contaminated ... | reverse complement strand
CTGCCGAAATGGACAGCCGCACCGAAGTCTCGGAGCTTGATGTAGTTATAGTTACCGAGATTGTAGGCGGCAAGTCTGATAAGCTTACCGTCGAGATAGACGCTGACGGCGCTGCGCGTGGCTTCTACGGTTGCGGTGTTGCCGCTGGAGCTCAGTTCGCTGCCGACAGCGGTATAAGCTGTGCCGGAACTCAGGGCGATGGATTTTTTGGTCTCGTCCCAGCTCACACCGAACTGCTTTGTGCTGCCGCTTAGAGCCATAGCAATGTCGCGCAGTTTGAAGAAGTTGCTGCCGTCAATGTTGTAGGCCTCAAAGGCCACATTCTTGCCGTTGACGAGAACGGCGGCCTTTGTGGGTGAAGCGGATGCGCTGGCGCTGGCCAGCAGGGGGCTGATCTGTTTCCAGAATTCGTTGGCGATAACTTTGTATCCGGCCTCTGTCGGGTGGATATCTGTCATGACAAGGTTATTCGAGGAGTCTGCCCCCACGACAGCCATTGTTTCAACATAGGTGATCGAGGCACCGCTGTTTTTGGCGGAAACGTCGCTGACGGCCTTTTTAATGTATGTATTGAAGGTGGCAAGCGGCGTGTCAAGGTCGACACCCGTGAGCAGTGCCGCCACCGGCAGGGGGTTGTAATAGCCCATGACATAAATTTTGACAGAGGGGTTGGCGTTGAGAATGTTTTGAAGCACCGTCTCAATATTGGTCTCGACCGTCTGCGCCGTCGTGCCGTCGCTGACACTGCTTGCCACTGTGCCGAGAAGCTGCTTAATGGTTGCCGTGTCCGGCATTTGACCGCTGGAGAGCGTCTTGATATAGGCATAAAGCGGGGCCAGCAGATCGTTTCCGCCGATGGTCAGGGTTGCGACCTCTGCGTTTTTGACGAGCTGATAGCCGGTGGAGCTCGTGTCGTTCAAAACAGCGGTACTTTCCGCAAGGCGCGCGGCCGTCATACCGGAGGTGCAGAAATCCTCGCTGAAGCTGCCGAGCACGCCCGCCGACCGGAGGTCTGCCGCAAGCAGGTCCGTGTAGCCGTAGTCGGAGGCCGTTTCCTTGACGCCGCCGCGAACACCCGCCGCAACAGAATCACCGAAGGCAACGTAATCAACCGTCGTGAGCGTGCCGGCCGCGAGTGCGGGAACGACCATAACGGTGACAAGGGAGACAATGAGCAGAAACGCAACTGCGATTTTCGATGTTCTTTTCATAAGGGACCTCCGATAGTATTGTAATAAAAAGGCGAACACGCTTTGCCGTGTCCGCCTGCTAAATGCCGAGTGTACATCCGGCGGTTATCAAAAAACTGTCGCGTTAATCGCGTTTGCGGCGATAGCCGCCCTTTTTGTCGGCATACATGCGGCTGTCGGATATGCGGCTGTCCGAATCCTGCATAAATTGCTTGAGCTTATCTTCAAAGCTCGATTCGGCCGGAGGAGCCTGATTAAACGATCTCTGCACAAAGGGCTTCTGGGAAAAATCCTTGGGCCTGGGCGCTGCCGCGCGCGGCTGGGACGGGCGGTCGTTTTCAGGTCTGGGCGCAGGCGGCTCCGCCTTTTTGATGGAAAGGTTAATCTTGCCGGCCTCGCTGATCCCAATGACCTTGACCTTGACGGTCTGCCCTTCGGTGACATGATCGTGAACATCATTGACATAGGTGTTAGCGATTTCCGAGATATGAACAAGACCGTTTGTGCCGTCGGGCAATGATACAAAGGCACCGAATTTTGTAATGCCTGTAACCTTACCCTCGAATATTTCTCCCACTGTTGGCTGCATATAAGAGCTTTTTCCTCCTGTTTAAGTTCGATGAGATAAATGGTGTACTTGTTGATCTCAGTTATTGACGTCGTAAAAGATTTTTTCTCCCGGCTTGACAAGACCGAGCTTGTTTCTGGCGATATCCTCGATCGTATTAGGGTCCGTGCTGTGATCGATCGCGTACTGGAGTTCGGTATTCGTCTGAAGAACGCCGTCGACCTGACTTTGCAGCGCGTCGCGCGTTTCTCTTGCGTCCGATACCTGCATTTTCAGCGATACCAGTGTTATTCCCGCGTACACGATGATGGCGAGGATCACGATTTTGGTTATTAATCCTGCTCGTTTGAACTTCATTGGTATCATCCCTCCCGATGTGCGGCGGTTTCAAGGATTTCTGATGCTTTTCTCTTTTTTCGTTAACCTTGATTTTATACCAAAAAGCCAATTTTTGAAAGAGTTTTTTGAAAAAATTCTTGAGTGCCACCATTTTTTTGAAAAAGTACACGAAGGGTTTGATAACCAGCGCGATAATTTTTGCCGCAAAGGAGAGGACTGCGGCAAAAATGCCGAGGAAGACCGGGCTCATCAGGGCGAAATAGACAGCCGAGCCGACGAACATACACAGGACGATATAAACCCGGACCTCCCCTTCGCCGGGCCCCATCGAAAGATAGAACAGCACAAAGAAGCCGGAAAGGCAGACCAGAATATCGCAGAGCACCGTGCAGAACAAGCGCCGGATCTTGAGACGCAGGGCTTTGAAGGCGTCGTACAGAACACCGAAAACCAGCCCTCCCGCAAACGAGCAGAGGGCTGTTACGAGCTGGGAGTAAACAGGCTGTTCCAAAACTTATTTAAACAGGCGGGACCAGAGGTTGCCGCCCGGAGCGGTTTCTTCATAGCCCAGATCGGTGATCAGCCCTGTCACAACAAGTTCGCCCGAATCCAGACTCAGCTTGTCAATGTGCAGTTCGCTTCCGCGGATGATGAGGTTGCCCTTTGAAGTCTTTGCGACGATCTGTCTGTCGTCGAAGCTCTCCACATCGACAACACCCGAAACGGACAGCCTGGACCTGTCCTCCATGATCACATTATGCGGCCTTGCCGCTTGTTTTTCCTTTTCTTCATATAACATAGCAGATACCTCCGTCATTGATGGTGGTATATCCTATGCCGCTTAAAAGGCCGTTATGAGTTGGTCTTGATTTCGTATAGCGTCAGAGCCTTGTCGGCCATCGCCAGCAAACCGTTCAGACCGTTTTCATATTGGGTGTTTTCCCACAGAAAAGCCCCCTTGGCGTCGTAGTCCGTGTCCTCGATGCCCGCATAAAAGCTGATATACGCCGTTTCATAGGCCGCCTTGTCGGCTTCCGCGTCCGCAATCTTATAGCGTTCGGCCTTGGTGGCCCCGCTGTCGATGTCAAAGTCGGTGTATTTGTAAAAAAGGCTCGTCAGCGTCAGGACGCCGTTGTCGCTGCCAAAGCGAATAAGCTCACTATAGCTGAAATCCACCGCCCCATTGCCGCTCTGCACGAGGTAGAATTTTTCCCCGGTGTTTTTGTCCGAAACGAGACGAAAATCGTCAAAATGGTTGGCGCAGACGATGACGGGACTCCTGTGTGCGCCGCCGAAAGCAGTACCCACGCCCGTCATGTTTGCCGAGACACACTCGACCGCACCGTCGATGATGTCAAAAAACTGAAGTCCCATTGCGGCGGATGCGCCCGCATCAAAAATGAGCATTTCAATGCCGCCGTCCATATCCAGGTCTATAAAACCGATGCCGGAAATTCCGCCGAAGAAAGCGTCCGAGAGCTTTTGGTAATTGTCCTGAAGGAAAGCGCGGAAAAGCGTGCCGCGGGCGGCGTTGTCCACCGGCTCGGGCTCAGCCGAGCTGCTTGGTGATGGGGAAACGGTACTCGCCGCCTTGGGGGGGTCGGTGGTGCTTCCGGCGCTCTCAGCGGCATCGGGCGTCGTTCCGGAAACCGAAGAAAGCCCCGCTTCCCCGCAGGAACACAGCAGGGAAAGAAGCAAAAATACAATTATGAGGCGGGAGAATTTGCGCATAAGGACCTCCAATGAAACGGAAAAAGGCAGAACCGACCGATCGAAGCATGGGCGGTTTTTCTTGTTTTGGTATCCTGTATTATAGCATAGCCCCGTACATCGGTAAATATGGCGGGGGCAATTGTAGAATTTGTTTCAATTTTGAAATATACCGGTACAAGTTTGTAATCTCTGCCCCGAAGGCAAAAATCCGGCACGAACTGCAAGCTCGTGCCGGATGTGATTTTTATTAGGTCGTTTTTAGAGAATCTTGGCAAGAAAACTCTTGAGCCGCTCACTCTTCGGATGCTCAAATATCGAGACAGGGTCGCTCTCCTCCACAATTTTGCCCTCGTCCATGAAGATGACGCGGGTGCCGACTTCTCTGGCAAAGCCCATCTCGTGGGTTACAACCACCATGGTCATACCATCGCGTGCCAGCTGCTTCATAACGTCGAGTACCTCGCCGACCATTTCGGGATCGAGCGCGCTCGTCGGTTCGTCAAACAGCATGACGTCCGGGTTCATGCACAAGGCGCGAACAATGGCAATGCGCTGTTTTTGTCCACCTGAAAGCTGGCTGGGAAAGGCGTTGGCCCGGTCTTCAAGTCCGACGCGTTTGAGCAGTGCCATGGCCTGCGCCTCGGCTTCTTCCTTGCTTTTTTTGAGGATTTTTATCGGGGCCACGGTCATATTGCGCAGTACCGTCATGTGCGGAAAAAGATTAAAGTGCTGGAACACCATGCCCATTTTTTGGCGGTGCAGGTCTATGTCGGTCTTTGGATCGGTAATGTCTGTGCCGTTAAAAAGGATATGGCCGTCGCTTGGAATCTCCAGCAGGTTCAGGCAGCGCAGGAAGGTGGATTTGCCGCTTCCGGAGGGGCCGATCACGACGACGACCTCACCCTTGAGGATCTCTTCGGAGATCCCGTCGAGCGCCTTAATGGCGTCTCCCTTGTAGTATTTCTTAAGATCGCTGACGCTGATTAGGGTGTTATCGTTCATTTGCGCGCAGCCTCCTTTCCAGTCCGCTGAAGGCCCAGGTCAAAAGCATGACCAGCGCCAGATAGACCAGTGCGATGGCTATCAGCGGCATAAAGGCCTGATAGGTTTTGCCCTGGATGAGAAGCGCCACCTTTGTAATGTCCCGCAGGCCGATGACGGTGACAATTGAGGTCTCTTTAAGCAGGGTTATCAGTTCGTTGCCGAGCGAGGGTAGAATCATTTTTAGAACCTGCGGAATGATAATCAGCCGCATGGTTGAAGAATAGCTGAACCCGAGCGAGCGTCCGGCTTCCATTTGGCCGGGATCCATCGCCATAATACCGCCGCGGATTATTTCCGACGCATAGGCTCCGGAATTGATGCCGAAGGCCAGCATGGCAACGCCGATTTGATTCCTCGAGCTGCTGAAAATAACAAGGTACATAATCAAAAGCTGAACCATCATGGGCGTGCCGCGTATCACAGTGACGTAAACCCTGCACAGCCCATTGAGCAGGGACAGCCAGGGATTGACTCTGCCTAGCTTCTGCTGGTCGTGGGCAGCGCGTATAACAGCCACGAGTACGCCCAGAATAACACCCAAAAACAGCGCGAGCACGGTCACGAGCAGTGTCGTGCCGAGTCCCTGTATGTATAGTATCCACCTGTCTCCGACGATAAAGGCCTGATTGAATTGGTCAGCTAAGTTCGTCCAAAAATCCACCCTGAATATCTCTCCCCTCAATATGCGAAAGAGGGGAGGCCAAATGACCGCCCCTCGTCCTTTTTAACTGTTATCAGTCGGCTTTGATGTATTTGTCAACGATGCTCTGAACCGTGCCGTCCGCGATGAGCTCCTGAAGCGCTTTGTTGACGGCTTCCGTCAGCGCGGTGTTGTCCTTGGAAATGCCGATGGCATAGTCCTCGGTGACGAACGGTGTTTCGAGAATCTTCAGTCCCGCATTTGCTTTGATATATTCGGCGGCGGGCTGGCTGTCGATGATGACGCAGTCGACTTTGCCTGCAACAAGTGCCTGCACGGCCATTGCGCCGTTGGTGTAGGCTGTGACATGGTCTTCACCGTAGCCGCCGTCCTCAACGGATGCGGAGCAGTAGATGTAGCCCGTGGTTGCTTCCTGCGTACCAATCATTTTGTCCGCAAGGTCGTCGGCAGACTGGATGTCCGAGTCTTCCTTGACGATAATGACCTGCTTGCCGGTGGCGTATGTGTCGGAGAAGTCAATGTTCTTTTTACGATCTTCAGTAACGGTCATTCCGGCCATGGCAATGTCGCTCTTGCCTGTCTGGACGGCGGTGATGACGGCGCTGAAGTCCATATCGTCGACGACGAGCTCAAGCCCGAGCTTCTCGGCAATCTTTGTTGCAATTTCAACATCAATGCCTTCATATCCGCCGTCGTCCGTGACCATCTCATACGGAGGGAATGCGGCGTTTGTGGCCATGTGCAGCTTGCCGTCTTCTACAACTTTTAATGTAGCGGCAGCGGCGCTCGGTGTTGCGGAAGCTTCGGCAGATGCGGCAGGTGCCTTTGTACCACAAGCCGCCAGAGAAAGGAGCATTGCCAGTGCAAGAACAGCAATTATAACTTTCTTCAGGTTTTTCATTCAGTTTCACCCCATAAAATAAATAAATATACGGTTTGTATTCCGTGGGTTTTATTATAGTACGGAATGAATGGTTATTCAAGTATTTTTTTATAATTTTCAAAATATCTGCATATTACTCAAAATATGTAGAATAATTATGCATTATTTGTGATGAAGTTTCAACAAATTCGCATAATTATTCAGCAAAATTTTTATATCAGCGACTTTCCGCCGAATTTTTCGGCGAGCTCACTGTATTTTTTGCATATTTGCAGACGCTCGTTTTCCCGTCCGCCGATGGCCTCCACGGCGATACACGATTCCTCCGACAAGGGCGAAATGCGCACCTTGCAGCGGCCGTCAACAAGGGTGATCCCATCCGAAAAATCAGCCCCCGCCTCCCAGAGTGCGCAGGACAGTTCGCGCATCAGCCGTGCCCTGTTTTCACAGGAAATCTCGCGGCACAGGCCGACAGCACTGCGTCTGGGACTGCGTCTGGACTCCGGGGCGGGCGGCGTGCCGGTACAACCGGCGGCGATGACGTCGCCCGTCGCCGTGACCGTGTCGGGATACAGCATGGCCCCGCGGCAGACGACGGTTCCGTTAATGACGCAGGCTTCGCCAATGCTCGCCCCATCAATGACGGAGCTGACGACCCGCGAATAGGCTCCGATATGGCTGCCTGCGTGGAGAATGCTCCGACCGATCACCGCATCGTGCCCGATGGAAACGCCCTCGCAAATGACGCAGGGCGGAATGAGCCGGACGCTGTCGGGAATATCAGGCGGCGCATAGATACCCGAGGAGAGCGCATTTTTTTGGGCGGGCTTAATCTTGAGCTGTCCGTCCAGCGCGTCCAGACAGCAGCGTAGATAGCTTTTGCTGTTGCCGATGTCGCACCAATAGCCCTGCATCGGAATGCCCACAATGTCAAGACCCATACTCGCCATCAGCGGGAACAGGTCGCGCGCAAAGTCGAAGGGGGCGTCCGGCGGCACGAGCTCGAGCACCTTCGGGGAGATCATATAAATACCGGTGTTGACAAGATCCGTTACCACGCGCTCCCAACTGGGCTTCTCGATAAAACTGATGACCTTGCCGTTTTTGTCTGTGAGCACGGTCCCGTAGGGCAGGGGTTCCGAGTGGGGAAACAGGGCCAGCGTGACGAGCGCTTTGTTGCGCTTGTGTTCTTCTGCCAGGTACTTGAGGTCGAAATCGCAGGCGGCATCCCCGCTTATGACAAGAAAATCTTCTTCCCCGACAAAATCAAGGCAGGAACGGACGCCTCCGGCCGTTCCAAGCGGTTTCTTTTCAATTCTATACTGCATGGATACGCCGAAGTTGCTTCCGTCGCCGAAAAAATGGGTGATGCATTCGGGCTTATGACCGAGAGTGACACAGAGCTCGGAAAATCCGTTGATCTTCAAAAGTTCCGTCAGATGTTCCATCAGAGGTTTGCCTAGAAGCTCCGTCATCGGCTTTGGCATCAGGTCACAAATTGGCCGAAGTCTCGTTCCCTTGCCGCCCGCCATTATAATTGCTTTCAAAAACGTCACTCCCTTTCGCTACAGAGTATTTCCCGCGGAAGGCGAAAATAACCTTGGAATAAATACCACGTTTGTTTGGTTGTTTTTGCTGGTTTTGCTAGGTATACTATTGTAATAAACAGAAAACGTTGATATAATAAGAAATCCACCGCATGCATGAAAATGCGGGGCAAAACGGTCGCTGCAAACCGGGCGAAACTGCTTGGCGCAGGTACAAAGAGCCGAATACCGAAGATGCGGAGGGCCCCTTCGCTTTTTAAAAGGATAGGTTAATCAGATATGAACAAGAACTTGAAAAGACTGCTTGAACCCGGAACCAGATTGTATTTTTTCTTTCTGGTGGTTTTTGCTGCAATCGGGTTTATCTTCAATACAAAGCTCGCCTTGGCAGAGATTGCGGTCGTTGCGCTGGTGCTTGTCTATTCGATCATTGTCAACAGACGTAGGCGAAAGGCGTTTCAGGCCTACATCGAATCTGTCACCGCAGACGTGGAGACAGTCAAAAGCGATACGCTGGTCAACTTTCCGCTCCCCATGGTGGCCTTTAAGCTTGATAACACGGCTGTCATTTGGGGAAACAACTTTTTCTCGGACATTTTCGGCAAAAAGGGTTTTCACTTCGACACCCGCTTGTCCGACCTGGTGCCGGGCTTCAAATCAAAGTGGCTGACAGAGGGCAAGTTCCAGTCTCCGGAGCTCATGGAGATTAACGGCCGCCGTTTCCGAATCTACGGCAACATTGTCCGCGGCGAGAACGAGACAAGCCGCGACTTCATGGGCATCAGCTATTGGCTGGACGTGACGGACTACGAGCAGATTAAGGACGAATACGAAAACTCCCGCCCGATTGTCGCAATCGTGCTGTTTGATAACCTCGACGAGATTTCAAAAAATCAGCCCGAGCGGGTCAAGACCCGTCTTCAGAACGCCATATCCGAAAAGGTTGAAAACTGGGGCTCGGATATGGGCGGCATTGTCTGCCATTACGATAAGGACCGTTACCTGCTTATATTTGAACAGCGCCACTATAAAAAACTTGTCGAAGAGAAGTTCTCTCTCATGGACTCCGTCCATGAGGTCATCAACCCCAGCGGCATCCACGCTTCGGTCAGCATCGGCGTCGGCCGAGATGGGACGAGCTTTGAAGAAAATTACAACTTCGCGGTTCTGAGCACCGAAATGGCCCTGTCACGCGGCGGCGACCAGACGGTTATCAAAAACCGCTTCAGCTTCGAGTTCTTTGGCGGCCGCGGTACCGAGATCGAAACGCGCACGAAGGTCAAATCCCGCGTCATCGCAAGTGCGCTTGCGGAGCTGATGAAGACCTCCGGTCAGGTGCTCATCATGGGCCACAAGTTCGGCGACATGGATAGCGTCGGCGCAGCCGCGGGCCTGTGCTGTATTGCGCGCAAGCTTGGCGGCAGAGCCTACATTGTCATTGACGAAAAGGCAAGCGCCGCCGAAAACCTGCTGGAAAAGCTTCGCGGCGCTCCGGAATACAGGGATACCATTCTCAGCCCTCAGGAAGCGATCATGAAAGCCGACAGAAACACGCTTTTAATCATCGTCGATACCAACCGGCCCGAGCAGGTTGAGGACCAAAGCCTCCTGCTGGCCTGCAATAGGATTGCCGTGATCGACCATCACCGGCGGGCCGCAAGCTATATTCAGAACGCCGCGCTCACCTTCCTTGAGCCATACGCCTCTTCGGTCTGCGAGCTGACCTGCGAGCTGCTCCAGGAGCTTGTTGAGCAAACGGATATTCTCAAGGTCGAGGCAGACGCGCTGCTGTCCGGCATCGTCATGGACACCAAAAACTTTACTATTCGCACGGGCGAGCGCAGTTTTGACGCCGCCGCCTTTTTAAATCGCGCGGGAGCGGATACGATCACGGTCAAAAAGATTCTGCAAAACGACATGGACGACACGGTTGCGCGCTACAAGATTCTTCAGCAGGTACGGCGCTACCGGGACAACATTGCCATCGCCGTCATCGAAGAACCGCAGGACAGAATTGTGGCCGCGCAGGCTGCAGACGAGATGCTCAACATCACCGGCATTCAGGCCTCCATCGTCATCTATCCGACGGAGAGCGGCGGCTCCATTATTTCAGCCCGGTCGATCGGCGAAGTGAACGTTCAGCTTCTGCTGGAAGAGCTCGGCGGCGGCGGCAATAAGTCGTCTGCGGGCGTCCAGCTCGAGGACGTAGGACTGCACGACGCGGTCAACAGACTCTTTGAGGCGATCGACAAATATTTCAAGAATTGATACGGTAAACCGATCACAATAACGGAAAGCGAGGATTTTAATATGAAGGTCATATTTTTGGCTGACGTCAAGGGCCAGGGCAAGAAGGATGAGATCAAGGAGGTTTCCGACGGCTACGCGAGAAACTACCTCATGCCGAGAAAACTTGTGGCAGAGGCAACCTCGGACGCGCTCAATGCCATCAAGCTCAAGGAAAAGGCCAAGGCTGCCCACGCAGCTAAGGAAAAGGCGCAGGCCGAGGAAAACGCCAAGAAGCTCGAGAGCGTTGTCGTCAAGGTTCCGGCAAAGGCCGGCGCGGGCGGCAGGCTTTTCGGTTCGGTTACGTCGAAGGAAATCAGCGAAGCCCTGCTGAAGCAGTACAATATCACCATCGACAAAAAGGACATCGTCCAGAATGAGCCGATTAAGAACTACGGAACATATTCGATCAAGTGCAAGCTCGGGTATGAGGTCAACGGCACCATCAACATTGTTGTCACCGAAGAAAAATAAGGTCAGATAAGGAATTATCAATGGACGAGCTTTTCGAACTCAGGGTGCCTCACTCCGCGGAGGCGGAGCAGGCGGTCATCGGCTCGATGCTGATTGATCCCGCCTGTATCCCCGACGTGCTCCAGCGGGCCAGAACCGACGACTTTTATCTGGCGCTTAACCGCGACGTGTTCGACACCATCAGCAGTATGTACATTTACGGACGCACGGTCGACCCCGTCACAGTCCTCGACCAGATGCGCATCCGCGGCTGCCTCCGGGACAATTCCCAGAGCTACCTGCTGGAACTGATGCAGGTCACGCCGACGGCGGCCAATGTCATGAAATATGTCGAGATTCTGCGCGAGCAGTCCCTTCTGCGTGCCCTTTTGCGGGTCGGCAACGACATCACGGAGATGGTGCGCGAGGGTGCGGGTGAAGCGGATACGATGCTCGAAGCCGCGGAACGAAAGATTTACGGGCTCCGTCAGGGCCGGACCATCGGCGGTCTGATGAAAATTTCGGGTGTCATTCAGGATGTCTATAACCAGATTTCCCTGATGGCCGCGACGGGCAGCAAAATGCCCGGCCTTCCGACAGGTCTGCACGATTTGGACAGTGTAATTCTGGGTCTTAATAAGGGCGACCTTGTGCTGATCGCCTCACGGCCCGGTATGGGTAAAACCAGTATCGCGCTGAATGTTGCCCTGCATGTTGCCAAAACCTCGAACAAGTCCGTCGCCATATTCTCACTTGAAATGTCACGCGAACAGTTGGCGGTGCGTCTACTCGCTGGCGAAGGGCTGATCGACAGTCAAAAGCTGCTGACCGGCCGCCTCAGCCAGTCCGATTGGCAGAGAATCGGCACAGCGGCTTCAATCATCAGCGAAACGGATATACTTATTGACGACAATCCCTCTCTGTCCGTCGCGGAAATGAATTCTCAGTGCCGCAGGCTCGATAATCTTGGACTTGTTGTCATAGACTACCTTCAGCTTATGCAGTCGGCGGGCAGTGGGCATAGCTATGCGGGCGAAAGCCGCACGCAGGCTGTTTCCGACATGTCCCGGATGCTCAAAATTATGGCGAAGGAACTCAATGTCCCCGTGGTCTGTCTGTCTCAGCTCTCCCGTGCCAACGAGGGCAGAACGAACAAACGCCCCGTTCTCTCCGACCTGCGTGAATCCGGCGCGATTGAGCAGGACGCGGACATTGTTATCGGCCTTTACAGAGAGGGCTACTACGACAAGGAGTGCGCAACGCCCAATGAGGCCGAGGCGATTATTCTGAAGAACCGCCACGGTGAGCTCAAGACGATTCCGCTCATGTGGCTGCCGGAATATACCAGCTATGTCTCCGCGGAAAAGCACCATGATGACGATGGATATTGATTTTTGCGAAAAATATGATATGTTTCCGAGAGGCGGACACATCCTCTGTGCTGTCTCCGGCGGTAAGGATTCGATGTACCTGCTTGAGCGGCTGCGTGAGCTTGCGCCGGTTTACGGCTTTGCGCTGAGCTGCGCACACTTCGACCATTGCCTGCGCGGGGCGGAGAGCGACCGCGACCGCAACTTCGTCACCGCTTACTGCAAAACGCGCGGGATTCCTTGCTTCGTCGGTTCGGCGGACGTTTCGGCCTTTGCCGCCGAAAAAGGGCTTGGGACCGAAGAGGCGGCGCGCGTTCTGCGCTATGCCTTCCTTGAAAAAACCGCCGACGAAATCGGCGCTGACCGCATTGCAACGGCGCACACCGCCGACGATAACGCCGAAACCCTCCTGCTAAACCTCGTCAGAGGCAGTGGCTTAAAGGGACTCTGCGGCATTCCGCCAGTGCGGGGCAGGATTATCCGCCCGCTGCTCGAGACGAGCACCTCCGAGGTGCTGCGCTACCTCGCCGAGAAGGACATTGCCCATGTCGAGGATTCGACAAACGATACGGACGATTATGCACGAAACAGGCTGCGCCACAGGGTGATTCCCGAACTGCGGGGACTCCATGCCGGCCTTGATGCCAATCTGCAGCGCTGCCAGGGATTGCTGCGTGAGGATGAGGATTATCTATCCGCGCTTGCCAGAGACTTCTTTACCGGTCATTTTGAAAACGGGCGTGTTTCCGCCTCGGCTTTCGCGGCCCTACCGAGGCCCGTTTCAGCGCGGGTTTTGCTTCTTGCCATTCCGCAGGGCTTGACGACGGCCCATATTGAGGCCGTGCGGCGCCTTGCTGCCGGAACGCGGCAGCACGCATTTGCGGACCTGTCCGGTCTGCGGGTCGCGCGTGACTACGACAACCTTGTTTTTGGGGCGGAGCCACCTACCGCGCTGCACGAACGGGTCATTTTACCGGGAACGGTGACGGCGCTGCCGGAGGCGGAACTGGAGATTAACTGCGAATTCATAGAAAACGCGAAGGAAATTCATAATTCCTTTAACATTTTTTACTTTCAAAGTGATAGCATCTGTGGTAATATATTTGTCAAGTCCCGTTTGACGGGGGAAAAAATCCGTCTGGCAGGCAGAAATTGCACCAAAACGCTCAAAAAGCTTTTTTCCGAGGCAAAGCTCAACGACGCGGACAAAACGCTTGTGCCCGTTTTCTATGACGAGAAGGGCGTAATCGCAGTCAGCGGGTTCGGTATTGCCGAGCGCTGTGTCCCGTGCGCGGGCGCGAGCGTCATTAAACTCAGCATCAGACCGATGGGTTCCGGCGATTCATAAACAGAAAAAGTCGGCTCGGTATAAAATACAAATTATTCAGGGAGTAACTTTGGGATGACAGACGATATAATGAAGGTCCTGCTGACCTCGGAGCAAATTGAGGAACGCGTTGTTGCGATCGGCAGGGACTTGACAAAGAAATTTGAGGGCTGCGAACCGCTCTTTATCGGCGTATTGAAAGGCAGCTTTATTTTTATGGCCGACCTGATCCGTCATGTGGACCTCAAGTGTTCGGTGGACTTTATGGCGGTTTCGTCCTACGGCTGCGGAACGACCAGTTCCGGCGCCGTCAAGATTAACAAGGACTTAAACGAAGATATTGCCGACCGCCATGTGGTCATTGTCGAGGATATTCTCGACAGCGGCGTAACGCTCAACTATCTGTGCGGCTATCTCCGCAACCGTAAGCCCGCCTCCATTACCCTTGTGACCCTGCTGGACAAGCCAGCTCGGCGCAAATCCCCAATTAAGGCCGATCTCGTCGGTTTTGAGGTTCCGGATGAATTTGTCGTGGGCTACGGTCTCGACTATGCCGAGAAATACCGCAATCTCCCCTTCGTGGGCATTCTCAAACCCGAGGTCTACTCGGTCTGCTAGCCCTTTTCCGTTCCCGCCGGATAAGCGCGGGACAAAGGTACCGCATTTAACACAAAGGAAGTGATTTTTGCTTGAATAAAAACCGAAACCAAGCCAGAGACATCGGATTTTATGTTCTGATCCTTGTCATACTCCTGGCAACGGTTTTTACCATGACCTCTCAGCCGGAGACATCGCCGGACGTACTGGACTCCGACATTGATACTCTTTTTCAAACAGAGCAGGTTAAAAAAGTGGAGGCAGTCGGCAACGAGCTGACGCTGACGCTGTATGAACCGTTCGATGGCAGCAATACAATTACCAAGACGCTTACATCAATCGACTATTTCCGCCAGACTTACGATGAGCTGATCAAGAAGCAGAAAGCGGAAGGGATTATCGAATCCTACAACTTTGATGAGCCGTGGACGGCTCCCTGGTGGATCTCGTTCCTGCCCTATCTCGGTGTATTTGTCATCTTCGGCGTCCTGTGGTATGTGATGATGAAGACCGCCGCAAAAAACGGCGGCGCAGGCGGCGCTGTCAAATTCGGCAGAGCCAGAACAAGACTCGGTCAGGACGAAAAGAAAAAGGTGACCTTTGAAGACGTTGCCGGAGCTGAGGAAGAAAAAGCCGAGCTCCAGGAAATTGTCGGGTTCCTGCGCAGCCCCGCCTCTTTTACGGCGATGGGTGCCAGAATACCAAAGGGCGTTCTGCTTGTCGGCCCTCCGGGAACCGGTAAAACCCTGATCGCCAAGGCGGTCGCAGGTGAAGCAGGCGTTCAGTTCCTATCCATCTCGGGTTCCGATTTCGTGGAGCTGTATGTCGGTGTCGGCGCATCCCGCGTGCGTGACCTCTTTGAACAGGCTAAAAAGATTGCCCCCGCGATCATCTTCATAGACGAGATCGATGCGGTTGGCCGTCAGAGAGGCTCCGGCCTCGGCGGCGGTCACGATGAGCGGGAGCAAACGCTCAACCAACTGCTCGTTGAGATGGACGGCTTCGGCAACAACGACGGCGTCATTGTCATTGCCGCGACCAACCGGGCAGACATTCTCGACAGCGCGCTGCTGCGTCCCGGCCGCTTTGACCGCACGGTCTATGTCGGCCTGCCCGATGTGCGCGGACGTGAGGCCATCCTGAAGGTCCATGCGCGCGGCAAGCCCCTCGGGGACGATGTCGACCTCAACAGCATTGCCAGAGGCACGCCCGGTTTCTCCGGTGCGGACCTTGAAAACCTCCTCAACGAGGCAGCAATTCTCGCCGTTCGTCGCGGTAAGCGTTTTATCACCCAGCCGGAAATCGATGAATCAATTCTAAAGGTTCTGGCCGGTCCCGAAAAGAAGAGCAAGATTATGTCCGACAAGGCCAAAAAGCTCACCGCCTATCATGAGGCGGGCCATGCGGTCGCCGGACACTTCCTCAAGCCGAGAGAACCCGTGCAGTTTATCACCATCATCCCGCGCGGACCTACCGGCGGCATGACGGTTTATCGCCCTGACGAGGACAAGGAAAACTATCAGGCCCGCAGCGAGATGTTTGCGGACATCGTTGTGGCCCTCGGCGGACGGCTTGCCGAAAAGCTTATCATGGACGACATCTCCACAGGCGCCTCCGGGGACATCCAGAGCGCCACGAGAACGGCCAGAGCCATGGTCACGGTTTACGGTTTTTCCGAGAAGCTTGGACCTATATCCTTTGAGGACGCGGGCCACAGCATCTTTATCGGCCGCGATTTCGGTACGACCAAGAGTTACTCAGAAGAGACGGCGGCAATCATCGACGAGGAAGTTAAGCACATCTTTGACGAGGCGGGTGCTATGTGCGAGCAGATACTCAACGCACACAAGGATTTGCTTGTCGCGGTCGCCGAATACTTGCTGGTCCACGAATCCATGGATGGCAGCGATTTCGCCTTCCTGTGCGCCAACGGCTATATCCCCGAAAAGGTAAAAAATCCGACGGATGAGCTTCAAATTGAAGAAGTCAAGTCGGACGAAGTGCGCGAGAGCGACACGCTGCCTTCCGCCAGACCGGAAGAGCGTAATCCCTATAAATAACACAGAAGGGCGGAAGCGATTCCGCCCTTTTCGAGAGGAAGCGGAAAAATCATGAAACTAGGCATCGTCGGTCTGCCCAATGTCGGGAAAAGCACGCTTTTCAACGCCATTACAAACGCGGGCGCGGAGAGCGCAAACTACCCCTTCTGCACCATTGACCCGAATGTGGGGACGGTTGCTGTTCCGGATGAGCGGCTCGATTTTCTTGCCGAGCTGTATAACCCTAAAAAATACCCCCCCGCCGTCATCGAATTCGTCGATATTGCGGGACTGGTCAAGGGCGCGTCCAAGGGTGAGGGCCTCGGCAATAAGTTCTTGAGCAACATCCGTATGACGGATGCAATTATCCACGTTGTCCGCTGCTTTGATGACGAAAACGTCATCCATGTCGAGGGCAATACCGACCCCCTGCGCGATATCGAAATCATTAACCTCGAGCTCATTATAGCGGACATGGAAATGCTCGAACGCCGCATAGACAAAGCAAAAAAGGCGGCCAAGGGCGGGGACAAAAAATTTCTGCATGAGGCGGAGGTGTTGGAGGGCCTGCTTGCCTTCCTCAATGACGGCAAGTGTGCGCGGAACTATGCCTGCGCCCCGGAGGACAGGGAAATCATCGCTGACATTGAGCTGCTGACGATTAAGCCTGTTATCTACGCGGCAAACATGGACGAAAAGGGCTTTTCCGGCGGACCGGAAAATAACGTTTATTATAAACTGGTCAAAAAATATGCCGACGACGAGGGGTCACAGGTTCTGCCGATCTGCGCAAAGGTCGAACAGGAAATTGCCGAGCTTGACAAGGAGGACCGGGCCTTATTCATGGAGGAGCTCGGCATGACCGAAAGCGGCCTTGAGCGTCTGATTCAGTGCTCCTACAGCTTATTGGGCCTCATTTCCTTTCTCACTTCCGGCAGCGACGAGGTGCGCGCCTGGACAATCAAAAAGGGCTCCAAGGCACCGCAGGCGGCGGGCAAGATACACACGGACTTTGAGCGCGGCTTTATCAGGGCCGAGATCGTCGCCTTTGACGACCTAAAGGCCTGCGGCTCTATGGCAGCGGCGCGCGACAAGGGCCTCATCCGCTCGGAGGGCAAGGAATATGTGATGCATGACGGCGATGTGACGCTGTTTAGATTTAACGTATAAGAGAGGAGAATTCATGCCAGACATCATTACTGTAGACGGCTTGAACAAGTCATTTAAGCTTTCGGCTAAACAGCAGAAGCTGGAAAAAAGCCGGGAAAAAGTGATTCATGCAGTCGATAATCTCTCCTTCACGGCACAGGCGGGTGAAATATTTGGCCTTTTGGGGCCGAACGGCGCAGGTAAAACCACCACGCTCCGTATGCTTGCGACCCTGATTAAGCCCGACAGCGGCGATGCCATCCTGGACGGCGCCAGTATTTCTGAGCAGCCCGAGCTTGTTCGCTCCAAAATCGGTTTTTTGACCAGCGAATTGAAATTGGAGAGTTTTTTTACTCCGAGCTATCTCTATGATTTCTTTGCATCTCTCCACGGTGTTGATCCGAAGCTCAGCGACAGCCGCAAAAATGACATATTCGAAAAATTCGGGATTAATAAATTTGCCGAGGTCAAAATAGCCGATCTATCAACCGGCATGCAGCAAAAGGCTTCGCTGGCAATCTCCCTTGTACATGATCCAAAGATCATCATCTTTGATGAACCGACGAATGGGCTGGACGTTATCACCGCCAAGGTGGTTACCGATTATCTCCTGGAGCTCCGGGCGCAGGGAAAGACCATCATCGTCTCTACGCACATTTTCAGCCTCGTGGAAAAAATATGTGACAGAGTCGGCATCATTATCAACGGCAAAATGATCGTTTGCGATAGCCTGAATGCTGTACAGGCAGGAAAAAGCCTTGAGGACCGGTTTTTTGACATCTATGCGGAAACGGTAGGTGCGGTGGTATGACAAACAAGATTTCCATCATCATCAAAAAAGAGCTCGCCCGCTTTTTCGGCGACAAGCGGCTCGTGCTGTCCACCATTGTACTGCCCTGCGTTCTAATTTATCTGGTCTATTCTTTTATGGGCAGCGCCTTAACCGATATGTATCAAACGGATGAAGGCTATAAATTTACAATTTCAACGGTAAATCTGCCACAATCCATCTCTGCGCTTCTCAGCGATATGGAAGCTGAAATCACCCCAATCGATGAGGCTGAAATTCCGGATACCAAGAACGCGATCGTCGAAAAAAAGCTCGACTTGCTGGCGATTTTCCCTGCGGATTTTGATGCACAGGTGGCAGCTTACGGACCCGATTCGGCTGAGGCAGCACCCAAGGTGGCACTGTATTACAATAGTACGCGAACCGAATCCTCTTCGGCCTATAGCGCGCTAACTGCCATTTTAGATACCTATGAAGGCTCGTTGGCCAATAAGTTCGATGTCAATCCCGGTAATGAGGGCTTCAACCTCGCAACAGACAAGGACGCTTCGGGCTTTATGTTCTCGTCCATGCTGCCGATGCTGCTCATGATTTTCCTGTTCTCGGGCTGTATGGCGGTAGCACCCGAGGCTATAGCGGGCGAGAAGGAACGCGGAACCATTGCCACCATGCTCATTACACCCGTCAAGCGCAGCGAGCTCGTTATGGGCAAGGTTTTGGCCCTTGCAATTGTTGCCCTGCTTGCAGGCGCTTCCAGCACGCTCGGAACGCTGCTATCCCTGCCGAAGCTCATGGGCGCCGCTTCAGAAAATATGTCCGCTGCTTTTTACGGCCCGGCTGATTATGCCATGCTTGCGGCGGTGGTTTTATCCACGGTGCTGCTCTTTGTTTCAATTATTTCAGTTATCTCGGCCTATGCCAAGACCATCAAGGAAGCGCAAACCTCTGTTATGCCGCTGATGATTGTCGTTATGCTGGTCGGTGTTACCGGCATGTTTGGCAACGGCGCAAAGACGGAGGCCCTGTACTATTTCATTCCCATTTACAACAGCGTACAGTGTATGACCGGAATCTTCTCCTTTAATGCGGTGGCTTCCCATATGCTGATTACGGTGCTGGTTAATCTGGCTGTGTCCGTCGGCTGCGGGTTCCTGCTCACGAAAATGTTTAATAGTGAAAAGATCATGTTTAAGAAATAATAAGAAAAAGAAGCCCCATCTCTTGATGGGGCTTCTTTTTCTTTGATAAAGCGTGCAGGCGCCGCACGGCAGGCTCTTTGACTAATCCATACGTGATAAGGCTCCCTCAGCGCTGAGTGAGTCTCAGTCCGAAAGCGGAAATTGAAGGGACATGACGTTAACACGCTTCGTCTCATCATCAAAACGCATATTTTTTTCGCTGATTTTTTTGTATCCCAGAGAGGACCAAAATTTTTGACCCTTGAGGTTATCTTCAATGACGCCGAGCCGGAAGGACGTTGCCCCGCGCGCTTTTGCCCAGGCGATGATGGCTGTATGTACGGTTCTGCCGAGGCCCTTTCCCCGCTGTGCGGGGTCAAGCAGCATCAGGCCCAGCGTCCACTCCTCCTCGGATTTGTAGTTGCAGATAAGGTCTATAATGCCGACTAGTGTCTTTTCTGCACTAAAAACGCCAAGCACGAATTTGTCTGGATAATCCTTTCCGGGCGGCAGCTCCAAAAAAATTTCCGACGTATCATCTTCGCGGGGGACTCTGCCGTTGTGCAGCAAATAGTGATCGGCGCACCGCTGATTCAGGGCTGTGACAGCCGAATAGTCAGATTGCCCCAGAAGGCTAATGGTATATCCGTTTTCAAGTAAGATGTCCTGCACGATTTGCTCCTTTGCTACATATGTCAGATTATCAGAATAAAGTTATTATAACACCGCATCGTCAGGCGTTCCATACTGAAATTTGCGACTTATTTGGTGCAATTTCAACAAGTCCTTGACAAAAGAAGCGAAAGGGATTAAAATCACCCTATCATAGAGAAACAGGCAATGACGGAGACGGACCGTCCCGCGCGGCGCAGAGAGAACGGCAAAAGCTGAAAGTCGTTTCGAAACGCGAACAGGTCTCACCGCTCCCGAGCCGAGGCGCCGAAGATGTCGCTTTTATAGGGACAGCCCGAGTAGGCGTTTCCGTCCGCGCACGTTATAGCGCACCTAAGCGGCAGACATAGTCTGCAAGCAGGGTGGAACCGTGTGAAAATTTGCACCCCTGATTTTTATCAGGGGTGTTTTGTTTTTTTCGGCGTATCGGCACCGCATGAGAACGCAGAAATTGACCTATTATAATATGTATATTAATAAAGGAGATAAAAAAATGGACGAGAACAAATATACGTTTGAAAACCCCGATTTTAAACACGCTTACAGACATACGACCTCCCACATTCTGGCACAGGCTATTAAGCGCCTTTATCCCGAGACAAAGTTTGCCATCGGCCCTGCCATCGAGGACGGGTTCTACTATGATGTCGATTCCGCGACTGTCTTCACGCCCGAGGTGCTTGAAAAGCTCGAAGAGGAAATGCGTAAAATCTGCAAGGAGAAGCTGCCGCTTGAGCGGTTTGAGCTCTCCCGTGCGGAGGCGCTGGAACTGATGAAGGATGAGCCCTATAAGGTTGAGCTGATTAACGACCTGCCCGAGGATGCCGTTCTGAGTTTTTACAAGCAGGGTGAATTTACGGACCTCTGCGCGGGCCCCCATATGGATAATACCGGACGCATTAAGGGCAACGCCCTCAAGCTCACAAGCTGCACCGGGGCTTATTGGCGCGGCGACTCCAAGCGAAAAATGCTTCAGCGCATTTACGGCACCTGTTTCCCCAAGAAGGAGGAATTGGATGCCTATCTTGCCCGCATGGAAGAGGCTAAAAAGCGCGACCACCGCAAGCTTGGGCGCGAGCTTGATCTGTTTATGCTGACCGAGGAAGGGCCGGGCTTCCCGTTCTTCCTGCCGAAGGGCATGGTGCTGCGCAACGAGCTTGAAAACTTCTGGCGTGAACTGCATAGACAGTGCGGCTATCAGGAAATCAAGACCCCGATGATCTTAAACGAGGAGCTTTGGCACAGAAGCGGTCACTGGGACAAATATAAGCAAAACATGTATTTCACCAAGATTGACGGCGAGGATTATGCTATCAAACCCATGAACTGCCCCGGCGGCATGCTGGCCTACAAGCGCCGCCCTTGGTCCTATAAGGATTTGCCGATGCGTGTTGGAGAGCTCGGCATTGTCCACCGCCATGAACTGGCGGGCGCGCTGCACGGACTGATGCGTGTTCGCTGCTTTACCCAGGACGACGCCCACATCTTCATGACGAAAGAACAGATGCACGCGGAAATCCTCGGCGTAATCAATAAAATCGACAGCGTTTATAAAATGTTCGGTTTTAACTACCACATCGAGCTTTCTACCTGCCCGGACAACTTTATCGGCAGCCAGGAAATCCGCGAATACAGCGAAAATGTCCTGCGGGAAGTGCTTGAGACAAACGGCAAGGATTATGTCGTCAACCCGGGAGACGGCGCGTTCTATGGTCCGAAGATCGACTTCCATCTGGAGGACGCCATCGGCAGAACATGGCAGTGCGGCACCATTCAGCTGGACTTCCAGATGCCCGAGCGCTTTGAACTGGAATATACCGGTGCGGACGGCGAAAAGCACCGCCCCATCATGATCCACACAGTCGCCCTCGGCTCCATTGAGCGCTTCATCGGCATCCTCACCGAGCATTTTGCGGGCGCTTTCCCGCTCTGGCTTGCGCCCGTTCAGGTCGTGGTCATGCCGATCACCGACCGGTCGCGCGACTATGCCGAAGGGATATTCAAAACCCTGTTTGATGCCGGTATCCGGGTTGAAACCGATTACAGAAGTGAAAAGATTGGCTATAAAATCCGTGAAGCTCAGATGCAGAAGATCCCCTATATGCTTGTTCTGGGCGATAAGGAGGCCGAATCCGGTCTTGTTGCGGTGCGCACACGCGCAGGCGGCGACGAGGGCACCATGACCCTTGACGCGTTCTTGGCGAAAATCCATGAAGAGATTAAATCAAGAAAGAACTAAGCGCAACTGTTATAATTTTCAAAGACCTAAAACAGAATAATGAATGAAGCTCCTTCGTAGACTATCACTGAGGTCTGCGAAGGCGCTTTTTTCGTCATTTACACGACGTGAAGAAGCGAGCGCGGGCCAAGATAAAAACGCATGGGAGGATAGCTTCGTTATGAACAGGAAAAAATTGTGCCTGGTGCTCGCTGTGGTTTTTGTTTTGAACATCGCGGTCATAACGCTTGTGCAAAGAGCGGACGCCGCCTCATATAAAAAAGGCTCCTCGGGCAGCGTCGTCAACCAAATTCAAGAGGCTTTGAAGAATCAGGGCTTTTATAACGGTGCGGTGGATGGCGTTTTCGGCAGTGCGACGGAGACGGCCGTCAAAGCCTTTCAGCAGAGCAAGGGCCTGACGGTCGATGGCAAGGTCGGCACGGCGACGCTCAAGGCAATGGGCATCTCGGGTAGTACGACTCAGAGCGCCGGTTCCGGTGATTATGCTCTCCTGGCACGGCTGATTTCAGCGGAGGCCCGAGGGGAACCCTATGCCGGACAAGTTGCTGTCGGTGCGGTTGTTCTCAACAGGGTGGACAGCCCCATTTTTCCCGATACCGTGTCGGGCGTCATTTATCAGCACGGCGCGTTCACCTGTATTACGGACGGGCAGTTTAACGAGCCGGTGGCCGAGAGCTCTTACCGTGCCGCGCGTGATGCACTTAACGGCGTGGATCCCAGCGGTGGTGCACTGTATTACTTTAATCCCGCAACCGCGACAAGCCAATGGATCTGGTCCAGACCGCTGCTCGTCGTGATAGGTAAACACAGATTTTGCTCTTAGGGGCATCTTTCCCTTGAATCGTCTGCGGCTTCGGTTTATAATTGACGCATTAGATTGATTTGGGGGAGATTCAAGATGGCATTTTGCAAACAGTGTGGAACGAAGCTGCCGGACGGGGCGGTATTTTGTCCCTCCTGCGGGACGAAAAATGACGAAGGACGGGAAAACAGCGGGCAATATCAATATGATCCCCGCCAGTATCAGGCTCCGAATTACAACCGCCCGGCAAATGACGTGGAAGATAATAAGCTAATCTCGATATTATGCTATTTCGGGCTGCTTTTCCTGATTCCCTATCTCACAAAGCCGGAGTCGCCTTTTGTTAAATTTCATTCCAACCAGGGCCTTGTGCTCTTTTTGTTCGGACTGATTGTGGGCGTGGCCTCCAATATTCCGATTCTCGGCTGGCTGGTCGGACTAATCTGCGGACTGTTTACCTTTGTGCTGTTTATTCTGGGCATTGTAAACGTCTGCAACGGTGAAATGAAGGAACTGCCGCTTATCGGCGGCATTCAAATTCTGAAATAAACGTAAAAGAAGAAACGCTGCCGATTCGGCAGCGTTTCTTCTTTGATCTGGAGCTATCGTGACGCTCGTGGCTAATACACGGCAAGCCGTTTAGCGCCTGATATCGGTGACAAATTGGAGAAAGCTCTGGAAAAAAATCTGTATAGCCGGCAGCATTCCGAGAAAACTGAGAAGCGCCGCATTTTTTAAACTTGCGGGGACGCGCTCCCTATTTACGGGGTAGGCGCGGACGGAGCAGCCTGACTCAACAGGCTGATGACACAGGGGACAGGCGCGTTCTGTATGCGAGAGCGTAACACCGCAGTTCGGACAAATTGACATAGTCTTTTTATTCCTTCCGTTAGCGAAAATTTCAATTTTAAGCCTGATTACTTTCAAGCGTTACCGGAAGGCCGAGCTGGACAAGCGCCGTGAAAAAAGCTCGTTCAACCACCGGTTCGGCGATTGTTCTTGTGATGTTAAAACAGAGGGTATTGCCAAAGCTGATGCAGGAACAGGAAACGGGATTTAGCCCTGCGCCGAGCAGAAAGCTCATGCGGTCAATATAGGGGACCATTTCCTCGGGCAGCTTGATGAGCCCAAGATTGGACAGGGTTGCGCTGTTATAGCGGTCGCCAACCGTCAAATAAACCAACCGCATAATGGGGTTTTTCAAAAACAGCGGCGCAACCTTCAAAAATGGATTTTTTTCAGAGGCGACATTGGTGCTGAATCTGGCCCGAAGCTTTTTGACGTTGGCCTCCTGCAGCATGCCGTGGCGGATACTGGCGATGATTTCCTCCAGTGTGTAGCCCGCCGGAGACGGGACAACGCCGAGATTGACATAGGTGGTAAAATTGCGAAGTGTGCGAGACTCAAAGTAACGCCTCGGATTGATCGGAATGCAGACCTTGACGGCCTTCTTTTTTCGAGACGCACGTTTTTCGGCCTGCTGAATGCCGTATATCGCCTGAATCAAAACGGCAGTCAGAAATTCGTTGATTGTCGCGCCGTATTCCTTGGCCTTGGCGTGAACGCTGTCGAGTGGCAGGGTGCCCGTTGTGATATGAATCAGGCCGAAGGCTTCCCGCGTGCCTTTAATATGGTAGGCGGGCGCTTCAAACCGGCTGAGCCGCTCGGGCTTGGCATGTCGGAAAAAGCTGTCTTCATACTCCTCCCTGCGCGGCGGTTCGGTGCAGTCGAGAACGCCGTCGGTCGGCGGAATCTTTACACCGTATTTGAGCATGATATATTCGGCGACCAAGGTTTTTAGGATGGTCATGCCGCCGGTGCCGTCTGTCAGCACATGGAAAAAATCAACAGAAATTCGCCGACGGTAACAGCTGACCCGAAATTGAAAACCTCGGCTTGTGTCCTCGTTGAGATAGACGCAGGGGTTATTAATCTCGGGCAGCACGGGCGGCGCATCGGTCCGATGCCGCAGGTAATACCAGAAAAAGCCCCGTTTCAGATGCTGAGAGACGCTGGGAACGCGGTGGAGCGTTTTTTCAAGAGCCGCAGACAGAACTTCCGCATCGATAGTCTCCTTGAGTTCCATCGACAGTCGGAACATCGAAGGCGTTTTTTTGCCGCGCGCGGCCGGATAGATCTTGGCCGCATTGTCCAACGGAAGACAGAGCGGAAAATCATCAGGGTTTGTGCTTATAGTTTGATCATTCATGCATGCTACCTTTTATAAAACTTCTCGTTAATAAATACCGTCAGAGCGACGATTGCCAGATAGACAACGAAAACGATCCACGCGACGCTCCAAAGATGATAAAAAAAGGAAATGGCCAGATAAACACAGGACGTGAGCAAAAAGCCTGCGGAGGCAAGTTCCCACCAAAATGCGAGTCTGTTGCCCTTTTTTCCGAAAACCGTCAGGTCCGCAATGATATAAATAAATCCGATCACAGGAATAACGAGCCAGCTGAGTCCCCAGATGCTCCTGCCCAGCACCACCGAAAAATACAGGCTAGGCAGCACATAGAGCGAGGGAATGAGGCTTGCAAACAGACAGCCCAGAAAAATGCGGGAGAGGCTGCGCATGTCGAACATTTCCGTGTAGTCAAACATATTAATCGAAAAATAGATCAGGTATATAAACGTGCCGGCCACAATGATCAGCCAGGTTCTTTCGAAGCTGTGGACCGTCACCATGCTGATATATAGATAAACTGCCGTCAGAATCATGTAGTAGAACGCGCTGAAGGCCAAAAAGCTGACGGTTTTTTTTCGCAGCGCCTCTAGGGAACTGCCGCGTTCGACCTCCCGGACCGCCATCTTGTAGTCTTCCATCACGGTCAGGGCTTGTTTGTAGCTGGCGGTTTTGGGCATGCCGCTTTTGAGACAGTCGTCATACTTGTCACACATCATGGAGAAAAGCTCTTCCCGCAGCTCCACAATGCCCGTGGTTTTTGGGTAAATAAAAAACTTCCTGTTTATATAAATCCGAAGCTTGTTTTTCATTGCTATACTCCTCAATATTAAAATGCCGGCAGATTCAGCAGGGATTGGGGGCTATGCCGCCTTGGATCAAATTCCCCAGAACAACATTGATTTCTTTCCATTCATTGACCTTTTCCAGATAATACGCTTTGCCTTTTTCGGTGATTGAATAGTACTTGCGCCTTGCGCCTTCGAATTCGTCACCCCAGTACGTGCTGATCAGCTCGTCTTTTTCCATGCGTTTGAAAGCGGTATAAATGGTTGCGTCTTTAATGTCTATCAAGCCGTTGCCGTTTTCTAATATTGTTTTCAGGATCTCGTAACCATAGGAGTCCTTATCCCTGAGTATGGCAAGAATAATGGTTTCGGTATGTCCTCGCAGTACCTCACTGGAATAACTCAAATGACCGTCTCCTTATATAACTAATCAGGTTAGGTATATAATATTATTCCTGGTGCCGTTTGTCAACAGGGAAATGAAAACAAACGAGGCAGCAGGAGATTGCCGTATCTGGCGATGCTGCAGCTGCATAGCGATAAAAAGCGCTGCCTTTCAGCAGCGCTTTTTTCTATTTATTAATGTATAAGGCAAAACTGGGGTCTTCGCCCTCGGTTTCGAGCGTAATGGTGTTGATGGCATAGGGCGTTGTCTGGTACACGTAGTAGTTGAGCCAGTTGGTGTACATCAGCTGAGCAGCGGCGCGCCAGGTGACGATAGGCTCCTTCGTCGGATCATCATTCGGGAAATAGTGCGCAGGAACCTGAATGTTCAGTCCCTTGGCGACATCGCGCCGATACTCGAGTGCGAGCGTATCCCTGTCGTATTCGGGATGGCCGAAAACAAAGAACTGGCGGCTGCGATGGTTTTTGACGGCCAGAACCCCTGCTTCATCCGAAACGGCAAGGATCTCTAGATCGGGAATTTTCTCAATGTCCGCCTGCCGGACCTCGGTGTATCGCGAGTGCGGGGCGTTGAAGACATCATCGAAGCCACGGAAGAAGGGGGAGTTCGGTTTTAGAATACGGTGGCTGTAGATGCCCGAGAGCTTTTGGGGCAGCGAATATTTCTGAATGCCGTAATGGTAATAAAGCCCGGCCTGCGCGCCCCAGCAGATGTGGAAGGTGTTGTGGACATGGGTTTTGGACCACTCCATAATTTCGCAGAGCTCCGGCCAATAATCCACATCCTTGAAGTCAAGGTTCTCGACAGGTGCGCCGGTAATGATCATGCCGTCGTAATAGCGGTCTTTAATGTCGCTGTGGCTGACATAGAAGGACTCGAGATGGTCGGAGTCAACGTTTTTGGCGTCGTGGCTGATTGTGCGCAGCAGCTCGATCTCGACCTGCAGCGGGGTGTTTGAAAGCTTCCGCAGAAGCTGTGTCTCCGTTACAATCTTTGTCGGCATCAGGTTGAGCAGCAGGAGCTTCAACGGACGGATATCCTGATGAAGCGCGCGGTACTGCGTCATGACAAAGATGTTCTCTTTCTCAAGCGTTGTCTTTGCCGGTAATGAATCTGGAATACGTATAGGCATAATTTCCCTCCGTTCAGGCCATACTATATAATAGAAGAAAGTATATATTGAATTCGTTATAAAATCAATAAAGAATTGAAAAACGGGGTAAAATAGAAGCGATTCCCAAAATCTGAAAAAAGAAGTCGAAAAAGCAAAAAACGGCTTGACAAGAGGTAGATGAGGTGTTATTATAAACAAGCTCTCGCCACGGGGGCAAGGAAATAAAGCGACGCAGGTCGAAAAAAAGCCTTGACAAGCATAGTGACAATATGTTATTATGA
>Ga0074193_1001498_pt1 | contig 27692 bp, 21 predicted proteins | sample EPASupsiteHSE605_FD_64523 | JGI IMG/M metagenome (GOLD analysis project Ga0074193, IMG submission 64523) | Bioremediated contaminated groundwater from EPA Superfund site, New Mexico - Sample HSE6-05 | ecosystem: Environmental > Aquatic > Deep subsurface > Groundwater > Contaminated ... | reverse complement strand
ACATTTATGAGGCCACGCGCAGCGGGATGCAAAAGCGCGGCGAGGCGGGCTTCTGGCCGGGCGGCGGAGGCATACCCTTCGGCTACGACTACGACCTTGAAAAGGGCATACTCGTCCCGAACAGTGACGCGGATACGGTTCGGCAGGTTTACGACCTCTACCTCAAGGGCTATTCGCTTCAGAACATCGCAAATCTTCTGGGGCTCAAATATGAAAAGCTCGCCTCACAGATACTCCTGCGTAAAACCAATATCGGCATAATCGAATATAACGGCGTGGGCTATAAGGGACTGCACGAACCCGTCGTATCCTCCGAAATCTATGAAAAGGCAATGGCGCTGCACACCCAGCGCTCAGAAAAAAAACTTGCTCCCGGCTCGCGGCATCTGCTCACGGGGTTAGTCTACTGCGGAGTATGCGGCGCAAAAATGCGCTATCAGAAGTGGGGGAACGCCGGCTGCAAGCTGGTCTGCTACTCCCAGCAGATTTCAAAGCCCTATCTTATCAGGGACCCCGACTGCGACAATGAAACCGTCTGGGCGGAGGACATCGAGAAAGCCGTCGTCAAGGATCTTATGGAGATGACCGCCGATGAAATACAGGGCGGCGTGGAAAAGCCCACGCCTCTTTCGGATACGCTGGAAAAAAAGAAATCTGCTCTGGAAACGAAGCTGCGCCGCCTATATGAGCTTTACGCCGAAGCGGGCAACACCATTCTGCTGGGCAGCATAAACGAGCTGACGGACGAGCTCGGGAGGCTGGACGAAAAGCTCAGAGAGGAGGAGAGCCGCGGGCTGTGGACAAAAAGTGCGGAAGCCGCCAGAGAGCGGCTCCGCAACATCCGCGAAACATGGAGTTTTATGGACATGCAGGAGCAGCGAAACCTCATTTGCTCGGTAACAGACAAAATCACTGTCACGCACGGTTCGGTGCGGATAGATTATAAGTATTGATCTTCCACATCAAAATGAGCAGTAGTATTTTGTAAACAAGCATTTATCAGGCTTTTTGCGGTGCGGAAATTCTGCGGAGCTTATATTTCAACATCGGACGCTCATCCCGATGATAGCCGGAGAGATAAGGCGCTATCTGCGCGATAACAGCTCAATAAGGGTCAGCCGCAGTATGCGCGACACGGCTTATAAGGTGCTTCAGGTCAAGGAGCGTCTCACGGCAGAGAGGCAGAAGGAGCCGGACATCGGGGAAATAGCTAAGATACTGAAGATTTCGCGTCAGGATGTGTTTTTCGCGCTGGACGCGATTTCCGAGCCCATTTCGATATACGAGCCTGTCTTTTCGGACGGAGGCGAGAGCATCTGCGTCATGGACCAGATCGGCGATGAGAAGAACACTGACGACGCGTGGATAGAGCAGATTGCCCTTTCGGCGGCGGTCTCCGAGCTGGACGGACGGGAAAAGCGTATTCTCGCTCTGAGGTTTTACGACGGAAAGACCCAGATGGAGGTCGCCTCCGAGGTCGGCATAAGTCAGGCGCAGGTATCGCGTCTCGAAAAAAACGCCATCGAGCAAATCAAAAGAAGCATAGCCGCGGATTAAATAATCCGCTGTCTTTTGATAATAAAATCAGTAATAGGACAAACAGCACTCTCCATATCATTGATGTGGGGGGTGCATAACTATGGAATGCCGCATTGAAGATTTCCGGTACAAAGAGGTCGTTAACGTTTGCGACGGGCAGAGGCTAGGCTATGTCTGTGACGTTCTTATTGACATAAGCACAGGGGGCGTACTCGCGCTCATCGTACCCGGGCGCTGCAGATTTCTGGGTCTTTTCTGGCGCGAGGACGACTATATACTGCCCTGGGACTGCATAAACCGTATCGGAGGCGACATCGTTCTGGTCGAAATTACGGGCGAATACAGGCGCGGAAGGCGCGAGCGACACCCTTGGTTCACCTGGCAGTTTGATGAAAAGCACAAGCTGTAACTGCATTTTTCCCTTCCGGTCATCTCGTGGTTATTTCTAAATGAAAGTCCGGCTGCGCTATATGTCATTACATCCGAAACGATTGGCCCTATTGTATTTCACATATTTTCACCGAATCCGCGCTCTTTCTTTGGAATGTTTCCCGAATTCGTACTTTTTGCGGATATAACCTTGTTTTAGTCATTTCGAACCGATATAATACATTTATAATATTGCAATTTTACTTTTTAATTCCTGCATTTTTATAATTCTTTCAATCAAAGCGAGGTAACTTACATGGCCGAAAGGCAGTTTAGAAAAGTCCTGGTCGCAAACCGCGGCGAAATCGCAATCCGAATCTTCCGCGCCTGCAACGAACTGGGTCTGCACACAGTTGCAATGTATTCAAACGAGGATACCTTCAGCCTTTTCCGCACAAAAGCGGACGAGGCTTATCTTATCGGGGAAAATAAAAGTCCTCTCGGAGCGTATCTGGATATCTCCGCAATCATCGACCTTGCCAAACGCAGGGAAATCGACGCAATTCACCCCGGCTACGGTTTTCTGTCCGAAAATGCCGATTTTGCGCGCGCCTGCGAGGCAGCGGGAATCAAGTTCATCGGTCCGCGCTCGGAGGTTCTTGATAAAATGGGCGACAAGCTCAATGCAAAAGCAATAGCTGTCAAGTGCGGTGTTCCGACCGTTCCCGGCAGTACCGCGCCTCTGCACGACGGTGACGAGGCGCTTGAAAAAGCGAAAAGCTACGGCTTTCCCGTCATACTGAAGGCGGCGGCAGGCGGCGGGGGCCGCGGCATGCGCCTTTGCCGGACCGAGGATGAGGTTAAGCCCGCGTTCAATCTCGTTAAGAGCGAGGCAAAAAAGGCCTTCGGAAACGACGATATATTCATCGAAAAATACCTCGTCGAGCCGAAGCACATCGAGGTACAGATATTGGCTGACGAGCAGGGACATACTATGCACCTCGGTGAGCGCGACTGTTCTCTCCAGCGCCGCTATCAGAAGGTCGTCGAGTTTGCTCCGGCTTTCTCCGTTCCGGAGGAGGTCCGCGCAAGGCTGCACGCAGACGCCGTAAAGATTGCCGAAAGCGTCGGTTATACCAACGCGGGCACGATCGAATTCCTTGTCGACAGCGACTGGAATTACTACTTCATTGAAATGAACCCCCGCATTCAGGTCGAACACACCGTGACCGAAATGATTACGGGCGTCGACCTTGTCAGGGCTCAGATACTCATCGCGGAGGGCTGGCCGCTTTCCACTCCTCTTATCGGCCTCGAGCGGCAGTCAGACGTCGAGATTTCCGGCTATTCCATCCAGTGCCGAGTGACGACAGAGGATCCCGCAAACCACTTTGCTCCCGACTGCGGAAAGATTACCGCCTATAGAACCGGCGGCGGCTTCGGCGTCCGTCTCGACGGAGGCTGCACCGGAACGGGCGCCGTAGTCTCGCCGTATTACGATTCCCTGCTTGTCAAGGTGACCTGCTGGGATAAGACCTTCGAGGGTGTCTGCCAGCGCTCGCTCCGCGCAATCAACGAGGTACACGTCCGCGGCGTCAAGACAAACATTCCCTTTGTGACGAACATCCTGCACCATCCAACCTTCCATGACGGCAAGTGCCACACGAAGTTCATCGACGACACGCCCATACTATTTGACCTCAACATGTCCCGCGACCGCGCCACACGGGTTCTGAAATACATAGCAACGCTCCAGGTCGACAATCCCGATATCGACCGCCGGCAGTATAACATCCCGCGCTTTCCGGCTGTGGATTATCCCAAAAAGGACGGACTTAAGCAGCTTCTGGACGCTGAGGGTCCCGACGCCCTGAAAAAATGGGTGCTCGACCAGAAAAAACTTCTTATCACCGATACGACGATGCGCGACGCGCACCAGTCGCTTCTTTCCACCCGCGTGCGTACCCGCGACATGGCAAAGGGCGCGGACGGAACGGCGGCGATTCTCGCCGACTGCTTCTCGCTTGAGATGTGGGGCGGCGCGACCTTCGACGTGGCTTACCGCTACCTGCACGAATCCCCGTGGGAACGGCTCGACATACTCCGCAAAAAAATTCCCAACATACCCTTCCAGATGCTGCTGCGCGGCGCCAACGCTGTCGGTTACAAGAACTATCCCGATAACCTCATCCGCGAATTCGTGAGGGAAGCAGCGAAAAGCGGTATCGACATTTTCCGCATTTTCGACTCCCTCAACTGGATACCCGGAATGGAAGTTGCGATGGACGAGGTCCTAAAGCAGAACAAGGTCTGTGAGGCTACAATTTGCTACACTGGCGACATACTTGACCCGAAGCGCGACAAATACACGCTCGAATACTACGTCAACATGGCCAAAGAGCTTGAAAAACGCGGCGCGCATATGCTCGCAATCAAGGATATGTCAGGACTTTTGAAGCCCTACGCGGCGAAAAAGCTCATCACCGCCCTCAAAAACGAGGTCGGTCTGCCGATACATCTGCACACCCACGACATAAGCGGCAACCAAGTCGCGGCGATACTTATGGCGGCGGAGGCCGGAGTCGATATTGTCGACACAGCCATCTCCTCCATGTCCTCGCTTACAAGCCAGCCGTCTATGAACGCAGTCGTCGCGGCGCTTGAGGGCAGCGAGCGCGACACGGGGCTCAGGCTCGACGAGTTGCAGAAACTCACGGACTACTGGGCGGACGTGCGCCTGCGCTATGCGAAGTTTGACGGAGGACTCAAATCGCCCGTCACCGAAATCTATAAATACGAGATACCCGGCGGTCAGTACACAAATCTTCAGCCACAGGTCGAGTCCCTCGGTCTGGGCTCCCGCTTTGTCGAGGTGGAGGAGATGTACGCCACCGTCAACCAGATGCTGGGCGACATCGTAAAGGTCACGCCCTCCTCGAAAATGGTCGGAGACCTTGCTATCTTCATGGTTCAGAACAGCCTTACGCCCGAGAATATCGTTGAGCGCGGCGAGGCTCTGACCTTCCCCGATTCCGTCGTCGATTACTTTATGGGCATGATGGGTCAGCCCGCCTGGGGCTTCCCCGAGGATTTGCAGAAGGTGGTTCTGAAGGGCGAAAAGCCGATTACCTGCCGCCCCGGAGAAATCCTTGAGCCGGTCGACTTCGACAAGGTCTATAAAGAAATGGAGTCGTTCGTGAACGGCGAGTGGATTGACATGAGGTCAATGCTCTCCTACTGCCTGTACCCGAAGGTCTACAAGGAGTACCGCAGCCACCACAAGGAATACGGCTATCTCATGCGTATGGGCAGCCATGTGTTCTTCAACGGCATGGCTCTAGGTGAGACAAACAAAATCAACATTGAGGACGGCAAGACACTCGTCATCAAGTATCTCGGTCTTGGCGACCTCAACGAAGATGGAACGCGCAATGTCCAGTTCGAGCTAAACGGTATGCGCCGTGAGGTTGCCGTGCCAGATAAGAACGCGGTCGCCACAACCAAACAGATCGTTCTCGCCGACCCGGAGGACAAAAGCCAGCTAGGCGCGTCGATACCCGGAGCTGTCACAAAGGTTGAAATCAAGCCCGGCGACAGGGTTGTGGAAAATCAGGTCATCGCGGTGGTCGAAGCCATGAAGATGGAAACGAGCGTCGTTTCAAGGCTTGACGGTACCGTCGACGAGGTCTTCGTAAAGCCTGGGCAGACCGTCGTCGCCGGCGAGCTTCTCGCCACTATCAGATAGAAATATTGAAAACCGGGGTCAGAACATGCCAGTTCCGACCCTGTTTACATTTTTTGGTTGAAATCTCTAATTAGAAGTAGTAGGGTGGCATTAGTCTTAAAGCTAAATCTATCGATGACTGATCGGGTATTGAGAAAGGGTCAAAATATGAAAAAGGTACAACGCGTTATAAGTACGGCACTTTTTGTAGCAGTCCTTGCGTCATTCCTCAGCATTTCATCTTTTGCGGCCGGAGCAGGCGATTTCACAATTGAAAACGGCGTACTGACCGGATATATCGGCAGCGGCGGGGACGTCGTAATCCCGGACGGCGTGACTAAAATAGGCGAACAGGTTTTCTATAGTATGCAAGAGATTACAAGCGTTACAATACCGGCCAGTGTAACCCAAATAGGCGAGTATAATTTTAACTACTGTGACAAACTTACGCAAATCGCTGTTGACAGCAACAATGCATCATTTTCGAGCATTGACGGCGTCCTATTCAAAAAAGACAAAACAAAGCTCGTGGCATACCCCGGTGGTAAAACAGGCGATTATAGCATTCCTGCCGGCGTTACCTACGTATACAGCAATGCCTTCGCCGGTTGTATGGGGCAGGGCGGCAGCCTGACCATTCCAAGCAGTATGACTCAAATCGGTGAATATGCTTTTTATAACTGCGGAATGGACGGCGTGTCAATACCTGACAGTATAACCAGTATCGGAGGCAGCGCATTTAACGGCTGTTATTACCTTAGCAGCGTGACGATTCCCGGCCATGTGAGCAAAATTGGCGAGCAGTGTTTTCGCGACTGCACCAAGCTGACACAGATTTCTGTGGCTAGCGGCAACACGGCATTTTCAAGCATTGACGGCGTGCTTTTTGCCGCCAAAGGAGCCATCTTAATGCAGTACCCCTGCGGTAAAGAGGGGGCAAGCTACACGCTTCCCGACAGTGTGACCGCCGTTGTCACTACCGCGTTCATGGGAAGCGGAAAGCTGGCACAAATTCTTGTCGGCAGCGGCAATAAAACGTATTACAGCGAAGACGGCATGCTCATTACAAAAAGCGGTTCGGTTCTGTGGTGTTGCCCCTCTGGCAAGACCGGCACCATCAAGGTCCCCGGCAGCGTAAGTAATATTGCAAGCTGCGCCTTTGGCGGCGAAAAAACGACAGGTGTGATCATTCCAAGCGGCGTGGCCGGTATCGACGGGAGCGCATTTGCGGGCTGTGATTTCAGTAAGCTCACAATTTATGGGGCTGCCGGTTCCTATGCCCAGAGTTATGCCAAGGTAAACAGCATTACGTTTAAAACCATTACCACGACCGCCGTGCTGACGAAATCAACAGTGACGGTCAACGGCACGGCTGTTTCTTTCGAAGCCTATAACATTGACGGCAGCAATTACCTGAAGCTGCGTGACATCGCAAAGGCTCTGGGCGGGACGGCAAAGCAGTTTGAAGTCGGCTGGGACGGCGCGAAAAACGCGATAAGCCTTACAACGGGCAAGGTATACACCGCCGTTGGCGGAGAGCTTACAAAATCAGGAGGCTCGTCAAGCAAAGCGGCGTCCATCTCCTCGTCCGGCGTATATGTAAACGGAACGGCAACAAGTCTTACAGCCTACAACATAGACGGCAACAATTACTTCAAGCTGCGCGACGTGGCGGCGGCTATCGATTTCGGCGTGGCCTGGAACGCGCCAACGAGCACGATAGGAATTGACACCTCAACGGGTTACACGGCATAAATATAGTGCCCTGCGGCACGCAGGCCGGAGCTAATGGCTCCGGCCTTTTTACGCCCCGACCACAATATGTAGCTTGATATTTCAAGAGGACACAACTCATCTCAAAAAATTCAGTAAATAACCTCACACAGTCAGAATTCTTCAAGATTTTTTGAAATATCGCTTGTAAAATCACGCTTTGTTTGTTATAATACCAAGGCATTACGCACGGAGACGGATTGTTTTCCCCGTGGCCGTTTTTGAGAGATTATCAAAACGGCTGGGACGGCAAGTTGAGGGCTCCGGAGGAAAAAAACAAAATTCAGGAGGAACAAAAATGTCAGTAGTATCAATGAAACAGCTTCTCGAAGCAGGCGTACACTTCGGTCACCAGACCAGAAGATGGAACCCAAAGATGGCCGAATACATCTACATGGAACGTAACGGCATCTACATCATCGACCTTCAGAAAACCGTAAAGAAGCTCGAGGAATCCTATGATTTCGTCCGCAGCATCGCTGCCCGCGGCGAAAACGTCCTTTTCGTCGGCACCAAAAAGCAGGCTCAGGACGCAGTCCGCGAAGAAGCTGCACGCGTCGGACAGTACTATGTCAACGCCCGCTGGCTCGGCGGAATGCTCACAAACTTCAAAACCATGCGCACCCGCGTCGACCGTCTTGCCCAGCTGCGCAAAATGCAGGAGGACGGAACCTTCGATATGCTTCCCAAGAAGGAAGTCATCAAGCTCACAAACGAAATTGAAAAGCTCGAAAAATATCTCGGCGGCGTTAAGGACATGAAAAAGCTCCCCGGCGCTCTGTTCGTAGTTGACCCCCGCAAGGAGCACAACGCGATTGCCGAAGCCCGCAAGCTCCACATCCCGATTATCGCAATCGTCGATACCAACTGCGACCCCGACGAAGTCGATTACGTAATCCCCGGCAACGACGACGCTATCCGCGCCATCCGCCTGATAAGCGCCGCTATGGCGAGCGCCGTTCAGGAAGGCCGTCAGGGACTGGACGCTCCCGAGGTTTCCGCACCGGCCGCAGCGGCAGTTCCCGAAGATAAGGACGCCGCAGCCGAATAATCACATATTTGCGCGGGGAATGCATTTCCCGCGCGCTCTGGCGCGTTATAGCGCCGTATATACCGGGCGGCAGTCCCGCAAAACTAATGATACGAGAGGAAGAATAAAATATGGCATTCTCAGCACAGGATGTTAAGAATTTACGCGAAATGACAGGCGTCGGCATGATGGACTGTAAAAAGGCCCTCACCGAAGCCGACGGAGATATTGACAAGGCCATCGAGTGGCTCCGCGAAAAGGGTCTCGCCGCCGCTCAGAAGAAGGCCGGACGCATCGCGGCCGAAGGCATCGCCTATGCGGAGGTCTTTGACGGCGTCGGCGTTGTGGTCGAAGTCAACGCAGAAACAGACTTCGTTGCTAAAAATGAGCTTTTCATCGAGTTCACAAAGAACATTGCGCTCGTCGTTGCAAAGGAAAACCCCGCGGACCTCGAGGCTCTCCTCGCCTGCAAGTATCCCGGAACCGAGCTTACGGTTGAGCAGATGCAGCAGGAAAAGGTTCTTGTTATCGGCGAGAACATCAAAATCCGCCGCTTCGTCCGCTACGCAAACGGTTTTTCCGTTCCCTATGTCCACATGGGAGGCCGCATCGGCGTTCTCATCAACATGGACGTTCCCTCAGGCTTCGAGGGTAAGGAAGCGGTCGTCGAGCTGGGCAAGGATCTCGCGATGCAGATTGCCGCTATGAACCCCGCTTACCGCGACAAGTCAGACGTCGATCCTTCCGTCATTGAGAAGGAAAAGGAAATCCTTATGGTTCAGGCCAAGGAAGACCCCAAGAACGCCTCCAAGCCCGACGCAATAATCGAGAAAATGATTATGGGCCGCGTGGGCAAGTTCTATGAGGAGAACTGCCTGCTTCAGCAGGCCTTTGTCAAGGGCGACAAGATTTCCGTCGAGCAGCATATTGCCGAGGTCGGAAAGGCTGCCGGCGGCAAGATAGCCGTTAACGGCTTCACCCGCTTTGAAAAGGGCGAGGGCATCGAAAAGAAGCAGGACGATTTCGCTGCAGAAATCGCAAGCCTTGTAAAGTAAGCTTTATTCTGTAAACAAAAACGCACCGGTAAAACCGGTGCGTTTTTGTTTACACGGTCAAATCAAAATGCTGATTGCCGAATGCAGGTTCTGAAGCTCGACCGCCTGATGCGCGCCGCCCGCCTCGCCGTCCCTCGTCCACTTGACGGGTCTTTCAAAGGTGAATTTCACTTTCTTGCTCTGGAACATCATTACCTGCCCGCCTTTGAAGTTCTGCGAAAGCACGTCGGAAACGATTTTGTTCATCTCGAGGACGTTTGCGGGGTTTCGAACCAGCGTGACCTCGAAAAGTCCGTCGTTGAGCTCTATGCCCAGGTTCTTGAGCTTTACTATACCGGCAACGGATTTTGTATTCGAAACGCTGCCGAAAATCAAATCGTCCTCGATTACGCCCCCGTCGAATTCAACTGTCGTATGGTACGCCCCGATTTTCTGCAGCTGTGTCATCCCCTGCAGTATATAGGCAAGGTGTCCCAGCGTCTGCTTGCTTTCGCGCGGGGTCTCGTAGCTGACCTCGGTAAAAGCTCCGAAGGCCGCGATATATGTGAAGTAGTCATTTTCGTTGAACTTTCCGACGTCCTGCTTCACAAAACCGCCTCTGGTAATTATTTTTGCCGCCAGCACAGGATTTCTCGGCAGCTTCAGCGACGCCGCGACGTCGTTGGCCGTACCCTGCGGGATATAACCCAGGGGCGGAGGGCATTCAAGCTGCGCAAGCCCCGCGACGGTCTCGCTCAGCGTCCCATCTCCTCCGACGCAGACGACGCAGTCGTATTCCATTGCGTGCTCGCGGACAAGCGCGGTCGCTTCGCCGACGCCCAAAGTATAATAGACCGTCGGAACATAGCCGCCTCTATAAAGAACCTCCAGAGCAGGGCCGATGGAGCGTACTCCGCTGCCGCTCCCCGCCACAGGATTCAAAATCAACATAAGTTTTTTGCTCAAGAAGCTCCCTCCAACTGCCTGTACAAAGATTGATTGCCTATAGCAGTATATTGTTATAACGGATTCTTTAAACAAACTTTAATATTATTATACCTTTTTCGGTCATGCTTGTCAATTTCGGGCTTGTCCTCAGAGCCGCAAAACAGCAGGGTCCTATTTTCCCTGCTGTCTGCCGTATGCCGCGCGGTCTACTTAGGTCCAAGTATTACCGGCTGAAGCTGTTTCCCTTCGAGCGCCGCCTCGACCGTTTCCCCTAAAAGCGAGAGATCCGATATCATCGAGGTCGGCTTTCCCTTCGGATCGTCCTGCCGGAAGGGCACAAAATAAATATTCTTCCTGTTGAGCAGCTCACCTATGTTTTTTGCGTTTGCGCCCAGCGCGTCATTCGTTGAAACCGCGATGACAGCGGGTCTGCCGTTTCGGAGATGTGCCTTGCACGCCATTGTGACCGCGCTGTCCGCGATTCCGCACGCGAGCTTTGCAAGCGTGTTCCCCGTGCAGGGGGCGACAGCCATGACGTCAAACAGTTTCTGAGGACCAACGGGTTCGGCTCCGGCGATGGTGCATATGACCTCTTTCCCCGTGATTTCGGCAAGGCGCTCTTTTACGGTCTCCGCACAGCCAAAGCGGGTGTCTGTTTCCGCGGCGTTTTCGGACATGACGGCCGTCAGCTCATATGCTTCCGTCAGGCTCTCGGCTATGGGCAGGATTCTGTCGAAGGTACAGTACGAGCCGCAGATGGCAAGCCCCAGTTTGGTTTTCGGCATAAATGAAACCCTCCTATAAATCTCGGGGGTATGCTCAGAGCACCCCTCGCTTTTCCCTTAAAATGTTCATAACCGTGTCTTTGATGATTTTTCCCGCGGTAACGGGGGCTGTTTCCGCAGGAAGCCCCAGCGCCCAAATCGCATTGATGTCGAGCTTCTTGGCCGCTTCAAAGTCGAAGCCGCCGGGTCTGGAGGCAAGGTCGATACACAAAGCATCCCTTTTGAGCAGAAGAAGCTTCTCATAGCCTATAACGCGCGCCGGAACGGTGTTTATGACCGTGTCGAAGCGCCCGAGCTCCGCGCTCAGCGTCCTCGTATCCAAAGCCTCGCAGCCCGCCGCTCTGATATACGCTTTATCTCCCTCGTTCCTCGCCGAAACGGCGACATGGGCGCCGAGTGCGAGAAGCCGTGTCGCGAGCATTTTCCCAATACGTCCGAAGCCTACAACGAGTATCCTGCTGTCCCAGATTGTAATCGGCGAATTGTCGAGCAGCACCGAGATAGCGCCCTCGGCGGTCGCAAGCGCGTTCAGGGCAACAAGCTCCTCCCGCTTGAAGTAATCCACAAAATCGAGTCCCAGCTCCTCCACCGTTTTTAAGAGCTTTTCTCCCGGCATACCTCCGCAGATCACGGCTGTTTTCGGCAAAGCCCGCATTATTCCCTCCGCGTCGTGCCGAAACGCGCTCAGCGGAGCGTTGAGCCCTCCCCGCATATCCAGAACCGGCAGCGGCAGTATTACGCAGTCGGCATCCTGAGCGGAGGCGCAGACAGACAGCGCGCAGCTTTTTATCAGCTCGGCGGGCGCCTCGTCCAGGGCAAAACAGCAGATCTCATGGCCTTCGCCCTCAAGCATGGCGGCAAGGCGGACGATGCGCATATCTCCGCCGATAACGGCAAATTTCATTGCACCACTTCCTTTAAGGCGAGGAGCGCCGTAACCGACACTCCCCACTTAGCGTTTCAATACATAATATGACGATTTTTCATTTAGGTGCCTGTTCGCTGACGGCGCGGTATTGCCGCCAAACAAAGATTTTTGCTGACAAATCACGCCAAATCAAATATAATACCGGCAAAGCTAATTTTACCTACAACTTATTTCGGAGGCACAAATGGACAAAATAATTGAAGTCGAGGGGCTGCATAAAGCCTACGGCAGCGTTAAAGCTGTTAACGGGCTGGATTTTTATGTCGAGCGGGGCAAGCTTTTTGCGTTCCTCGGTCCCAACGGAGCCGGTAAGTCCACAACCATAGACATTATCTGCACCTTTCTTAAGCCCGACGGCGGCTCCGTCACCGTGGACGGATTTGCGCTCGGCAGACAGGACACCGAGATAAGAAAAATCATCGGCGCGGTATTTCAGGACGGCGTACTGGACGAGCTCCTGACCGTTGAGGAAAACCTCAAAATCCGCGGCGGTTTTTACGGTCTTAAAGGCAAGAAGCTCAGGGAAGCGGTTGCGAAAACCGCCGAAACAACGGGTATAACCGATATTTTGAAACGCCCTTACGGGAAACTATCTGGCGGACAGCGCAGACGCTGCGATATTGCCCGCGCGCTTGTCAACACGCCAAAGGTTTTATTCCTCGACGAGCCGACGACGGGGCTCGACCCGCAGACCCGCCGTTACGTCTGGGATACTATTACTAAAATACGCGAAAAAAACGACATGACCGTTTTCCTGACGACGCACTATATGGAGGAGGCCGCCTGCGCAGACTACGTCATTGTGATAGACAAGGGCGAAATTTCCGCCAAGGGCACGCCCTCCGAGCTGAAAGAGAAATACTCCAACGACAGACTTATTATCTCCTCGCACAAAACGGCGGAAATTGAGGAAATACTAAGGATTAAGGGTCTAGCCTGCACGGTGGTCGCGGACACGGTTGCGGTACCGCTTGTTTCAACGCTGGACGCGCTGCCTATAATCGAGTCCTGCCGCGAGTATATCGAGAGCTTCGAGGTTGTTAAGGGCACAATGGACGATGCGTTCATTGCGATTACCGGAAAGGAGATACGGGAATGATAAGTTTCGGTATCAGAAACCTCAAGGTTTTCTTCAAAGATAAAAGCTCAGTCTTCTTCTCCCTGCTCGCAGTGTTTATAATCATCGGACTGTACGCTCTTTTCCTCGGCGACGTCTGGACGAGCAGCCTGAGCGACGTTCCCGGCGTCCGCTTTCTTATGGACAGCTGGATAATGGCCGGCATCCTCGCCGTGACCTCCGTGACGACCACGATGGGTGCCTACGGTATAATGGTGCAGGACAAAGAAAAGAAAATCACCAAGGATTTTGCGGCTTCCCCCGTGGGAAATGTAAATATTGTAGGCGGATACATAATCGGCGCCGTTATTATCGGCGTCATTATGAGCCTTATATCTCTCGTTATTGCCGAGTTATACATTATCGCAGGCGGCGGTGAATTTATGGGTGTTCCCGCTATTATAAAGGTGCTGGGCTTAACCCTGCTATGCACGCTGAGCAGCTCGTCGATAGTCCTTTTCTTAGTATCGTTTTTCAAAAGCAACAACGCTTTTGCGACGGCCAGCACGATTATCGGAACTCTTATCGGCTTTTTGACAGGGGTATATTTACCGATAGGTCAGCTCCCTGAAAGTGTACAGCTACTCATCACATGCTTTCCCCCATCCCACGGCGCCATGCTGTTTCGGCAGGTCATGATGGAAGCTCCCCTTGCGGCAAGCTTCAAGGGCGCGCCCTCGCAGGTTGTAAGTGAATTTAAAGCGATGATGGGCATGACTCTGAATTTCGGCGACAAAACAGTCACGCCGCTAACAAGTATAATCATACTGCTTGCCACCGCTGCGGTTTTTTATGCTCTGGCGCTTCTTAACATATCAAGAAAGAAAAAATAAACTCCCAATGTGAAAAGTTCACAGGGAAAGATAAAGGACTGAACTCATGCTGACTTTTAAACCCGTAACGACAAGCGACGGCGGCAGGCTGCGCGGCTACTACAAGACCTGCGCCTACGGTCTGTGCGAATACTCCGTCGGAACAAAGCTTATGTGGCGCACCGTTCTGCATCCCGCCTGGGCAGAAGAGAACGGTTGCCTCCTCGTGCAGAATTATATCGAAGGAAAATACGTTTTTGACTATCCCGTGGCGGGTCCCGACGGTGACGAGGAGGCCGCCCTTCAGACTATCGAAACCTATTGCATAGAACAGGGCATCCCCCTTATAATCTCCGTTGTCCCCGAAAGCAAGGCGCCCATTTTGCTTTCGCGCTATCCCTATGTCAAGGTAAGCAATATCCGCACTTGGAGGGATTATATCTACCACGCCGAGGACCTGCAGAACTTTGAAGGGCGTAAATACGGCGGTCAGCGCAACCATATAAGGAAATTCAAGCGCTCTTACCCAGACGCGGTTTTCCGTCCGCTTACCGGCGAGGATGCGCCCGCTATCGAGGTCTTCTGGGAAGCCTTCGGGCAGGAATTCGGCAAAAACGATTTCCGGGCAGAAAGGGAACTCGTTCTCGCAAAAAAAATGCTGCGTCTGGTTAAAAAACCGTGGTTTTTTGCCGGCGGTATCTTCGACGGAGATAAGCTCATCGCGCTTTCGCTCGCGGAAAAGTGCGGGAGCACGCTCATCATCCACATCGAAAAGGCGCTCTACTCCTATGAGGGCGTCTACCCCACGCTCGTTCAGGCGTTTGCAAACCACTACGGAAAGGGCATCAAATGCATAAACCGCGAGGATGACGCCGCCGACAGAGGGCTTCGCATCTCAAAGATGCAGTATGAACCCGCGAGGCTCGCTCCAAAATACTATTTTGAGCCTCTAAACGAGCTTTTGTGCCATGTGAAGGATATCCCCGTTCTGAGAACGAAGCGTCTGACTCTCTCCGCAATCACGGAGGAAGATATTCCTGACTACAACGCGCTGGTGCTCGACGGCGAGCGCAATCGTTTCTGGGGCTACGACGACGTCGCGGGGCTGGGTAAGCCCGTCGAGAAAAGAAGCTTCTACGACACCGCAAAGCATGATTTCAAGCATTGCTCCGCCGTCAACTTCGCGGTACGTCTGGGCGGAAAGTTCATCGGTGAAGCGGTGCTTTACCGCTTCAACTACAGAGGGGACGCTGAGCTCGGCTGCCGTATCGCGCGCGAATATGCGGGAAGCGGCTACGGAACAGAGGCTTTTGCCGCCGTCGCCGAATGGGCACTTTACCGGGTACACCTCAACCGTGTAGTTGCAAAATGCTACAAGGAAAACGCGGCGTCTTTCAAAATGCTCTCCGCCTCCATGAAGAAATCCGGGGAGGATGAAACCTTCTACTATTTCGAAAAGCTGGTGTAAAGCCCACGATTTGCGCCTTAAAGACGTATATGTGCAAGAAAGCCTGCAGCTTCAATGCCTGCAGGCTTTCTTGCACATATCTCACGGCACCGCCGATACAATCGGATAATTATATATAGAACATTTGCGCGCTCTCCGCTTTGTGCTTTTCCGATTCCGAGAGCAAATCGTCCAGCGTTACAGACGTCAGGGCGTCTTTAACCGCTTTATCCAGCTTTTCAAAAACGGCTGCACGCATTGCTTTTTCAATGTCGGTTGCTTTTCCCACCACAGTATCCTCCGCCGCTTCAAAAAGCGAACCCTCGGCAGCCGCCAGAACCTCAAAAACAGTTATCTGCCAGGGCGTCCGCGAAAGCTGATAGCCGCCCTTAGCGCCTTTGACCGAGATTACCAGTCCTCCGCGTTTAAGCAGAGTAAACACCTGCTCCAGATACATTTTGGATATTCCCAGCTTTTCGGAAATACTTAAAACCGTGATATATTCTCCGTTATTGTACTGCTGAGACATACTAATGACAGCGGCAAGCGCATAACGGCCCTTTGTGGAAATTCTCATGGCATCCTCCCTTTCGTACATTTTCAGTATATATCTTATAATAAATATCATTCGAAGATTTGTCAATTGCATATAATTCCTATAATTATAATATTATTTCTAAAATCGATTGACAAATTCAAAACAATGCGCTAGTATGCATATAACATACTTTTAACATATGAATAATATGTATTTGAACATTATATGGAGGTAATATTATGTCAAAGATCAATAAGAGTCTTACCGAGCTCATCGGAAAAACGCCGCTCCTGGAGCTTTCAAATTACGAAACAAAGAACGGACTGAAAGCGACCGTTATCGGAAAGCTGGAGTATTTCAATCCGGCCGGAAGCGTAAAGGACAGGATTGCCAAGGCGATGATAGATGATGCGGAAGCGAAGGGTCTTTTAAGCGTACAGTCCGTCATAATAGAGCCGACCAGCGGCAATACCGGTATCGGCCTTGCCTCGGTCGCCGCGGCACGCGGCTACAGGATAATCCTGACTATGCCTGAAACCATGAGCGTTGAGCGCAGAAACCTTTTGAAGGCTTACGGTGCCGAGCTTGTTTTGACGGAGGGCGCCAAGGGCATGTCAGGCGCAATCGCAAAGGCTAAGGAACTGGCAGATGAGATACCTCATTCCTTCATCCCCGGACAGTTTACGAACCCCGCAAATCCCGCCGTCCACAAAGCGACGACCGGTCCCGAAATCTGGGAAGATACGGACGGCAAAGTTGATTTTCTTGTCGCCGGTATCGGTACGGGCGGCACTATAACAGGCGTCGGCGAGTATTTAAAGTCCAGAAACGCCAACGTCAGGATAATCGCGGTTGAGCCGGACGCCTCCCCCGTTCTTTCAGAAGGCAAGGCGGGACCCCATAAAATTCAGGGTATCGGTCCGGGCTTCGTCCCTGAGGTTCTTAATACCGAAATCTACGACGAGATTATCCGCGTAAAAAACGAAGACGCTTTTGAGACAGGGCGGGAGCTGTCCAGAACCGAGGGTCTTCTGGTCGGTATATCCTCCGGCGCTGCAGTTTGGGCTGCTGCTGAGCTTGCCAGACGTCCGGAAAACGCCGGCAAAGTTATCGTTGCAATATTACCGGATACCGGAGAGCGTTATCTTTCAACACCGCTCTTCTCCGAATAGCTCCCCAGTTCCCTCACGCTTATTACTTTCTTCCTTGTGTATCCCCTCTTTTACAAATCAGTGACTTCTTAGCAAAACAAAAAGAAGGAACTGTCTTTACGGTAACAGTTCCTTCTTTTGCATTCCCTATCGGTTCAATTAAGTACTTTACAAATTTCGCTTGACAAAACAGCTTCCCTTATATAATATACACACTAATCCGATAGGCATTATAATAATACCGGGGTGACAGTATGAACCTGAAGTTTTTCGATCTTCTCCGGAGCAACTTCCGCTTTGGGCGAATGTGCTTACAGAAATCCGAAACACAAACAACCCAAACAATAAATTCAGAAACGGAGACGAAAACTATGAGTAAAAATTACAAATTCGAAACCCTGCAGGTACACGCCGGACAGGAAACCCCCGACCCGGCAACCGATGCCAGAGCCGTTCCCATTTATCAGACTTCTTCCTATGTGTTCGAAAACTCGGCTCAGGCAGCCGGGCGTTTCGGTCTTACCGAAGGCGGCAACATTTATTCCCGCATCATGAACCCGACTTCCGACGTATTCGAAAAACGTATCGCAGCCCTTGAGGGCGGTATCGCGGCTCTGGCGACAGCAAGCGGCGCCGCGGCCATCACCTACGCAATTCAAAATATTGCGAGAGCCGGCGATCACATTGTTTCCGCCAACACCCTGTACGGCGGCACCTACAACCTCTTTGCCCATACGCTGAAGGATTTCGGAATCGACGTGACCTTTGTTGATCCCGACATCAATGGGAGCTTTGCGGCGGCAATCAAGCCTAATACAAAGGCGATATTCATTGAGTCTCTCGGCAATCCGAACTCCAGTATAATCGATATTAAGGCCGTTGCAGATCTTGCTCACAAAAACGGTATCCCGCTCATTATTGACAACACCTTCGCAACGCCCTATCTGCTCCGTCCAATCGAATACGGCGCGGATATCGTTGTTCACTCCGCAACCAAGTTTATCGGCGGACACGGCACCTCCATCGGCGGTGTTATTGTCGACGGCGGCAAATTTGACTGGGCGGCCTCCGGGAAATTCCCCGGCCTGTCCGAGCCTAATCCAAGCTATCACGGAGTTCGCCTTACCGACGCGGTCGGCACCGCCGCCTATATAACCAAAGCAAGAGTTACGCTGCTCCGCGATACCGGCGCGACCTTGAGTCCTTTCAACTCCTTCCTGTTTCTGCAGGGGCTTGAAACACTCTCGCTTCGTGTGGAACGCCATGTTTCGAATACGCTCAAAGTTGTTGATTTTCTAAAAAATCACCCTCAGGTAGTAAAGGTCAATCATCCGTCCCTGCCCGACAGTCCTTACAACAAGCTGTATACGGAGTATTTCCCGAATGGCGCAGGCTCAATTTTCACCTTTGAAATAAAGGGCGACGCGGACGCCGCAAGGGCGTTCATTGACAAGCTGCAGCTGTTCTCACAGCTTGCCAACGTAGCCGATGTCAAGTCCCTTGCAATTCATCCGGGCAGCACGACCCACTCTCAGCTGAGCGAAAGAGAACTGCTTGAGTCGAACATCAAGCCCAATACAGTCCGGCTTTCCATCGGCACCGAACACATTGACGACATCATAGCCGATTTGGAACAGGCATTTTAAGCTCGCAAAATACAGATTATATTCAGGGGCGGGCGGGCCGTTTACGCCCGTCCCCTATTATATAGGAGAAATCTTAATGTCAGAAAAGGTACTGGTCGCTATGAGCGGCGGAGTCGACAGCTCCGTCGCTGCCGCGTTATTAAAGGAACAGGACTATGAGGTGGTCGGAGCGACTCTCAAGCTCTTTTCAAATGAGGACATCGGACTGGAACACGGGGCAAGAACCTGCTGCAGTCTCGAAGACGTGGAGGATGCCCGAGCCGTCGCCTTTAAGCTCGGTTTTCCGCACCATGTGTTCAACTTCAGAGAGCTTTTCAGGGAGCAGGTAATAAATCGCTTTGCCGAGTCTTATGCAGGCGGTGAAACCCCTAATCCCTGCATCGACTGCAACCGCTATATAAAGTTTGACAAGCTGCTGGAGCGGGCGCTCGTTCTGGACATGGACTATATTGCGACAGGGCACTACGCGCGCGTTGAATATGACGAGCAAACAGGCAGATATCTTCTGAAAAAAGCAACCGATTCATCTAAAGACCAGAGCTATGTCCTTTATACATTGACGCAGGAGCAGCTCAAACGGACTCTTTTCCCCCTCGGCAGGCTCCGAAAAAGCGAGGTTCGCGCGCTTGCGGAGGCGCGCGGTTTGGTAAATGCCAGAAAGCCCGACAGTCAGGATATTTGCTTCATCAGGGACGGCGGCTATGCGGCTTTTCTTGAGAATACGATGAACGTTCTGTCCTCTCCCGGTGATTTCACAAACAGCAGCGGAAAGGTGCTCGGAGAGCATAAAGGGATTATCCACTACACTATCGGACAGCGCAGGGGGCTGGGACTGAGCTTTGACAAGCCCAAATACGTTGTTGGAAAAGACCTTCAGAGCAACACCGTCGTGCTCGGCGATGAAGCCGAGCTTTACAGCGAGCGCATGACGGTCACGGACGTCAACCTGATTTCAATCGAGCAGCTATCTGAGCCAATGGAGGCCGCCGTCAAGACTAGGTACAGCCAGAAAGAAGCTCGCGCCACCCTTTACCCGCTTGAAAATAACCAAATTGACGTGCGGTTCTACGAGCCGCAGCGAGCCATAACTTCAGGGCAGGCCACAGTTTTCTACGACGGCGAAACTGTAATCTGCGGCGGTACGATTGTTTAGTCATATACGTCATGGAAAGACTTTTCACGGCAGTCTCGCCCGCTTTAAAATCGCGCGGAGAAAGCCTGTGGTATTATTGCTGCTTTCGGCAGACGTTTGAGCGATAAGCCTTGTTGTATTTCTTATAATTATGTATTAAAATAATCAGCGTGACGTAATAGATGAGATATACAGGGAGAAAACCATATGAGCCGACAGCTTCAAAAGTATGAAGAGGTTGAAAGAAGCCTCCATAAAGCCTATAGAAAGAGGTTGTGGAACCCGTTTATCGAGGGCGTCAAACGGTACGAAATGGTCAGGGAAAACGACAAAATCGCCGTCTGTATCTCGGGCGGAAAGGATTCTATGCTGCTTGCCAAGCTGATGCAGGAGCTGCAAAAACATGGCGACGTCCCGTTTGAGCTGGTTTTCCTCGTGATGGATCCTGGCTACAACGAGAAAAACCGTCAGATGATAGTCGACAATGCGACACTTTTGAATATCCCGATTACGATATTTGACTCCGACATATTCAACGTTGTCGCCGCTGAGGAAAAATCCCCCTGCTATCTCTGCGCCCGTATGCGCAGGGGGTATCTTTATTCCAAGGCACAGGAGCTTGGCTGCAACAAAATCGCGCTGGGACATCATTTCAGCGATGTGGTGGAAACCACGCTGATGGGAATGCTCTACGGCGCGCAGATACAGGCGATGATGCCGAAGCTGCACAGCACAAACTTCCCCGGTATGGAGCTGATACGTCCCCTGTACTGCGTGCATGAGGAGAACATAATCGCATGGAAGCAATACAACAATCTGGAGTTTATACGCTGCGCCTGCCGCTTCACGGAAAATTGCGCGAAGAACGACAACGGCAGCGGAGGCGGTTCCAAGCGCCAAGAAGTAAAAATACTGCTCAAAACTCTTCGCCGTGACAATCCAAATGTGGAAAAAAGCATCTTCAGCAGTATCCAGTGCGTAAATCTCAACACAATGCTCGGCTACAAAAAGGACGGAATCGAGCATTCATTCTTGGAGGATTATGACGAGCCTCGCGACTAGGCGAAGCCCTCCCCGGTCTTAATTTCTTGTCCGTCTTATTGATTGAAGCCGGAATAGGGGCTATAATAGTTTTATAAAATGTACGGCTGTCGACCGGAAGTGTTAGGACGGCTGTTAATTTAGTGCAAAGGAGAATTCAGATGGGAAAAGCTTTAAAAGTAGCATATTTGATTTCTGACGATTTCGAGGACCTGGAGCTGTGGTATCCGACGCTGAGGCTGCGCGAAGAGGGCATCACTGTCCACTTCGTAGGTGAAAAGGCAAAACAGACATACATCGGGAAATACGGCGTGCCGGCCGTTTCGGATTACTCCTTCGTAGACATCGATATAAACAGTTATGACGGGCTTCTGGTGCCCGGCGGCTGGGCGCCCGACAAGCTGAGGCGTTTTCCCGAGGTGCTCGAAATGGTCCGTGTGATGAACGTGCAAAAAAAGCCCATCGGCATCATCTGTCACGCGGGCTGGGTACTCAGCTCGGCAGATATTCTGAAGGACAGAAAAGTCACCAGCACCCCGGGTATTAAGGACGACCTGACGCACGCCGGAGCACAGTGGGTCGACGAGCCTGTAGTTGTCGACGGCAACCTGGTTTCCGGACGCCGCCCCCCCGATCTGCCGCAGTACGGCAAAGCTTTTGCAGACCTGCTGCGAAAGCGAGCCGCTCTTTAATAATCGCGGTTCGGGAGTATTGAAAAAGAGACGAAACGCCTAATTTGTGCAATCTGAAGTGACACCAAAAAGCTAGACGAATATTTCGTTGAGAAGCCGATAGGGTTTGCTGTCTGTGCAGAACGGGCGGCAGGCCCTTTGCTTTGCCTTGATGCGGCGGTCATATAGTATAATCCAGATAATCGCTGAGTTCAGTCTTGAAATGCTCAACAGACTCAAGCTCCTGTAAATGCAGTAATTCACTCTTAATAAAAGAACCGCCTACACTCCGGAAAAGTGCAGGCGGTTCTTTTCGGTAGAGGTTGAGACTTGGAGCTACAAAAACTATTCGATGGTTCAAGGATAAACCGAATATATCCGCCGTACAAGCCGCTATGGGGGATAAAATCTTGACAAAACCGGCATGCCGATTTTTGCTAATGTCTATCACGATAGGAGGCTTGTGGGGCTATGCCGAGATGAGCACCGACATCCGGAAGAAGGTCTGGCAGCACGACTTTCAGGAGTATCAAGGCGAGCACGGCATCTACGCTACTCTGTTAGCGTTTAAACACCTTTGCGAGACCCGCGATACCCAGTATGCTTTATCGAGTCAAGCGCGGCGGCTTCGTCTCTTTCGCAGAGTGCTTTATAAAGCTGCTGATGCTGCCCGATGGATATATCCCGCCGCTCGTTACTTGTAAAATAGATTTTAAAGAAGAAGTGTATCGCGTTACTGAAGGAATCGAATATCATCGCATAAACGGCGTTCCCTGATATGGACGCGAGCGCATAGTGGAAAGCGAAGTTGCCTTCAATAAAGCTGTCCATATCTTTGTGCCGCTCCATGGTTTTCAGCACGGTTTCGATTTGCCGGAAATCTTCGTCCGTCGCGTTTTTTAATGCAAGCCGTGTACATTCACATTCAAGCAGCATGCGCGTATCCACCATGTTATCGAACAGCGTCCAGTCCATCTTAATGCATAAAAGATCATTGTTTAGCAAATTAAGTCATATAAAATTGCTTTTTGTTAATTATTGTGGTATTATACAATCTTAGGAGGAATTATAGGACTATTTTTAAGCACATTTGTATATTATTAAATTATTCAAACACAATGCAGTCTATTTACGTACGCATTTTCAATATACCTTGCTTCTCTGTCTGGGGATGCCCTGTCTGACCGTTCCGTTCAAAAAGACAGCTCGACTTGCTGGATGTCATGGAGGCGCTATATGAAGAAAAAAGCTAAGACTATTCTTGCATCCCTTATGATTCTTTCATTGTCCGCGGCCTGTGAGGCGCCCTTGGGATCCCAGTCTTCTATCTCCCCGTCGCAGCCTGCGGAAGAACTGAGCTTCCGTATAACCTGGGACTCATACTCGGGCCGCGGTGAGGCAATCCAGAAGATTGTCGATTCGTTCAATGAGGAAAACTCATCTGACCTGAACGTTTCTATGATATCCGGAGATGAGGACGGGGCGGCTATTGAGACTCTCCTTCAGGCGGCCGATAATGACACTGTCTTCGTGCTGCCTTATCGCTATGTTCAATACTTCGGTGCAAAAGGATATCTTGCCGACCTGGCTGGCTCTTTTGCCGGAACGGACAAGCTGTTTTATCCCGCGCTCTGGAATCTTGGTACGGTGGACGGCGCGGTTTATGGCATACCGTGGCTTGGTCATTCCATATGCCTCCTGTATAATAAGACCTTGCTGAAAGAGGCGGGCGTCAGTCCTGAATCGATAACAAGCCTTAATTCATGGGTAGCCGCGATGGATGCCGTTGAAGCCAAGACTGGGGTAAAGGGCGTCGGACTCGTCGGTGCCGAATCAAACGACGTTTCGTGGATGGTGAACCAGTTCGTATATGGTTTCGGCTCGGCACTGGTTGACGATGCCGGCACGAAGGTCACCGTGAACAACGACAAGGCCAAAGCGGCTATCGAGTTCTACAGAGATACGCTCGGAGCGTATGCCCAGTCCACGTGGAAAGACGACACGGGCAAGGAGGTCATGAATTACTTCCTGAATCAGCAGGTCGCTTTTGAATTTCAAGGTATCTGGGGTGTCACGGATATTGAGAAGAACGGCAGCCCCTTTGAAGTCGGCGTCATCCCTCTTTCTGACATCGGAATTTGCTCAGAAGTCGGGCCCATGATGCTCGCAATCCCCGCAAAGATGAGCGAAGAACATAAAAAAGCTGCTATTGCCTTTGTTAACTACATGATCTCGAATCCCGCGCAGGAGCAAATCATGAATGGCGAATACAGTCCCGAGCATGACACCTATTATCCTTTCCGTACCCCTATCCGGCTGGATATGGCGGAAAGCGGATTTTTCACTTCAAATCCGGAATATGTTTCCTTTTTATCGGGGTTCGAAAATCCGAGCATCGACGTACCCGTTCCCGCATGGCAAACCGTTAAAGACAGCATTTATGCACCTGGTCTGCACAAGGTGATGACCGGAGAGCTTACGGTCGATGATTTTCTTTCGACCGTTGAAACCGAAGGCAACAAAATACTGAGCACGGAGCAATAAATACCTGTTGACGCGGAAAGAGGGAAAAACGACATGGCTATATCCGACATCAGAATTCTAATCGTCGACGACTCCAAGACGGACGTCGCGATCATCAGCAGCATTCTGAAAGATTACTGTTGCCTGGTCGCCTATAACGGGATCGAGGCGATGGAGTTTATCAAGGCGAATCCGGACATCGATATTGTCCTTCTGGATCTCAATATGCCCTTTATGGACGGCTTCGAGGTTTTGAAGCAAATCTATTCTGTTCTGAAGCTCAATTACCTGAATGTGATAATTCTCACCAATTACGACGAGGTGGAAAATGAAATCCGGGGTCTTGAGCTGGGTGCTGTTGACTATATCCGCAAGCCTCTCAATCTTCAGTCGCTGAGGAAAAGAATCGAGATTCATTCCAAGCTTCAGCGGGCGCGCAGAGAGCTGGAAAGATACAACGCCGATCTCGAAGAAGCCGTCGCTCTTCGTACTTTTGAGTTGGTTGCAACACGCGATCTGACGATACACGCACTAGTCAGTCTCCTTGAGGTACGCGACATTGAATCTTCGAACCACACAAAGCGGACCCAGTATATGATGCAGGCTCTTTGTGAGCATCTGCGTAAGAGCGATAAATATAAGGACATACTGACTGACGAATATATATCTCTGCTCTGCAGCGCGGCGCCTCTGCACGACATTGGCAAGGTCGGGGTCCCCGACGATATTCTGACCAAGCCAGGCAAGCTGACAAAAGAAGAATTTGACGTTATGAAAAAACATGTCGACTACGGCGTGAACTCGATTGAACTGCCGGAGTACAAATCCTTTTCCTCTCCGTTCATCGATACCGCCACCGAAATAATCGCGGCCCATCATGAAAAGTTTGACGGAACCGGTTATCCCAGAGGGCTGAGTGGTGAGGAGATACCTCTGCCGGGCAGACTCATGGCGATTATTGATGTGTTCGACGCTCTTGTCAACAAGAGGGTTTACAAGCCGGCCTTTTCGCATGAGGAAGCGCTGAAAATAATCGCCGAAGGGCGCGACACTCATTTCGACCCCGAGATCACGGACGCCTTCTTCGAAATAGAAGGCGAGATACGGGATATAACCGGCAGATACCAGGCCGAATCTCCGGAGGAGCAGCAGAAATGAAAAAGCTGAGATTTGCTTTCTGCGTTCTGCTTTCGGCCGTCTTGCTGCTTTGCGTCCCCGGTAGTCTCTGCTTTGCCGAAGAGCCTTCCAGCGAGCCTGCGGTGGTTACGCTGACTCCAGAGGAACAGCAGTTCATAACGGATCATCCGATAATAAGGCTCGGAGTCGATCCTTCCTTCATTCCTTATGAGTTTTTCGACGCTGACGGCAAATACAAAGGCCTCGCTGCCGATTATATCGACCTTATCTGTAAAAAGACTGGGCTGAATATGGTCGTCACCAGCGGACTCACCTGGACTCAAGCCTATGAACGGGCTGTCAACAAAACGCTGGATGTGCTTCCCTGCGTCGTAAAGACCGAGGAGCGGTCTAAGTATTTTCTGTTTTCCGACCCTTACATTTCTTTTCAACGCGTCATATTCGTCAAAAAAAGCAACACGGACATCAGTTCCTTCGCGGATCTGGCGGGGAAAACCGTGGCCGTCCAGAAGAATAGCTCGCACAACAGTTTTCTGAAGGAATACGGCGATATATCGCTCAGCCTGTACCCGACCGTTAAGGAGGCGCTGGAAGCCGTTTCGAAGGGCAACGAGGTCGCCTTTGTCGGAAACCTTGCAACGACCGACTACCTTATCGAGTCCATGGGGATAACAAACCTTAAATACGAGGACATCAATATCGACGATGATGAGCAGGTCTATTTTGCGGTCAGGGACGATTGGCCGCTGCTCGTCAGCATCATAAACAAAGGACTCGCCTCAATTACCGAGGAGGAAAAGATCACAGTCCGCGACCGCTGGCTGGGCGTTGAAAACGAGGTTGACTATTCAAAGGTCTGGAAGGTCGGCGGCATAATCGGCGGCGTCATCCTGCTCGTTCTTGTAATATCGGTGTTCTGGATCATCCGTCTCAGAAAAGAGGTCAAATTCAGAAAGAAGGTTCAGGATGAACTGCATATCGCAAAGGAATATGCCGAAACAGCCAATCAGGTCAAATCCGCATTTCTTGCGAGGATGTCGCACGAGATAAGAACGCCTCTGAACGCCATTACAGGCTTCGCCTATCTTGCCAAGAAATCCGACAATTCTTCGACACAGCTGCTCTATCTCGATAAAATTACGGACGCATCGAGGAGTATGCTCGGCATCATAAACGACATACTGGACTTCTCGAAAATGGAAGCCGGAAAGATAAGCATTGAACGCATCTCATTCGATCTGGACAAGGTAATCCAGCAGGTCATAAGTACAAATTACATCAGGATCGAGGAACATGGTATCGGTTTTTCCATGGATAAAGACCCGGGCATTCCCTCCTTCTTTTGGGGCGATCCCACCCGAATTGAGCAGGTCTTGACAAACCTCATAAGCAACGCCGCTAAATTCACCTCCAAGGGGTCGGTCAGCCTTTCCATTTACCTTATCGGAAAAGAGGACCGGGTATTCGACCTCGAATTCAGCGTTGCCGATACCGGTATCGGAATGTCCGAGGACCAAGTCGCACAGCTCTTCAAACCTTTTGAACAGGCCGACTCAAGCATCAGCAGGCGCTTCGGCGGCAGCGGACTCGGGCTTTCGATCGTAAAGAACCTTGTAGAGCTCATGGGCGGCAGCGTTTCTGTAAAAAGCGAGGAGGGCAAGGGCTCGACCTTCACGGTGGGGCTAAGGCTGGAAGCCGATCAGGACAAGGAAAATGAGATGAATGCGAAGTCTGTCGGCCTCATGTTCAAAAACATCCGCACGCTGCTGATTGACAGCGACGCGACCAACAGCTATCTCATTAAAAAATACCTCACGTCATTCGGCATCGATATCGACGCTACCTCTTCCGAGGGGGAAGCTGTCGGGCTCATTGAAAAAGCAGCCAGAGGAAACGAGATCACCTATAATCTCATCATCATCGACTATGCCACACCGAAAGACGGCGGCATCGAGTGCTGGAAAAGGCTCAGGGCCCTGCCGCTTTACCGTGAAGACCCTAAATCGATGCTTCTGATTCCGTTCAATCGACAGGATTTGTTCGATAGCCTCGGCCAGGCAGAGATTGATCTCGGCGTTACCATCCCCATTATTCCTTCCGTTATGTACGACGGTATCATAGAGGTATTCCGGTCCAGAGTGCTGGATCATCATGCTCCTTCGTCCGTTCAGGAAAGCTCTAAAGTTACCCTTCCCTATCGGGTTCTGCTCGTCGAAGACAACAAGACAAACCAGTTCATTGCAAAAACGATACTCGAACAGGGCGGTTTCATTGTCTCGATTGCCGAAAACGGTAAGGAAGGCTACGACAGCTATTCGAGGGACAGGGATATCATTGATATCATCCT
>Ga0074193_1001497_pt1 | contig 27762 bp, 22 predicted proteins | sample EPASupsiteHSE605_FD_64523 | JGI IMG/M metagenome (GOLD analysis project Ga0074193, IMG submission 64523) | Bioremediated contaminated groundwater from EPA Superfund site, New Mexico - Sample HSE6-05 | ecosystem: Environmental > Aquatic > Deep subsurface > Groundwater > Contaminated ... | reverse complement strand
AGTATCTACCCGATTTGAATTGTACTGCGACGAAGGTACATCCTCCGCTCTGGATAAGCTCCTACGCCGTTACCGCCAATGAATTGGCGACGGCTGGGGAAACAAATCCCGCTCCGGAAATACCATCGTCCGCGCAACTCTGCTTCTTGGACCCGGTTACCGCCAAGAAAAAATCCCGGAGATCCGGAGCCTTATTGCGAGCGGGCCCGTTGGTATACGTGGAAAGGAGAATTCGATAAAGCAATTGCGGACTACACGAAAGTGCTGGAAATCAACCCTAATTACTTGCAGGCTTACAGAGGATGGGCCTATACTTATATCAGCATGGCGGAGGGGGCGCAGAACAGGCTGGAGGCGAAAGCGGCCTATAAAAGGCTATAGCGATGTATAACCGGTTGTATAGAGCAATGAGCAGATCCTGAATGACTTAAGATGGCAGTGAAAATATAATAATTACCCTTTGCGTCGTTGCGTCGTGGTGTTCAAAATTTATTTTTACCGTCCCGGAAGCAACCAGATTAGACGTTTGAGTATAAGAGGTAGGGACTTATACCAGTCACTATTGCCATGTAGAAGGAATATGCTATAAGGAAAACTTGCAATTATTCCGCGGCTCATATAATTTATTTAAAAATTCTATCAAGTATATAGACAAACAAGAGTTAATTTGCTAATATAATTATCAATATAACTAAAGGCAACGATTGGGAGTATTAGAGGTTTAGAAAATTTGCAGAGAGCCGAAGGTTGGTGCGATTCGGTAATTTTTAAACTTTGAACTCACCCATGAGCCGCAGCCCGATATTGTAGGGTGTGCCGGAATTCCACCGTTACAGGGATAGATGGTGTTTGCCGTCGAAAAAGGGGGTTCTTTTGAACCAATTAGGGTGGTACCGCGAGTTTACCTCGTCTCTAGAATAGAGACGGGGTTTTTTAGTGTCTAAATTCCGGGTTTAGGCACTAAAGTGCTCATTTATTAGATCTGAAAATAACAAATCGGGAGGTAATGATGATGAGTAGAAGAGTATTGGTTTTGGATACAACATTAAGAGATGGCGAACAAGTACCTGGCGCAAAACTTAATATATATGAAAAACTTGAAATTGCTCATCAACTTAAAGAACTAAATGTTGATATAATTGAAGCTGGATTTTCGGCATCTTCAAAAGGTGACTTTGAGGCGGTCAAGAAAATTGCAAGCGAAATTGTGGATGGACCGATGATTACGGCATTGGCAAGAGCTGTAAAAGGTGATATTGATGCAGTATATGAAAGTATTAAACATGCTCAGAGGCCGCTGATTCATATTGTCTTAGGAACATCATCCATTCATGTGGAAAAGAAATTTAACAAATCCAAGGAAGCGATTCTAACGATGGGAGTCGATGCTGTAAAATATGCTAAAACCTTGCTGCCAGAGATTCAATATTCCACGGAGGATGCGTCTAGAAGTGATTTTGAGTATCTCTGGAAAACGATTGAGCAAGTCGTAAAAGCGGGCGCGACCATGATCAATATTCCTGATACTGTGGGGTATGCAGTTCCCGAAGAATTTGGTGAGTTAATAAAGAAGATTAATTACCGGTTAAGAAATCTCAATGATAAGGTAATCTTAAGCGTACATTGCCATAATGATACTGGCCTTGCGACAGCGAACACACTGATTGCTGTCAAAAACGGTGCTGATAAAGTGGAATGCACGCTAAATGGCATTGGCGAGCGTGCGGGTAATGCGGCATTAGAAGAAGTTGTAGTAGGAATTAAGCTTCGTAATAATTACTATCAAGCATATACAAACGTTGTGTTAAAGGAAATTAAAAATACCTCGAAACTTGTGTCTAATCTAATGGGGTTAGATGTCCAGGTTAATAAGGCTATTACCGGTGATAACGCTTTTGCACATTCTTCCGGTATCCATCAAGACGGTTTGTTAAAATCCCGTGATGCCTATGAGGTGGTAAGGCCCGAAGATGTCGGATATGGAGATATGGAACTTGTGCTGACAGCAAGGTCAGGCAGACATGCTTTTAAAGACGCGATTACAAAACTAATACGTGGGGATATAGCGCAGGATGACTTCGAAGGCCTTTTTAGCAAATTTTTAGAACTGGCTGATTTAAAGAAGGAGATTTATACGTATGACCTCTACTATCTTATCCAAAGGTATTATGCCAAACAAGGGAAGATACAGGAAGAGGCAAGTAGAGTAAGTGGGAATTTATATGAACTTGTTAATTCTCAGGTCATAAGTAATGATATTTTTCCATCGGCAAGTGTAAAAATAAGGCGAGGAGAAGAATTTTTTAGAGATAGTGCTGTAGGTGATGGCCCAATAGATGCTCTTTACTCAGCCATTAAAAATATTGTAGGTCTCGAGGTAGACTTAGTAGAATATAAAATAAATAGTATTTCCAGAGGAAAAGAGGCTTTAGGGCGAGTAAGTCTGCAACTAAAATATCATGAAAGGATCTTTTCTGCTAAGGCCGTTGATCCTGATATTATTCGGGCTAGCGCAATAGCGTTTCTAAATGGCATAAATAATATTATAATTGAGGATCTTGTTAATGATAGTTCAGGAGAATGAGTTTATACAAGGGATTTTAGTAGACCGTAGAGAAATATTTTCGCAAAGAAGGCACTCTTCTATAGGTGCCCTTTTTTGTTGATCCTTGTATACTGTAATTGCTTCAGGGAAAAATGCTATCAATTTCAGACTAAAATGAAGGAACAGGACGAGCAACACGGAAAATATATAAAATGCAAATAGGCATGCTAGACCATACGAAAGAATGATTGATTTAGCCAATTTTACTTTGGGTTGAATATTTACACAGGACGCTTGTCTTTTTGGGAACCTGTGAAACTCCAACTAACGGAAGGAGGAGCTATGAAAGTACTGTTTTTACATACAAACTTTCCCGCCCAGTTTCCCCATTTGTCTATGGCGCTGGCTAGGGATCCTAGGAATCAGGTGATTTTTGCCACGACCCGGGAAGAAGGTAACCTACCGGGGGTACATAAGCTGTTGTTCAAGAAACATCGTGAACCTCGCCCCGAAACCCATAATTATCTCCACAGTCTGGAAAATGTAGTGCTGCAGGGACAAGGTTTATATCGATCACTTGCGAAGCTGAAGGCCAAGGGGTTTGTGCCCGATATTATCTATGGCCACGCTGGCTGGGGCCTGCCTACGTTTATGAAAGATCTCTATCCGAACACACCGCTGATGTGTTTGTTCGAATGGTTTTACCACGCCCACGGCACTGATGCGGACTTTGATCCCGCGACGCCGCTTACTCCGGATGACGAATGCCGCATTCGTATTAAAAATGTGCCTATTCTTATTGATTTATATAGCTGTGATTGTGGCATTAGTCCCACTTACTTTCAGCAGAGTCAGTTTCCGCCGGAATTCCGTAGAAAGATTAGCGTCATTCACGATGGAATTGATACAGATACCATCCATCCTTTACCAGGTGCAAAACTAGTCATTCCCGAAATGAATTTGGACCTTTCCGGCGTAGAGGAAGTCGTAACCTATGTAGCCCGGGGTATGGAACCCTATCGCGGATTTCCGCAGTTTATGGAGTCCGTCGGGCATATTCTGACCGCACGACCCGCATGCCACGTGGTCATTGTCGGCGCTGATCGGGTTGCTTATGGGCGGCAATTGCCCGATGGGAAAACCTACAAACAAGCCATGCTGGAAACAGTACCGTTGGATATGAGCCGTGTGCATTTCACAGGTTTATTGCCTCGTAACCGTTACATCCAGGTTCTGCAGGCTTCCACCGTACATGTTTACCTGACCCGCCCCTTTGTGCTGTCTTGGTCTATGCTGGAGGCGATGGCAGCAGGCTGTCTCGTTGTGGGATCCGATACTGCACCTGTGAGGGAAGTCATCGAAGACGGATTTAACGGTCGGCTTGTCGATTTTTTTTCAGCCCAAAAGATTGCCGATTGCGTGATTGACGTACTGGAGAACCCCAGAGCGACAACAGCTATGCGTGTTCGGGCAAGGGAGGCCATTCAGGAACGGTATGCGTTGAGAAAAATGCTGCCTCTTCAAATTGCTTTACTGGAAAAGGTGGCCTCGGGAAGAGTGAAACCGTAAAAAATTTAAGTCAAAAGCCGTTGCGTGACAGGCGGTATTAACTTAACAGATGTTGGGGGTCCTATGCGTATTTTATTTTTGCACCGGTCTTTTCCAGGACAGTTTCGTTATTTGGCACCCATACTCGCGCAGATCAAAGACATTCAGGTGGCGTTTTTGACTACGTGGGAAACAGGGGAGATTCCCGGCGTCCGTAAAATTGTATATCGCCCGCAACAGGGAACACCACTCACACACGGATATCTACGTGGACTTGAGAATAGCATTAACTATGGACAAGCTGCCTACCGTGAGGCCAGCAAGCTCAAAAGAGAAGGCTTCATTCCAGACGTGATTATCGGCCATTCCGGGTGGGGATCTACTCTTTTTATGAAAGATTTATTTCCCAAAACACCATTAATATGCCATTTTGAATGGTTTTATAGGGCACATGGCTCAAGTTTGGATTTTGATCCGGCCTTTCCGCTCAATGCGGACAATGAGGCGGAGATTCGTATAAAAAATTCCAGCACTCTTTTAGATCTGGCCGCTTGCGATGGAGGAATCAGTCCTACAATTTGGCAGCGACACCAATTTCCCCGGGAATTCCATTCCAAAATTTCAGTGTTCCATGAGGGTATTCATACCCGCATGTTTAAACCCAATCCCGGCACGGAGCTGGTTTTACCCCACCAGGGTATTGACTTAACCGGCGCGCAGGAGCTTGTCACCTATGTGGCGACGGGGATGGAACCTCTACGTGGCTTTCCGCAGTTTATGGAGGGGGTAGAACTCCTGCAGAAGCGTCGCCCTAAGTGCCATGTGGTTGTTGTGGGCGAAGATCGGGTGGAATACTGTAATCCATTGCCGGAGGGGAAAACCTATAAACAACTGGCTTTGGAAAAAGGACAGTTTGATTTATCCCGTCTGCATTTTACCGGGCGGCTTTCTGTAGAGGAATATCGCCGGGTATTGTGGGCATCATCGGTGCACGTCTATCTCACATATCCTTTTATCTTATCCTGGTCGATGCTGGAGGCCATGTCCTGCGGCTGTTTGGTTGTGGGCTCTGATACGCCTCCGGTTCGTGAAGTCATCGAGGACAACATAAACGGGAGACTAGTTGATTTTTTTTCACCAGGTCAACTGGTAGCCAGCATCATTGAAGGGCTTGAAGACCGCGACGCCACCGCGCGGATGCGTCAAAATGCCAGGGAAACAATCTTGGACAGATATGATCTGCAAAAATTGCTGCCACGCCAGATTGCCATGTTGCAACAGGCAGTTACAAGAACAGGTTGACTGCTAGAAAACTAGCGGATATTACTAAAAGGGAAGTATGATGAAATACTAAATAGGTAATTAATACGATAAAGTAGAAAAATGGATGAGGTTGACCATCATGAATGCGTATCATAGGGTATGGGAAATTGATTTTCTCAGGGGGATAGCGATTATTATGATGGTCTTTTTTCACTTAGTTGTCGATCTGACCGACTATTATGGCTATCAATTTAATTATCTGACCAGCTTTTGGTATTACGAAGGGAAACTTACGGCCCTGCTCTTTATCCTAGTGGCCGGTATCAGTTCGAGTTTAAGCAGCAGTAATTTTTGGAGGGGACTAATTATTTTCGGGTGGGCGATGGTATTAACAGTCATCACCTATATGTATAACCCGTATACCTATATCCGGTTTGGCATTTTGCATCTATTGGGCATTAGTATGATCGCATATCATTATCTAAAATCTGTTCGGCTAGTTTGGCTATGGCTGCTGGCGTTAACATTACTAGGTATGGGGCTGGGAACACTCCCGCTACAATCCTCATTATTGATCCCCTTTGGATTACCACCCGCCAATTTCGTATCCTTGGATTATTATCCCATAATACCGTGGACGGGCGTGTTCCTAATAGGTGTACTCTGTAGCCGCTACATCTATCAACAGCCTAAAAGCTTATTTCAAGTACCACCGCAGCATGGTTTTATCAATTATCTGGGCCGGCATTCCCTAATGATATATTTAATCCATCAACCGCTGATTTTAGCAGGACTATATATCTTGAATAATGTGGTAAGGGGAATTATTTAACACCACGACGCAAAGTTGCAAAGGTTAATAATAATTTTTTGTTTAGGTTTCGGAGTCTAGTAGGTCACAATGGTTTTGGAAAGGAAAAAAGCTTTTATCTCATAACAATGATCCAAATAATGATTAAATTTCTCCCTTTGCGTCTTTGCGTCTTTGCGTCGTGGTGTTAAAAACAAGCACTCTACTCCCTAAACGTAATATTTATGTCCACGATTTCCGGCTTATTACCAATTCGGATGGGTGGTCCCCAGGTTCCAAAACCACAGGAGACGATGACTTGTAAAGGGCCTTTCTGCAGATATCCCCAGTCAACTTCAAAAACTTTATGGGTGATTAGATTGTTGGGAAACATTTGGCCCAGATGGGTGTGGCCCGATAACTGCAGGTCTATGCCTGCTTCTGCTGCTTCCTGTAAATCAGAGGGCTGATGGTCCAGCACAATGACCGGATGTGCAGGATCAAGATCTTTCATGATCTGAACCAGTTTTTTGCGTCTTTTTCCGGTTCGCACAATGGACTTATCATCCCTGCCTACGATATAAAGGCTGCCTGCTATTTCCGCAGAACTGTCCCGTAAAGCAATTACGCCGCCTTGTTTTAGAGACTGAATGGCCAAATCCGGTTTCCCTCCGATGTACTCGTGGTTACCCAGCACTGCATATGTACCATATATCGGGTGTAGTCTCAAGAATACAGCGGGCATCTGTTGTTCCTCAAACAAATCAACGTCTTCATCAATCGTATCACCTGGCAGCAGAATGATATCGGGCTGAAGTTCGTTTACGGTGTCAATCAGCTTTTCCAACCGCTGAAGATCCACGATTTTACCCAGATGGATGTCAGAGATCATCACAATATGTAATTGGCTTAGGGATCCGGCAGATTTCGGGATAACGATATCATAATGCTGAATTATAGGGTGGCGGGCATTCCAGATACCATAGCCTAGTAGGCCTGCGGTAAAGATGAGTACAGACAAACCAACTGCAGTAGGAGCTTGTTTTACGGTAGACGGGATAAAACTGATCACACGGTCAAGGAGACGGAGCATATCCAGTACGATGATAATTAGTAGTAAGTAGTATAGGGCAGCAAGCCAATAAGAGCCGATTATCGTAAGTATATGACTTACAACAAAGGGTAAATGTTTTTCGAAAAAACGGCCAAGGAGGAAGGCCAATGCAAGGAAGCCATAAAGCAACCAATAAAATACAGGCGCCAAGGGCCAAATGGACCTAAATGCCTGCCAACTGCGCAGGCCGACATAAAAATTAGACAGTCCGTAAAGAATTAAGAACAAGCTAAGGAAAACGATTAAGTTTTTCGGCATATAGTTTGCTCCTCAATGAGGTATTTTTGAACTGCAAAGCACTCCAAGGGATTATGAGTATAGCTTCGGGCTCTTATTTATGTATTTAAGTCCCATAATTCCTTTTGTGCCCGGTTTTTACCTGCTAGTGTTTTTTAAAAAATAACTCTTGACGTTAGAACAAGATAATGGTTATAATTAATATCAACATAGCATAATAACTGTGAACAGGACGAGTAAATATGTGCACTTTGGCGCAGCGAGCTGGTGACCGGGCAACCGGAGGTGAGATGACCGGCGCAAAGAACATGTTGAATGGACCTGTGAGTTGCTCCCCGAACACTTTTTAGTTAGTAGGCTGAGCCGGTTGCCCCCGTTAATAGGCTAAGGTATCGGATGTTTAATCCTGTACCTGAAAAAGGGAAAGCACGATGCTTTCCAAATTAGGGTGGTACCGCGAACCATTTCGCCCCTGTGGGTGGAAGGGTTTTTTTGTTTTATAAAAGTAGCTTAAAGATAACTGAATAGAACTAGTGATGATCGGGATGAGTAAATATGTTAAACTTTGGTACAGCGAGCCGATGACCGGGGAACCGGAGGTGTGATGATCGGTCCAGAGAACATGTTGAATGGCCCCGTGAGCTGCTCTCCGAATACTTTTTGTTAGTAGGCTGAGCCGGTTGCCCCCGTTAATAGGCTAAGGTATCGGATGTTTAATCCTGTACCTGAAGAGAGGAAAAGCGCTATGCTTTTCAAATTAGGGTGGTACCGTGAACCATTTCGCCCCTTTGGGTGGAGTGGTTTTTTTATTTTTAGGAAGCGAGGAGGAAAGAATATGTTTAAGAATATCTTGGCCCGGGTGGTTGGCGGTGAGAATCTTTCCCGCACAGATGCGGAACAAGCAATGGATATTATTATGTCAGGGCAAGCTAGCGAAGCGCAGATCGGTGCATTTCTCACAGCATTGCGCATTAAAGGAGAAACAAGTAGCGAAATTGCTGGATTTGCTACGGTGATGCGCAAAAATGCTGCAGGTATTAAATGCCACAGCCCGCAGGTGATTGACACTTGCGGTACCGGGGGCGACCATAAGGGAACCTTCAACGTTTCTACAACAGTGGCCTTTATCTTGGCGGGAGCCGGACTGACAGTCGCTAAACATGGTAATCGCGGCGTTTCCAGTTCCTGTGGTAGTGCGGACGTGCTTGCTGCCATGGGTGTGAATATCGAATTACCGCCCCAAACAGTGGCTAAAATTATAAATGGAATTAACATTGGTTTTCTCTTTGCTCCCGTCTTCCATCAAGCTATGAAGTATGCAGCCAAACCGCGTAAAGAACTTGGCTTTAGAACTGTGTTCAACTTACTGGGCCCGCTTACCAATCCAGCCTGTGCAACGTGTCAGGTTATTGGTGTTTATGATCAAGCCTTAATCCGTAAAATAGCGGAGGCGTTACTGGAACTTGGTGTGTCACGGGCCATGGTCGTAGGCAGTGATGATGGTATGGACGAGATTTCAACTTTCGCTCCCACCAAGGTAGTGGAGGTAGTGCAAGGCGAATTAAAGGAATATATTATCGATCCCAGAGAGTATGGTTTTACATCTGGTAATGAAGCCGATCTCCAGGGTGGCAGTGCGCAGGATAATGCGGCAATTGTGCGGGAAATTCTGGAAGGGAAACAGGGACCCAAACGGGATTTGGTATTAATCAATGCTGCCGCGGCACTGATGGTAGCGGATAAAGTGACGTCCCTGCAGGAAGGAATATGTATGGCGGCTACAAGTATAGATACAGGGGCCGCTTTGGTTAAACTCGAAGCATTGAAGCAATTTAGCAACAAATGTGAGGAGGAATTGCTATTATTATAAAAATTTGTGGCATTACCTCCATAGAAATAGCGCAAAGAGTGAAGGCATACGGTGCTGACCTATTGGGTTTTGTCTTTGCCGAAAGTCGGCGTCGGATTACACCGGAAAATGCGGAACTTATTGCCCGGGAAATTACAGGAGTAGGTAAGGTGGGAATATTTGTAAACTCGCCGCTGCAGGAGGTTCAGGAAATTGCCAACAGGTGTCGCTTGGATTTTGTGCAGCTGCATGGGGAGGAACCACCGGACTACTGTCGGGCACTGAAGATACCTGTAATCAAAGCCTTTAGGGTTCAGGATGAGGGATTTGATCCGGCAGAGATGGATGCCTATGGGGTGGACCTGGTACTACTGGATACCTATTGTCCAGGCAACTACGGAGGGACAGGAGTGACTTTTGATTGGCGACGCACAGCGGAGTCCTGTCGGCAATTAAAAACACCCTTTATCGTAGCTGGGGGACTTACCCCGTACAATGTGGCTGAAGCTGTCAGTATGCTACTACCATCGGGTGTGGATGTATCCGGCGGTGTGGAAACAGCGGGACAAAAAGACGTCGAAAAGATCGGCCGCTTTATTCAAGCGGCACGAAGTGCTCAAGGAGGGCAGCAGTATGCTGGCTAAGATTTTAGAACATAAATACCGCGAGGTCGCTAGCGCCAAAGAGCAGCGGCCAATCGAGCAACTATTGGAATTGATAGAAGTCGGTACCTTTGCTTTTCAAGCAGCGCTAACAAATACAGAGTGGGGACTGATTGCCGAATGTAAGCTAGCTTCACCGGTTAAAGGCCTGTTATGTACTGAGCATAGCGTATCTGAACTGGCTCGAATTTATACAGAAAATGGTGCTACGGCCTTATCCGTACTGACGGATGTGCATTTTAAAGGAAGTTTGGAGCATTTGGCGGCAGTGCGTGAAGTTAGCAGCTTACCACTGCTGCGGAAGGACTTTATTGTTGATGCATATCAAATATATGAGGCGCGTTGCGCAGGGGCAGACGCGGTCCTGTTAATCGCCGGAGCACTAGCTGCCGCTCAACTGCAGGAATATCTCGATATTGCTAGGAGCTTGAGAATGAATTGTTTGGTAGAGGTGCATACAAGAGAGGAACTCGATCAGGTTTTAGAGACTTCCGCGCAAATCATCGGAATTAATAATCGGGATTTAAAGACCTTCGTAACCAATTTGGATAACACCTTTGCATTACTTCCCTATTGCGGGGACCGCATCGTAATTAGCGAAAGCGGGGTGTCGACCGGTGCGGATGCTTTAAGGCTCAAAAAAGCTGGAGCAAGGGGTGTACTGGTTGGTGAAGGACTGGTAAAAGCCCAGGATATCGCAGCTAAAACTCGAGAACTAGCTATCATTATTTAAAATAGGAATGGAGTGAAATACATGCCTGACAATAAAGGACGGTTTGGTCAATTTGGCGGCAGATTTGTACCGGAAACGGTTATGCCCGCTTTATTGGAGTTAGAGGAACAGTATTTGTCTTTAAAAGGCGATGCCTCTTTTCAGGAAGAACTGCGCTTTTATTTAGAAGATTACGCTGGACGGCAAACTCGGCTGTACTTTGCCAGTAATCTTACGAAATATTACGGGCGTGCTAAAATCTATTTAAAACGGGAAGATTTACTGCATACCGGAGCTCATAAAATTAATAACGCCATTGGTCAGGCGCTTATCGCCCGAAGGATGGATAAAAAGCGTTTAGTAGCCGAAACTGGCGCAGGACAACATGGGGTGGCTGTCGCTACCGTGGCCGCCCTGTTTGGCATGAAATGCAGGGTCTACATGGGTGAAGAAGACATGCAGCGCCAGGCCTTAAATGTATTCCGTATGCGTCTGCTGGGCACGGAAGTAGTGCCGGTAACCAGTGGCACGGCGACTTTAAAGGATGCCACAACGGAGGCCATCCGAGACTGGGTAACCAATGTCGGGGACACCCATTATATTATCGGAACCGCTGCCGGTCCGCATCCCTATCCCATGATTGTGCGTGATTTGCAAGCATTTATTGGCGAAGAAGTAAAGCAACAAATTGCGCAGGTTGAGGGTCGTCAGCCGGATTATCTGCTCGCTTGCGTAGGCGGTGGCAGTAATGCAATCGGCCTGTTCTATCCTTATCGTGAGTACCCTCAGATTAAGAAAATTGGTGTTGAGGCTGCGGGAAGAGGTTTGCATACACATGAGCATGCAGCCTCGCTAACAAAGGGTCGTCCCGGCGTACTGCATGGGTCGTACAGTTATCTATTACAAAATAAAGACGGACAGGTAACCCCTGCTCATTCTGTTTCCGCAGGACTGGATTATCCGAGTGTGGGTCCCGAACATGCATATTTTAAAGACGCTGGGGTTGTGGAGTACACCGCAGTCACAGATGAAGAGGCTTTAGCCGCTTTTCAGCGTTTGGCACGCATTGAGGGTATTATTCCGGCATTAGAAAGTTCACATGCACTGGCTTATCTCGAAGTACTGATGCCGCAGACCCGTGCGGAGGACATAGTGGTCGTTTGTTTGTCCGGGCGTGGTGACAAAGACGTGCAGATGGTTGCAAAGGAAATGGGGGAATTAATGTGTCACGAATAGCGGAGACTTTTAAAACATTGCGTCAATCAGGACGCAAAGGTTTAATCGTATATATTACAGGAGGATATCCTGACTTTGACGCCACGCTGACCGCGGTGCTTACAGCAGAAAAAGCGGGAGCGGACCTTATTGAAATTGGTATTCCTTTCTCAGACCCCATGGCCGATGGTCCAGTGATCCAGAAAGTGGCTTCCTACGCATTAAAAACAGGGGCGACCACGGCAAAAGCGGTGGAATTGGTTAAACGCATCCGTGCAAAAACAAACATCCCATTGCTGGCCATGACTTATATCAACCCCATATTGCAATATGGAGTGCAATCCTTCATGCAGGATTTTGTTAATGCTGGGTTAGATGGCATAATCGTACCCGATGTCCCCAGTGAGGAAGCGGCTTTGATAGAGGAGCCCTGCAGGCAGGCGGGGATGGATTTTATCTCCTTTGTGGGACCAACTACAAATCGGGAGCGGATTGCGGTAATTTGTAAACAGGCATCAGGTTTTATCTATTGTGTTTCCACAACGGGCGTAACCGGTGTCAGAGAAGTGGATTATAGTAAAATTGGCAATGCGATGCAGATCGTAAAAGAATATACAGATACACCTATGGCCATTGGGTTTGGCATTGGCAGTCCCGAGGCTGCCCGCCAGGCAGCCGCCTATGGCGACGCCGTGATCGTAGGTAGTGCGGTTATGCAAAAACTAAAGGATTCAGGCATAAATGGAGTGCGAGATATAGTTCAGTCGATTCGGCAAGGTTTGGATGAGGAGCGTGTATAATATGACGACATACCCTTCTAAAGCGGAATTTTGCCAGTTGGCGTCAGGCCATAACATCGTTCCGGTATATACTAAACTGGCAACAGATATGGATACACCAGTTTCTTTATATTATAAATTTGTGGGTGACGGTGAGGGTTTTATGCTGGAAAGTGCGGAAAGCAATAAAACATTTGGCAGATATTCCTTTATTGGAGCCTCCTCCTTTGCTAAAGTTGTGGCGTATAGTAACTACACGGATATTACGGTCGATGGTCAAACAAGTCGAGTAGAGGGCAAACCGATTCCGATTCTCAAAAACTTTTTCGCCAAATTTTCCTTCCCAGATTTGCCAGGCTTACCGCCGTTTACGGGGGGGGCTGTAGGCTATTTTGCCTATGAGGCGATTACCACCTGGGAGCGGGTGCTGGGACAAACTGTGGACCCGGATTTAATATTAGGAGAGTTCGTATTCTGCGACACGCTGATGATTATGGATCACCTTACCCATTCCACCACCCTCCTGAAACTAGTGCGCCTTGAAGCAGGCGCTGAACCAGCAGCGGAGTATGAGAACGCTCTGCATCAATTAGAGGCAATGCTCAAGTGTATTCATCGGCCGGTCTCTTTACCAATTGAAAACGCGGATCTGTACAAGCAGTCCGGGGATCAGGCACCATTATGGACTGCAGAGATACAGCAGCGTTTCTGTGATAAGATAGAGCTCGCCAAGGAGCACATCGTGGCAGGTGATATTTTTCAGGTTGTTTTATCCCAACCCTTCCGCCAGAAATTACCGAAGCATCCTTTTTCTCTGTATCGGCGTCTACGGCAGGTCAGCCCTTCTCCATATATGTTCTATCTAAATTTCGGTGCGCGTAAGCTCGTTGGTGCCTCACCGGAAATGCTGGTTAAACAAGAAGACAACCATATTTTTACCTGCCCAATCGCCGGCACCCGACCCCGTGGTAAAGATGCGGAGGAAGATCAGTTTTATGCTGATGATTTGCTGGCAGACACCAAGGAAGTGGCTGAGCATGCGATGCTTGTGGATCTTGCCAGAAATGACCTCGGACGTATCAGCATTCCTGGCACCGTTAATGTAGATAAAATGATGCAAGTGGAGCTATTTTCACATGTTATGCATATCGTTTCGGAAGTATCGGGACAGATTGACCCAAAGTACTCAGCCCTTGACGTATTAAAAGCCTGTTTTCCGGCGGGTACGCTAAGCGGCGCACCCAAGGTGAGGGCGATGGAAATCATCTATGAACTGGAGCAAAACGTGCGCGGGGCCTATGGCGGTGCCGTAGGGTATTTTGATTTTCGGGGAAATATGGATACCGCTATTACCATCCGTACCATGGCTATAGATGGCGATGAAGTTACCATTCGGACCGGGGCCGGTATTGTGGCTGATTCGGTGCCCGAAAAAGAATTTCAGGAAGTTTTAAATAAGGCGAAAGCGTTGTTTCAAATTATGGCAGAGGGGGCAGAGCATGGTACTAATCATCGATAACTACGATTCCTTTACCTATAATGTGTATCAATATGTGGCCAGTCTGGGGTACGAGGTAAAAGTGATACGTAATGACCAAATTACAGTGGAAGAAATTGCCGCCCTGTCCTGTGAAGCTATTATCATTTCACCCGGTCCGGGTACGCCGGATGATGCCGGGATCAGTAGAGAAGTTATCAGAACATTTGCGGGCTCGATACCCATCTTGGGTATCTGCCTGGGGCATCAGACCATTGGCGATGTATTTGGCGGCAAGGTTATCCGGGCGCCACAGCCAGTACATGGTAAAGTAGCGCTGATAGAACATAATGGTACGGGTATTTATGAAGGACTGCCTCAGCCCCTGGAAGCCGGGCGCTATCATTCCCTAATCGTGGAACGGGAGAGCCTGCCAGATTGTTTAGAAATCACGGCAACGTCCCAGGATGGTTTGATCATGGGTTTAAGACACAAGGAATATCGGGTGGAGGGTGTGCAATTTCATCCTGAATCGATACTGACCCCGGGCGGGATACGGTTGTTACAAAATTTCTTAGCTTAACGAAAATGAAAAATATAATGTTTTTACCGCGGAGACGCGGAGAACGCGGAGGGAACTTGGCTAACAAATTGAGTGTTTTGTTGCTAAGTTTATCCGCGTCCTCCGCGTCTCCGCGGTTAGTTTACTTAAAACAGAGTGCAAGTTGTGTAGCAATTTATTAACTTGAGTAGAGATGTCTGAAAAAGTTGGTCATAAGTGATTACGGGGCAGGAAAATAGTATCATGATGTCAAATTTAAACTAAAAAGCTCGAAACGACTTAACGGACTACTAAGATGGTATGGTGTTCGAAAGCGCCTCACATCAGACGATGCAGGCGCTTCTTCTTTGCAATTATATGTGGAGGCGGTAAACGCATGATAAGAAAATTATTCTCTAACAATCACAAAGCACTGTTCAGTATTGCGTTTCTGCTGTTGGCTATTGGTCTGATCAATGTATTCAGTTCGAGTTTTATAATGGCACTTCAACGGGCGGGGCAGGTGTCTTTTTACTTAAAACGTCATCTGATCGCCTTTGGCATGGGCCTAATAGTGTGTATCCCTTTACTTAATATAAAATATCAAAACCTTCGTAAGTATGCCGGGCTGCTGGCTTTTATTACAATTTGCCTGTTGCTTATCACCTATAAAATGGGAGATGAAGTGAATGGAGCGAAACGTTGGTTGAATATTGGAATCGGATCATTTCAACCTTCTGAACTTGCAAAGTATGTCGTGATATTGCTTACGGCTACAACTTTAAGCCGAAATATTGAGCAGAAAAAAGCGTCCACCTTGCTGTGTGGGACGATGGCAGTCGTTATTCTGACGGGAGCAATTGTTCTAAAACAACCGGACATGGGTACAGCTTTGGTTATTGTAGGATTAGCTTTTTTGCTTTTCTTGTTGAATGGTATACCGCGAAAGGAATGGATAGCGTTAAGTGTTACTAGCATCGTAGGTCTGTATTATCTTGCTTTTGCAGCATCATACCGAGCGGAGCGGGTCCTTGCATGGCGTAATCCGTGGAAGTATTCAGATACGTGGGGATACCAGGCAGTGCAAGCACTTATGGCCATTGGTTCTGGTGGGTTATGGGGTGTGGGAATTGGCCGTGCGGCAAGCAAGTATAATTACCTCCCCGAAGCGTACACCGATTTTGCGTATGCGGTACTGTGCGAGGAGTTTGGTTTTATTGGTGCGGCAACCGTAATCATACTTTTAGCTCTGTTTGCTTATTATGGCTTCAGGATTGCGATGAGCGCGCCAGATAATTTTGGAGCGTTAGTCGCTTCAGGCATGACGGCTCTTGTAGCAGGCCAGGGGTTTGCCAATATTGCGATGGTATCAGGAGTTTTACCCGTGACGGGTGTTCCGCTGCCTTTTATTAGTTTTGGTGGTACATCCCTGATGATAAATATGATGGCCGTGGCCACACTTATCAATATCGGGAAAGCGTCAGCGAGAAGCAAAGAACATATCGTCTAAGAACTTCTGCCCATAAATAACAAGCTAAAAAAGAGAAGCAACCTATAGTAGGCTGGTTCTCTTTTTTAGCTTACTAGATACTTAATTCATAAATAGTAAAATGGGGTCTTTGAAGTTAGTCTGTTAACGCGTACATATTGCTAGCCACATGGGATAAATCGGTGGCAGTACTTGCCAGGACTTGGCTCGCATCAGCGACTTCCTGAATGGCGTTGGCCTGATGGTCCACAATTGTATTAATGTTAGAGAGCTTAACTGTTAATTGCCCTATGAAGTTTTCCATCATTCTCATAGAATCCGAAATCGTTTTAACGGATTCGGAACTAGCGGTGGCTAATTTACGAACCTCTTCTGCTACGACACCAAAACCGCGGCCCATTTCACCAACGCGGGCAGCTTCAATGGCAGCATTGAGGCCCAGCAAATTGGTCTGATTAGCAATGTTCTTGATAAAGTCAACGATTTGGCCGCTTTGTTTGAGAGTTTCTTCAAACTCTTTATTTAAACTTACCAGTTCGTTACTGATGGTCGAAAGATTTGCAGCTCTGGCGGATATTTCTTCCATATTAGCGGTAAACTCTTCAGAGGAAGCCGCTAAATTTCCTGCGGCAGAATTTATTTTTTGCTGGGCTTCAATGGCTTGAGTTGTTGTAATGCAGCCAATGACCCGTTCACCATCTTTGATGGGCATTGCGCAAGCCACATAGGGGATGCCGTAAGGTGATTTTTCCAGGGAAATAAGCCGGGTAATTGGTTTTCCAGTGCGGATACATTCCTTACTAACGGCACCTCTGACAGCTTCGCCTGGTTTGGTCCCCAGATTTAATCGTACAGCAGGCGCATAAGCAGCGTAAACACCGTCCTTGACAACGGAAATTCCCATGTCTTCGGCAGTGATATTGTTAATGTAAGGTGCTAACGCGGTAAACATGCGTAACACTTCTTCCCCTGACAATTGTTCCAAGCCTAACCCCTCCTTTTTGAGACAATATTCTTCAAACATATGTTAAATCCTCTATCATATGTCGATCTTTGTATATTCTGCACAATATAGTAGAAAAATTAATGTTTTGTAAAAAAAAACGAAATGGTTTGGTTGGTCTATGTTCTGAAGGGATGTTTGCTCTCACGACGAAATAATAAGGGAAGCTGCAAAAAAAATTGGCATAAAATATGTATCAGGGGGCTTATTATAATAAGGATCCCTGAAAATCTAGTATAGCGAGGTATAACTATGATATTACAAACTGGTTCGACATACTATGGATTTAAACTGACGGAAAGTAAACCTGTTAAGGAAATCAACTCTACCGCCCATGTGTTCCACCATACTAAAAGCGGAGCCCGCCTGTTGTACCTTGAAAACGACGATGACAACAAGGTATTTTCCATTAGCTTTCGCACTCCACCGCCGGATAGCACTGGTGTACCGCATATTCTGGAACATTCTGTTTTATGCGGGTCCCGTAAATTTCCCTTGAAGGAACCTTTTGTAGAGTTGGTTAAAGGATCATTAAATACATATCTAAATGCGATGACCTTTTCCGATAAGACGATGTATCCCGTAGCCAGCAAAAATGAGAAGGATTTTCATAATCTGATGGATGTCTATTTAGATGCCGTCTTTTTCCCTAATATCAATAAATATCCGGAAATATTGATGCAAGAAGGGTGGCATTATGAACTTGAGGACCTAGACAGCGAATTGGTGTATAAAGGCGTCGTATACAATGAGATGAAGGGTGTTTTTTCTTCGCCGGAAGCAGTGATGGAACGCAAAATTCAAGAAACACTATTTCCCGATACCCCCTATGGTGTTGAATCCGGTGGTGATCCGGAGGATATTCCGCAGCTTACCCAAGCGCAGTTTGAAGAATTTCACAAACAGTATTATCACCCGGCCAATAGTTACATTTATTTATATGGGGAGTTAGATATTCAAAAACATTTGGAATTCATAGATGCGGAATATTTAAGTAATTTTGAGGTTATTCCCGTACACTCAGACATTCCTTTCCAGAAGCCTTTTACGAAGATGAAGAGGGTAGTTGTAGACTATCCCATATCAACGACCGAGAAGGAAGCGGACAAAACTTTCTTAAGTCTAAACTTCGTGGTGGGGCGAGGGACAGATGTGGAGATTAGTCTGGCCTTTGGGATCCTAAAGCACCTATTACTAGGTACGCCCGCAGCCCCCTTGAAGAAAGCGCTGATCGATGCCGGTATCGGTAAAGATGTTTATGGTAGTTACAATGATGGGGTTTTACAGCCTAGCTTTAGTGTTGCTGTTAAATATGCCAATCCAGATCAAGCGGAGGATTTTCAGAGAATCGTACAGGATACCTTGAACGATTTGGTCACCAGGGGCATTAGTAAAGAATTGATCGAAGCGTCCGTAAACATTCGAGAATTTATTCTTAGAGAGGCTAATTTTGGCACCCGGCCCAAGGGGCTAGGTTATGGTGTTAAGTGTATGGATAGTTGGCTTTATGATGAGCATCCAACTACCCATCTTGAATATGATGCCGCGCTGGAACAAATCAAAGCAGCTCTAACCACACCCTATTTTGAAAACATGATTGAAAAGCATCTCTTAAACAATGCACACAGTTCACTGCTGATTGTTCAACCTAAGCGCGGCTTGGGCGAAGAAAGAGCAGATCAACTCCGCAAGGAACTGGCTGAGTACAAAAAAGGTCTCTCAGAAGAAGCCTGCAGGGAGATAATAGAGCAAACACGTAAATTGAAGGAGCGGCAGATCACGCCTGATGCACCGGAAAAATTACTCACCATTCCGTTGCTATCCTTGACCGACATTGAGCCTGAGACTCCAAAACTACCGCTAATTGAAAAAGAGGAAATGGGTATTCCAATTTTGTCACATCCGCTGTTTACCAATCATATTGCGTACGTTAATCTTTATTTTGATACCAGCGGCGTGCCGCAGGATTTAGTGCCCTATATCCATTTGCTAACTGGGATTTTGGGCAAAATTGATACGGGGAAATATGACTATGCAACCTTATCAAATGCAGTGAATACCCATACTGGTGGAATATCCTTCGGAGCCACCGCCTATCCGGAACAGGGAAAAGATGGTCGGTACCATCCGAAACTAGTAGTTAAAGCCAAAGCGCTGGTGGAAAAGTTACCCTATATGATGGAACTGCTGGGCGATATTTTGGGGCATAGCAAGTATGATGATAAAAAACGGTTACAAGAGTTAATTTATGAAGTGAAATCAAAATCCGAAACTTTTATTCTGGAATTGGGACACAGCGTTGCTGCAAGCCGAGTTTTGGCTAATTGTTCACCGATGGGCAAATATAATGAGCTTGGTATTCTAACCTTCTATCAGTTTATCGCCAGTCTGGAGGATGATTTCTCGGCCAAATTTGAGAAAATCAGTGCAAATCTGAAAACCGTAGCTGGCCTGATTTTTAACGAAAAAAATGTACTGATCAGTGTGACCACCGGTGAAGAAGAATACGAGAAGTTCAAACAGAGTATTGGACTACTCGTCGCCCAATTAGGTAAGAAAATTATCCAACCGGTAAAGTATCAGTTTGTTTTGGCTAACCATAAGGAAGGCCTAATGACCTCAAGTAAAGTACAGTATGTAGCCAAAGGCTATAACTTCAAAAAGCTGGGCTATAAATATTTAGGCAGTATGAAGGTATTAGAGACAATCCTGCGGTATGATTATTTGTGGAACCGGGTGAGGGTGCAAGGAGGCGCCTATGGCGGATTTGCACAGTTTGATCGGACGGGGAATATGATTTGTGGGTCTTACCGGGATCCCAATTTACAGGAGACATTGGAGATCTATGACGAAGCGGTTGAGTATATCAAGCAATTTGATGTGAGTGACCGGGAAATAACAAAATACATTATTGGTACAATTAGTCAGGTGGATACGCCTATGACGCCTTCCATGAAGGGAGAAAGGGCCGCAGCTCTCTACATCCAGAAGGTTAGCTGGGAAGATATCCAACGGGAGCGGAAGGAAATATTAGAAACCAGTCAGTCGGACATTCGTGCTTTAGCTGAGATGGTGGATGATGTTATGCGGCAGGAATGCATCTGCGTACTCGGCGGTGAAGAAAAGATTAAAGCCTGTAAAGACTGCTTCGATACGTTGGTGCAAGTGTTTGAATAGTGAAAAGACGAAAGCCCGTTGGTCTGCTGAAGTCCAAGGGGCTTTCGCTTTTGCGGTAGTGAATATAACCTGCTTGTAAAAACGTAAGATAATACCATCGATCTAGGCCCTGCGTTTAGCCGTGGATAGGCAGGGAAGTATCTCCAATATGACGAAATAATTAGCATGGCGGGTAGGTGTAATATATATTAGGATTTGCTTTTTGGAAGAGCTAGATGGGAGAGTAGGATGTTGAATGCATAAATTTCGAAACTATTATTTCTCTGTGATTACTTTGGTGGTATCAATGGCCATTATCGGCTACACTCAGCTTGCTGTTTCGGAGGCGGGGAAGAAGGCTCCTATCGTCGTTTCAGATAAAACAGTGACTGCTGTTCCTGTGAACGTGCGGCTTGGGATTGACAATATTGATCAGTTTTTACCGCTGTTTACGGGGAAAAGAGTGGGATTGATTACCAATCAGACTGGGATCAACAGTGGATATCAAAGCAGTATCGATATACTGAAGGAAAAAACAAATCTCGTCGCCTTGTTTTCACCGGAGCATGGTATCCGAGGGCATGCTATTGCCGGGGCTGCTGTGGATGGTCAGACCGACTCTAAGACAGGTCTCCCAGTGTATAGTTTGTATGGAGCAACGAAGAAGCCCAGTCCGGAAATGCTTGCGGATGTCGATGTGCTGGTTTTCGATATCCAGGATGTTGGGGCGAGAGCTTATACTTACATCTATACAATGGCATACGCCATGCAAAGTTGTGCGGAGCAGGGCAAAACATTTGTGGTCCTCGATCGACCCAATCCGGTGGGCGGCGAGATTGTTGAAGGCGGTGTGGTTAAACCCGGATATGAGTCTTTTATTGGTATGTATCCTATTCCTATCCGACATGGGATGACGGTAGGGGAACTTGCCCGTTTGTTCAACGCTGAGTATGGTATCGGCTGCGATCTTGCGGTAATAACCATGACCGGATGGAAGCGAAGTATGTTTTTTGAACAGACAGGGCTTCCTTGGATTATGACTTCACCAAATGTACCCACCGTGGACACGACTCTTGTGTATAGCGGCATTGGGTTATTTGGCGGTACTAACCTTTCCGAAGGGGTAGGCACAACACGTCCCTTCGAGTTGGTGGGTGCGCCATGGCTCGATCCATTGCAGTTGTCGGAACGTATGAATAGCCTGGCATTACCCGGTGTTGTATTTAGGCCCGCCAATTTCACGCCGATGTATTCCAAACAGCAGGGGCAAACCTGTGGTGGAGTGCAGTTGCATGTAACAGATCGCAGAACCTTTCGGGCTGTTAAAACAGGGGTTTATCTACTCCAGACGATTAGGGAAATGAGCGGGGAGCAATTTGCCTTTCGAATCACCGGTAACGGGACAGAAACCATTGATTTAGCGGCTGGAGAAAATACCCTCCGTACAGGGGAATACAGTGCAAGCGAGCTCATACAGCGTTGGGACCAGGAAGCCGCTGATTTCAAACAAATGGCACAGAAGTATTATTTGTACAATTAGGGAAAGTAGTAAGCGGAAAGCAGTAATTAGTAATCGGAAATCGGAAATCGGTAAACGGTAATGGGTAAACGGTAATCAGTAATCAGTAATCGGAATTGGGTAAACGGTAATCGGAAGTCGGGTTAGGGATAAGAGCCATTGCTAATTGGTTCCAGGTTCTCGGTTCCCGTTCCCCCGATTACCGATTACTGATTTCCGATTACCCAAAGGAGAATCATCGTGCAAGTTGTATTGACTACGCTTAATGCTAAATATATTCATACTTCTTTAGCGATTCGTTATCTGCAGGCTAGTGTGGCGGATCTTGAACCTGGCCTTAAGATCAAGGAGTATAATATCAACCAGCATATTGAAGATATTGCTGCGGATTTGTATTTGACCAATCCCGATGTGGTTGGTTTTGCGTGTTATATCTGGAACATTTCTGAGACGCTGCGCGTGATTGGGATCTTAAAGAAAGTGCAGCCTGGTTTAACGATCATCCTGGGCGGACCGGAGGTTTCCTACGACCCTGGCGAGATCTTAGCTGATCATCCGCAGGTAGATTATATTATTGCCGGCGAGGGGGAAGTATCTTTTCGCGAATTGCTGTCCGTACTACGCAATAAAGGTGACCTGACACAAGTAGACGGCTTGGCGTATCGTCATAGGGATGATGTGCTTGTGAACACAGGCCGTGCACAGATACCCGAACTGGATGTTATTCCATGGCCCTATGGCGACCTGGAAGACATCAGGGATAAGATAATCTATTACGAATGTGCCCGGGGTTGTCCGTTTCATTGCCAATACTGTCTTTCCTCAACTTTTACCGGTGTACGGTTCTTCTCTCTGGCACGGGTCAAGAGGGATCTGCTTCGTCTGATCGAGGCAGGGGTAAAACAGGTTAAGTTTGTAGACCGCACCTTTAACTGTCAGCGCGAATATGCGCTTGCTATCTTTCGATTTCTGGCAGAACAGAGTGGTACAACCAATTTCCACTTTGAAATTGCAGCAGACTTACTTGATGAAGAGACCCTTGATTTTCTGGCTACGGTACCAGTGGGTAAATTCCAATTTGAAATTGGGGTTCAATCAACCTATATGCCGACCCTGGAGCTGATTCGGCGTAATATGGACTGGGATCACCTATGTGAGCGGGTAACTAGATTGAACAGATCGGGAAACATTCATTTGCACTTGGATTTAATTGCCGGCTTGCCTAGTGAATCATATGCCCGTTTTGGTCAATCCTTTAATGATGTATTTGCACTACAACCGGGACGGCTACAGCTGGGCTTTTTAAAGCTGCTTAAAGGGTCAGGTATCAGGCAGCGGGCCCTGGAATTTGACTATCTGTTTACTGATCATCCCCCTTATGAAGTGCTGGGAAATCGTGATCTAAACTATGATCAGCTTTTAAAATTAAAGCAGATCGAAAACCTATTGGAAAAATACGCAAACAGTCATCACTTTGATGCGGCCTTGAATTATATCATTGCTAATCAAGTATCCACTCCCTTTGCTTTCTTTGAAGATTTGGCTTCTTTTTGGCAAAGCAGGGAATATCACCTTGTTGCCCACCGCTTAAAGGAGCTGTATCGCATTCTAAAAGATTATTATCTATCCCGTGACTGGAACAACGCGGCAGTATTTCTGGAGCTATTGAAGTTTGATTACCTACGACAGGAGCGAGCGATACAAGTCCCCGAGTTCTTTCCTGAATATGAACTGGAGGACTATCAAGAACGTTTTTATAGCTTCCTAAAGCAGCCCTATAATGTGCAACGCTATTTCCCGCAGTATATCGGTCTCTCGACCCGGGAAATCAGTAAACGAGTACAGATTGAAACCTTCAGGTATGATGTGGTGAAGTTGTTGGAGAACCCCCAAGCAAAAGCGGTTGAAGAGCCGACGACACTGTTATTTCAGTATGAACAACGGGACCCGATTTTTAACCATGTTAGATTTGACAGGATTGAAATATAGGTAATCGGTAAACGGTAAACGGTAATCGGTAAACGGTAATCGGTAATCGGTAAACGGTAATCGGTAATCGGTAAACGGTAAAAAACGCGACCCGTAAGTGGGTCGCGTTTTTTTTGGTGCGCCATGTTATTTGATTTTATTTCCCCGGTTTTCGATGCTACCGGTGTTTGTTAAAATAGGACAATGCTACGTCAGGAAACAGCGCATAACTCAATACATCTTCGACATTAGCTGCTTGCTGAAAGTAACCTTTTTCGATCAGGCTGTTACGATATTTCTCCATCTGGGGAGGAATGTCATCAGCTGGCCGGTAGTCGATGGGACGGTCATCACCGATAATCAGATGGCGTATTTCATCAGAAATTTTGCCAGGCGTGTGTCCGTATTTGCCACGCACAAGATCCTTGGTCTGTACCGATACGATTTTATAACGTCCGAAAACAATATTGGCGATTGCTTGTGAGCCTACAATCTGGCTGGTCGGCGTAACCAGAGGCGGATAGCCTAATTCAGCACGAACTCTGGGCATCTCTTCCAATACTTCCTGGTATTTGTCGGCATGACCCTGTTCCTTCAACTGATTGAGCATATTGGAAAGCATGCCGCCCGGGATTTGGAAGCTAAGTACTTTTGTATCAATATCGATGGCAGTATTTAAACTGAACTCGGTTGCCAAAGATTTCTTTACGTTGCGGAAGTAATCGGCGATGGGAAAGAGTTCTTCCTTTTTGATACCTGTGTCTGAGGGAGTGCCCTCAAGCGCAGCAACAATAGCCTCAGTTGCCGGTTGGGATGTTCCCAGAGCAAAGGGTGACAATGCACAGTCAATAATGTCCACACCAGCTTCAATAGCCTTAAGATAAGTCATGGAAGCCATACCTGAAGTGTAGTGGGTATGTAGTTCAAGCGGTAGCTGCACATTTTCCTTCAACGCACTTACCAAATTATAGGCGTCATAGGGGGAGAGCAGACCGGCCATATCTTTAATGCAAATTGAGTCCGCTCCTAAACTTGCTAAGTTTTTGGCAACTTCTATATAGTGATTGGTATTATGTACAGGGCTGATTGTGTACACAACGGCACCTTGCACATGGGCACCTTCTTGTTTTGCAGCTTTCATGGCTACTTCTAGATTACGTACATCATTCAGGGCGTCAAAAATGCGAATAATATCAATACCATTATAGACAGCCCGCTTTACGAATTCCCGTACAACGTCATCGGCATAATGGTTGTAGCCGAGCACATTCTGGCCACGTAATAGCATCATTAAAGGGGTTTTTTGTAAATACATTTTGATTACACGGAGACGATCCCAGGGATCTTCGTCTAGGAAACGGAGACAGCTGTCAAAGGTGGCGCCACCCCAAACTTCTAGAGCGTGGTAGCCTATATTATCTAACTTTTGGAGCATGGGCACCATATCAGAAAGGCGCATTCTTGTAGCTGCCAAAGATTGATGACCGTCTCGTAATAGCGTATCAACGATTTTTACCGGACCGCGGTTATTTAGCATGTCGCATCCCCCTATAAATAATAATGAAAACTCTGCTACATTATAACATATTAGCTTAAATATTGAATATCTCTACTAATGTATACATGTATACATTAGTAGAGATATTCAATATTTTTGGGTAAAAGGGTAATTCTATTGCCGGGTCAGTTCATGCTGCAGCATTTTGGCAACATGACCGTCTCCGGTGATGTGTTTCATATCATCAAGTTTTAAATCGTGCAGAATGCGATCCACTTCCTTATTGTCCAGGGGAGTGGGGGCTGCTGCCTGCTTGCAGTAGGCTTCTACGCAACGGGTTCCTAATACCTGGTCAATATTCACGCCAGGACCACCGATACAGCCGCCGCGGCAGGCCATACCTTCAATAAAGTTTGCAGTTAGCGTTCCTGCCATGGCGTCCCGCATTATTTGATGACAGGCAGGAATTCCATCTACGACTATCGGTTCTAGTTTGACGGAACGACCTGGGGCAATCTTCTCCAGGGTTTTACTAATTGCTTCAGTAACTCCACCGGTACGGGCGTAAGCCCTGCCGCCCCAGGAGGCCTGTGGATTTTCAGTATCATCAAGTATTGCAGGATCAAGTTCGATAGCCTCAAAAATCATCGCTAATTCTTTAAAAGTGAGCACGAAATCAATAGCTTCAGTCAAATGTTTATGTCGCGCCTCCGCTTTTTTCGCAACGCAAGGACCGATAAAAACGACCTTTGCATCCGGGACCGCAGTTTTTAGGACGCGGCCTGCGGCAATCATCGGCGAAACAGAGGGAGATACGTTTTTTAACAAAGCTGGAAACTGCTTTTCTAATAAATTAATCCAAACCGGACAGCAACAACTGGTAATCATGAAATCTTCACGCTTCTTTACTAGATGATTGAACTCATAAGCCTCTTTGATGGTGAGGATATCAGCGAAAAAGGAAACCTCCGCCATTTCGACAAACCCCATTTGCCGCAAGGCGCTACGTAATTTACCTGGGGTAACCTCCGGGCCGAACTGTCCGGTGAAGGCTGGGGCGACCGCTGCAAATACGGGACCGGTATGATCTTGTAAGATATTGAGCAGTGGTACAAATTCGGCTTTGTCTGCCAAGTTAGACAAAGTACAGGCCGTGATACACATCCCGCAGCTATTGCAGTTTTCCTGGTTGATCTGCAGCCCCAGATCAGCATCACGGTCGATTGCTCCCATCGGGCAAGCTGTACTGCAGGCAGAGTTATCAGTGCATTCCACACACTGGCCAGCCGGCAATACAACTGGTAATTCCCCTCTGGTTTGTTTTATGGCCCGCTGCGCAGCAGATTTTAGGGTTTCGCCTTTGCCGTCGGGGTCTAAGCCCATGGCTAGGCGGATATGTTTCTCAGCGCGATCCCGCTTATCTAGCTCGTGCTTTCCAGGAACTGCTCCCTGCTCTATCAACTGGGCTAGTAAATTTTCCACATCTTCTTCCAAACGATGCTGCCAGGTCATACGAGCTACTTCTTTTAATACTCGTGAGCGAAACTGGCGGAGCTCGTCAATATTTGATGTCATATATAGGTATCCTCCCTGTAAAGCTATGCATAACTTAGTTATAAATTGCTGTGCCTTATCATAGTATGTATAGAATGGCTGAAACCTATCGAGACATATGTTATAATTAACAATAATTACAGTTATAGTAGCATGTTACTTACTACAATAGGAGGAAGAGCATATGGAAGGTAAAACTATTCAAGAATCGGCATTGGTGATGTCTGCCGTTATGTTGCCGCACCAAGCCAACCCAGCCGGTAATGTGCATGGCGGCGAGATTATGAAGATGATGGACAATGCAGCTTACGTTGTTGCGCAACGGCATGCCAGGACTAATGTTGTAACCGCGCGGGTAGATGAACTAACTTTCCACCAGCCTATTTTTGTGGGAAATCTGGTGACCTGCCATGCATACCTTACTTATGTAGGGAAGTCTTCACTTGAGGTTTCAGTAACTGTAGAAGTTGAAAATTTATATAGCGAAGCACCGGTAAAGTGCGCATTGACAGCCTACTTCACCATGGTTGCGTTAAATGCCGGAGGGCAACCGATAAGGGTGTCCCCCCTCAACCTTTTAAATGAAGAGGAACGCCAGCGTTTTGAAGAAGCTCGGCTGCGGCATGAAGCAAACAAAACCCGGGCCCGTAATTGCATCACACCGCCACCATCATATAAGGTTTAAATAGAATAGGCTTAATTTATTGAAAGCGCGGGTTTCCGCGCTTTTTTCGTCTTATAAGTGTATAATTTTTGAACCGCAGAGGCGCAGAGGACGCAGAGGAATAAAAGTTTAAGCTATATATTTATCTATATAAAGTAACCCTTTGCGTCTTAGCGTCG
>Ga0074193_1001495_pt1 | contig 27773 bp, 30 predicted proteins | sample EPASupsiteHSE605_FD_64523 | JGI IMG/M metagenome (GOLD analysis project Ga0074193, IMG submission 64523) | Bioremediated contaminated groundwater from EPA Superfund site, New Mexico - Sample HSE6-05 | ecosystem: Environmental > Aquatic > Deep subsurface > Groundwater > Contaminated ... | reverse complement strand
ATTACATTGCATCGCTCATAATATGAGAAAAATGGCGTTGATCACTGGATAGGAAACTAAATTTTAAAAAAATTCACCATAAAAAGTGAGGGGGCGCAACCGAAACCTAAAGTTTCGTTACGCCCCCATTTTGGTTAGCTTCACTGTTTATCAGGGTCCACTTCACCCCGGCAAGAGTGATAAATACAAAGATGATCAATAACGGTATCTAATGTTTTTTTTTCATCGATCCCAAACCCATCCTGTATCAGATAGATATTCAGATACCTATTTTATATGTTCTTTCCCAAGCACCTTCTCGACAAATACTTTGGCCAGATGAGGATCAAACTGGGTTCCAGCATTTTTTAGGATTTCTTCAGCAGCGGTTTCCTCGTCTAAGGCTTTTCGGTATGGACGGCTGCTGGTCATCGCATTGTAAGCATCAGCAATCGCAACAATCCGGGCTTCCAATGGGATTTCCTCACCTTTCAGTCCCTTGGGATATCCCTTCCCGTCCCATCGTTCATGATGGGCCAGGACGTAATCCGAGAGATGCGCATACTCATTCATTGTGCTGAGGATTTCATGGCCGAGCTCCGGATGACGCTTAATTTCCGCCATCTCGGAATCAGTCAGCTTGTCCGGTTTGTGAAGAATCCTGCTGTCAAGGCTGACCTTGCCAATGTTTCTGATGAGTCCGAACATCTCAAGATTTTCAATGTTTTTCTCGCTCAATTCCAGGGTTTGACCGATTTCGGCACAAAACTTACTTACTTGGGCGGATTCTTTTTCTTCCATATCGTTCTTATGGTACAGAGTTTCCATGATGATTTCGATCAAAACATTGGTCGGTAGGTTTTTGGCTGTGCTCTTAAGCGGAGGAGTTTTTTCTGCAGCTTCTTTATAGATGAGGGCAATTTCATTTTCTTTCTTCTTTGTTGGTTCACAGCCGAAAGATAAAGGAAGGTTCAGGGCGCCTAATTTTTCCTTATCAACCAAGTCATTAATCCGGTTCACAAGAATATCGGCCTGTTTGGAGTTAGTCTTTGGCAGCAAGATCATAAATTCATTTTCACTGACTCTGGCAACGATATCGTCAACACGGCATTCCTGTTTAATTATTTCAGCGACTCTTTTGATTAGGTTGTCTCCTTCGGCATTGCCGAAGAATTTCTTTACCTCGTCCAGGTAATCAATGTCAATGATGGCCAGAGAGATCGGCAAATTTCTTTCCGTATTCAGTCTTTTAAATTCTTCCTCAAAAAACTTACGGTTGTATAAGCCCGTAAGCGGATCGTGAAAGCTTAAGAATTCAGCTTTGGCAAGTTTTTTGTTTTTCCTGGCCAGTTCTTTAAATACAAGTACGATACCTTGGATGCAGTTGTCTTTGTCCTTCACCGGTTTGGACTTACTCTTGACCGGACGTTTTTCACCCGTTTTAGAGAGCAAGACAGCATTTTTGTCAAATACAACATTTTTGCCTGTTTTAAGCACACTCAGCATGCTGCCGCCAAGCACTTCATGGGTGTCTGCGTTCAAAAGCTGAAATACCTCAGTCAGCGGTTTGTGAAGTGCTTCTTCGCTCGTCCAGCCGGTAAGCAATTCGGCCTTCTGGCTTAATAATCGTATATTGCCTTCAATATCCGTCAAGATAACAGCGTCACTGATCGATTCTAACGTCGTTTTTAACCATTCCTGATCTGGTTTCATACTCCTAATCTCCTATAAAAACTGTTTAAAACGAAAAAACAAGCTGTAACTAATATATCGTAATATTTTTTCAAATATTTAGTAATTTTTTTGGTCGGATCATTTTAAACTCCATAATGGTACCAAGTTCGCTTCGATTGACCTGGAAGTGCATGCAGTGTATAAAAAAAATGCAGAATGATTTTTTGAATTTCAAAAGTTTTACAATTAGTATGATTTTAACTTACATGATTCTCACAACAGCCGCTTGAGGGAAAATCAAAAGTCGGGATAAGTTTGATGAGGAAGGGCTGGTGGTATCCCCAGCCCTTCGCTTGTCGCAGTTAGAATTCACTTCGTTTTGGCTCACCGGTTTTCAGTATTTTTGATAGCTCCTATTTTAGCGCTTAAACCACCGGATCGAAAAGATCGTTGGTGGTGTTATCAAACGCCCTGATATCTCGCTTTAAGCTAAGCTCACCGCTGGGCGTATTAAAAATATTGCGGGCAATGATCATATCCATCACGGCCTCAGCCTCAGCCTTGGTCATATCTGCCCTTGGATTGGGCACCGTGATGGCAAACGTTTTACCACCGGCGGTCAGGAAGGTTAATCTGACAAATTTATTGTTTACAATAGCCATGCTTTCACCTCCTTTCCCGCAGATTTTGCGCGTGTTTATTCTTCGTCAATCAATTCGTAATTCTTCTGCAGCAGCACATTCGATACCGGATTCTGGCTCAGACCGTATAAGGCTGTTATCACATCGAAGAGGTCCTGCACCGCGGCATCAGGCTTCACATAATTGATGCTTTTCTTTTTGATCTCCGGGTCGCCGGCGGGTGTAGTCCCCCCGGTCTGGTAGCGCGCAGCAAGTATCGAATTTAGAGAGACCGCTATCGCTGCCATTGCCCTCAGCTCCTTTCCTCAGGATTGACAGGCCGGGCTTGTACGGCTTGTCTAATATAGTTTATGGTGAAGTATATCCGGCGGTTACCCCCGGAGGCATATATTAAAAAAGTGACACTTCTGCTCTAACCTTAATATCAGCCGCCGGCCGGAGTTGTCCAAGAATCTGAGGCGCCTCAGATTCTTGGACAACCCTGTTATAGGAGGTTTTTCACATTTGTAAGCCTGTCCTCATATTCTGTAAGTGAGGAGAAATTGAAAGCGAGGACCTGAAGCTGTCATGAGCCATTTGATAGACATGAACGATGTGATGATAGAACGTACGCCGCATTTAATCGCGGCTGAGATTAACCTGATCAAATACCAGACCAATCATATCGTGCTTACCAATACCATCGAGATTGGGCGGCGGCTGACGGAGGCCAAGAAGCTGATCCCCTATGGGGGATGGGGCAAATGGCTGAAGGAGTCGGTCAACTACTCCCAGAGCACGGCCGAAAAAATGATGCGTCTCTACCAAGCTTACGGCGACAAGCAGCCCCTTGCCCAGAGCGCCGGCGAACAATCGCAGGAAATTCCGAATCTAAGCTATACGCAGGCATACATCCTCTTAGGCGTCCCGGAGGAGGAACGGAAAGCGTTCATCGCAGAAATTGATATCGTAGACATGTCTACCCGTGAATTGCAAAAGGCGGTTGATGAACGGACCCAGGCAGAGCAGGAAAAGAATAAGGCCTTGGAGCAGAAAGCGGAACTCCGGCAAGCCCTGGATGACGAAAAGGAGAAGAACGAACGGCTGACCAAGGCGAACACCAATCTGAGCAAGAATGCGCAAGCGTTGTATAATGCCAATATCGAGCTCGAGAAAAAGAGCGGTAAGCAGCAGAATGAGCTGGATTCGCTCAAAAAAAGCACATCTTACGGCTTCGTCGACCGGCTGAGAAAGGACCTCGACAGCGCTTCTGTCAAGGTGAAGTCCAATAAAATCGCTTTTCTTTACGAGAACCTGGAAAGAACCATTAAGGAACTGAAGTGGGAGCTGGAGCAGATCGGTGCGGACGATCCGGATACCTTTGTCGCTTATAAGAACAATGTCTATGAGTCTCTGATTCAGTGGACGAGGGATACGTTGTGGAATAAAAATTATTAATTTATTCTGGTGGGAAAGTGAGCAAATTATTTAACTGGTTTATTAATTCCTGATATTGATTGTCATCAATGGCCTTAATTATGGACTTTTTGACTGTTGGCAATTATTAGGATATAATTGAATCAAAGAAAGCATTACCATAAAATACAGAGGTGATGAGCGTGACTATTACAGATATAAAAGAGGTAGTTAGTCAGGTTGCATCTGCATATCCGGTACTTTATATTGATTTATTTGGCTCATATGCAAATGATGAGGCTACAGACGATTCGGACGTAGACCTGCTTGTATACTTTGATGAAAAAGTTGCAAGTTTATTTGATGTGTCAGGACTTAAGCTCGATATTCAGGATATATTGAACACCAAAGTGGATGTAGTTGCCGGACCTCTTAAAGAGAATAGCTACATCACTATTGACAAAAAGGTAAGAATCTATGAAGCATAGGGATATTCAACTACTGAAAAAAATCATATCCGAATGCAAAGATGTTATACGGTATACAAATGAAATCGGTGAAAAAGGGTTTCTCAAAAGCGATATTTTCCAGAAGGCAACGGCAATGTCGCTTCTTAATATAGGTGAGCATGCTAATGCCCTGACAAGAGAGTTGTGGACGGAGTACAAGGATATTCAGTGGAGAAAGATTATTGATCTTAGAAACATCGTAGCACATGGATATGGTGAATTAAGAATGGAGCTTATTTGGAATTTATCGCAAAAAGAAATTCCGGATTTAATGAGACAGCTTGAAGATCTGCTGAATAGATTTGAATAACAACAAGTAGGGACGCAGCCTGAAATACACACAGCTGCGTTTTAATTTTTTTGAGGTAACGTCACCCTGGTTCAGCTTGTCCTTATGAGAATGTTTTATTTTAATCGTATCTCATAAAGCTCCTTGGTTCCTGATTTTTTAACGTAAAGCTTATAACTTTCAGCGTCTGCTGGCAATTCGTATACCCAATTCCCATTTTCTGTGATACCCGGAGAAAGTTCCCGGTAATCCAGATAATATACCATTGGCGGTCAACTTTAATCAATTGAACATCGATTGATTTTTCCACATAAGATTCCTGAATTGTTTTCTGGTATTTTTGCATGGCAGACACCAGCATAGAAATTTTCGGATTGATCTCCGGAAGCACCGGTCTGATGAAGGGAAAAAGTTCTATTACCTGTATTATTTGCTTCATAATTCCTATGATCATTAGAAAACCAGCAAAAACCCAGTTTGCATCCAAATGCCCTCTATCATTAGGGGGCTTAAATATTTCCGAATTTTTGCCGAGTTTTTGCCGATTATTTAAGGCTGAAGAAATTATACTATAACCTATAGTCGTCACCCAAAAACAAGGGGGGGATTATCTTATTGGAAGTTCAAACGTTAAAAAAGTACCATTTTCTAACTTTTAAAAAAAGAAAGAGAGGCGTAAATTCAAATGTCAATCACACAGATTACCAGGGAATTTCTAGGGTTATCTTCTGACACAAAACCGACTAACGTTGCAACAGGCTCAAAATTTATCGAACTTGATACAAAGAAAGTATTCATTTTTGACGGTTCATCTTGGTACCTTAATCCTATGCCAGTTATGGTAACTGATTCACTTCCAACGGGTTCAAATATAATTGGGAAAGTCGGAATAGACTCTGGAAATAATGGGGTTTCGATAGTTGGGAGTTTAGCGAACGAAACATTAGTTGAAACTAAAACTCAGGCTAATGCTGTTGCTGGCGTGGTTACTTTCTCTGAAAATGTAGCCTGTTTGGAAATATTGAATACCGATGCAAGTAATGATGGTGTGTTTACCGTGAACGGATTAGCTATTTCTGTGCCTAGAAAAGCAACTGATACACCGGGAACATCTTTTAAAGCTGTTATCGGTGGTACTCCGGGAACAACGGTAACAATAGCTGGAGCAACAACTTATATTCTAAATCGGTATGAATAGGGGGTAGTAAAATGGGATATGGTGGCAATATTGCAATTCCTAGCTTAGTAGGAATAGATAATCAAGTTGTAGATCCTAGATGGTTTGGTGCTGTTGGTGATGGGGTTAATGACGATACATCGGCTATTAATTCTGCACTTGCTGTAAGTAAAAACTTATACTTATCTAGAGGTAAAACATATCTTATCTCATCAGACATAACAATAAACAGTAATTTTTCTATCTCTGGTTTTGGAGTATTAAAAAGTTCTACAGGGGATAAGCAAATTATTATCGGTGATGATGTATTAGATGTCAGATTATTTGACGTGGAGCTTGATGGGGTTTCTATTTACACAGCCAATACAAGAGGAGTTAATACTCTTAATGTCACTGCTGAACGGGTTTACATGCATGATACTTCTGTTTACGGTTTCTATCTTCAGCGTTTGGACTCTTTAAAAGTAGATAAATGTAAAATTATCAAAATTGGAGAGAGCCTTCCTAGTCTTACTCCTTACTCAACTTATGCACAACGATGCACATATCAGGGCATGGGAATTAGGGCAAATCATGCTAATGATGTTAGGATTACTAATTGTTATTTTGAAAAGACAAGAGGACAGGCGGCTTTAACTGTACGTAATTTTTATAACATTAATGTTAATAACAATAGGTTCTATATGACTGATTACAAAGCCATTACTTTAAGCTGTAAGGATATACCTTCAATACGCCCATTTGGATTTATTCAAGACAACAAGATTTCGGACACGGGTAACTACTCTGTCCACACAGATGCCTGGATAGTGGCTAATGGTGGAGTCATCAGTGATACAGTTGGTGGTGGCATCGGTTGTAATGGTATATACAGTACAGATGATGGTGGCACTAATTTTAATGGCGTTACCGTACGAAACAATAAAATATTTAATGTCTGTGAGAATGGTATTGAAGGCAGCTTTGGTGTTGTTGAGAACAATTTGGTTGAGCATACAGGAGTAGATATAGCAAATTACTCTACTCCATCGGCTAGTGGTATTAATATGTATGGGTTGTTTTACAAAAACAATATCGTTAGAGACTCCTATCTTCCTGCATATACTCGGTATGATAATTCGTATCCAGAATTTAGTGGAAACATTATTTCAGACCTTATAGTTGATGGTAATATAGCAACAGACTCTAATCGCTCTGGACAGGTGACTAATTCAGGTATGCAAATACAGTCTACATCCTCTGGCGGTTATTCAAATGTTATAGTACAAAACAACATACTTGACAAGCCACTATATTTCACGACAACTGCGGCTACCTGTAGTAATGTCGTATTTAAAAATAATGACGCTGTAAATTGTGATTTTTACTCACTAATTCACAATGTCCAAGGTATTGACCTACTCGGGAAAGGGAATGTTATAAAGAATAGCTTTATATTTTCCGATGCAACACACCTTGAAACAAATATTGGAAAAGAGATAGGTGGAGCTAGTCCTAGCACGAATATAAGTGGGACAACAAGTCCAGATTTTAGTATCGCGTTTAATAGCGATAATCCGCATAATATCATTCTTGATTCAACTGGTTTAACTATAGGGTCGGCTATCGCTTCAGCTATGCAAACAGCTATAAGAGCTTTAAGCGGGATATACTCGTATGGTACGGTAGCTTATACTGGTGGGGTTTATGTTATCTCACAGAGTAGTTTGGCGGGTAGTTCCGATTCAAAAGTTAGAGTCACCTCTGGAACTTACAATGACGTGACCGTTACATTGAAGCTAGGGGCGGTAAATGGTGCTACACACGTGGATGGAAATTCTACAAAAATGTGTAATGCCCCAAATTATGTTTCCTCTAACTGCACAGTAACCCGCGTTGATGAAGTTATTAATGAAAATACTATTCACTACCCAACCATTCAGAATGATTCTTCGACATATGGTAAATTAACTGTAGATATTCCAGTACCGGGTTCCTGCTTAGTCCTAATTACCGCTACATTCAAGGATGCAGACTTGTACTTTTCGTATGCACCAAAGGACGCAGACGGTGTAGTAGCAACATCGAGAGTTACAAAAACATTATCCTGTGATGGAAGTAACTGGGTCATTAAAAAATTGATGTACAATGTTCCAAGCTATGTGGCGGCTTTAAATCTAGTGGTAAGCTGTAGATTAGCTGGAGTAGCTAATAATGTCACGGGTACGGTTAAGGATATAGTTTATAAAATTATAAGTAAGTAACCTTCGCAAAAGACCCAGTTTACAAACCAAATTAATGGCTGACAGATAACTGACTGGTTTAGCAACCTGTATGTATGGCGCAAACACAGTATAGCCAAAAAAAATGAGGCCCTTCTGAGGGCCTCAAAAAAACTTAAGAAATCGTATATACCAGAGAAAAGCAATCACATTTTGCTAAAGTCAGAATTTGTGGCTTGATTCAACCTTATTTCAATAAAATCTCATAAAGCTCCTTGGTTCCTGATTTTTTAACGTAAAGCTTATAACTTTCAGCGTCTGCTGGCAATTCGTATACCCAATTCCCATTTTCTGTGATGCCCGGAGAAAGTTCCCGGTAATCCAGATAATTGTCAATGGTATTCGTGCTGTCGGCATAGGTCTTATACTCGCGGTTTTTATGATCAATCACAATTAAGTCAGGCGGAAAGGTGAATGCTTTGTTGGTCATGTTGGTGACGTCAGCATTAACGATCACGAACTTCGCGCCTTCTTTGGCGGTTTTATCATAACTATATTTTGAGCTGATTGTTTGTTTTTCTTCTACATGATTCACTCTGAGTTTAATCGAGGTAAGGATGATTTCATCGCCAACAGCTTTGGGGATAATAGTCAAGTTTTCTTTTTTAGCCTGTTCCATAAAGCTGTTTGTTCCCTGACCGGTGCCATCAGAAGATGAATTGATATTCATGTTTAATTCCTTGGTAACCGAAATGAAATTAGACAGAAAAACATCTAAGAGCTCATCACTCGGTTGGGAGATATACCAGTGGCGATTAACTTTGATTAATTGAACATTGATTGATTTTTCCACATAAGATTCTTGAATAGTCGCCTTGTGTTTTTGCATGGCAGACATCAGCATTTGTTCTATTTCTTCGTCCTTTATCTCAGTACCTGTGGTGGCTGAAGTAAAAGCTTCGGTAAATACATCCTGCAGCACTGGCTTAAGAAGCGGTTCGCCGTTCACATACTTAAAATCCACAGTAACGCTAGCCTGATCATTTTCTATTTTCGGCTCTTTTAAGGTATATGTAATTTTCGCCGCGTTTTCTTGGAAATAGTCCAAAAAATATTTTTGAGACTGGCTTCTACTGTCTTCTCCATCCCTCATGAGATCTAAAATTTTTGTTTTACTGCTTGAGTTTGTTGGATCCACCATCGAAGCCATTTGGGTTAAGTCAAACTTCTTGCCGGCCTCAATAAAGGAGGTTACCGTTGATTCCGGGTTAAGAATATTGGAACAACCAGTAATAAAAAACATTCCGATCATTAATAAGAGGCCTGTTAGTTTTTTCATTTTTTCCTCCCCTTTTTTACCTTTCAAGATATATCGTTTTCAGGTCTTGATGAACCATTATGACATTGTTTTAAATAACTATTTCCAGATATAATTCTTATGTTATAATACAATAAATTATAGAAAATATAAATAAAGAAATTTTACTATTAAATGATAGGGAAGAGGATAAGCATTATGAAAATCAAAGAAGGGTATTTGGTCAGAGAAATTGCCGATTGTTATATTGTCGTTCCAGTCGGGGAACGTGTTATTGAATTCAAGGGGATTATGACGCTTAACGATACAGGGAATTTTATTTGGCGGTGTCTGACCGAAGATATATCTTACAATCAATTGTTGACTTCTATTTTGGATGAATATGAAATCGATGAGGTCACAGCCAAAGCGGACCTGGATGATTTTATTCAGAGTGCCCGTGAAAGCGGAGTGCTGGAGGAATAAATATGGAGAATAATAATAACGAGATTGCCCGGAAGTGGGAAAGCTCGGAAATGACCCTGGCAGGATATGCTGCCCAAAGACATGTACCTTTGGGTGGGACTTTTGAATTAACGGCTCGATGTAATCTAAAGTGTAAAATGTGCTATATACGCTTGGATAAAGCGCAGATAGATCTTATCGGCAGGGAAAAGACCGCTGATGAGTGGATTACCCTTGGAAAAGAAGCCATTCAAGCTGGAACACTAAACCTATTGATTACCGGCGGAGAACCACTATTGCGCCCTGATTTTGCAGAGATATATTCAGCGTTGACCATGATGGGATTTATTATTACGTTAAATACCAATGCAACACTTATCAATAGTGAAATACTTAAACTTTTTAAGAAATATCCACCTACTGCGACAAATGTAACCTTGTACGGGGCTACTCCTGAAACTTATGAATCAATTTGCGGTAACCGGGAAGCATTTTACAATACAATAAGCGGTCTGGAAATGTTAGCAGATATCCCAACGGTTCTCGAAGTTCGTACAACTTTTATTAAGGACAATCGGCATGAATTAAATGCCCTTCGTAAGATAGCTAACCGTTACACCAGACGCTTTGCTATTAATACAAAAGTGAATAAGGCTGTGCGTGGAGCTTGTTCCGATGCAGAAAACTGCAGACTAACACCAGCTCAGTTATTTGATTTAGCTGAAGAGAACGGGGAATATTATCGATCTCTAAATAGTGAAACAGAATTTGCTTTGGAAAAAAATATGGATACTGATAATTATATTCATGCACTAGAGCATTCTCATCTTCCTCCTCAAATTCTTACTTGTTTTGCAGCAAAATCAATGTATTGGATTACATGGGATGGGAAAATGCTTCCATGTGGTTCGTTCACCAGTCCTTACACCTTACCTTTTAAAGAGGGGTTTCAATCTGCTTGGGACCGGTTGCCAACTTTGTTTGAGAAGATAAAACTCCCACAGGAATGTATGAAGTGTGAATATGCAAATGGACAATGCTCCAACTGTCCAGCAATTCTTCAATCAGAGTCAGGTTCTTTTGACAAAATTTCATCATACATTTGTGAAATTGCACAAGAGCGGTCGAAACGACGTAAAAAATTAAAATAGGACTAGACAGAATTTGGATTATATGATAATTTGAATTTAGTTATATGTTTTTTTGTGAGGTGTTTCATATGAAAAAAGATTATACTAAGCCAATGCTTGATGCCAAGGAGTATGCTCAGTTTGAAAGTGTATTTGCTGATTGTAACAAGGGAAATGCTGGTGTAGGCTGCATTGACAATGTTACGGATTGGACTCCAACTGGTTCATCTTATGCAGCATTTGGTGAACAAAAAGGACCCAAAAAATAAATCAATAACAAAAAAGGCACACAGTGTGTGTCTTTTTTATTATAAGGGGATAAATGATGCCAAAGTTCTCTATTGCAGATTTAATAATAAACATATTGGCTCCTGATTGGGCAATACATGAAAACTTTAAATTATTTACAACCAAAGAGGGAGAACCCGATATCGAATGCCGGGTCATTTTTAAGGGACATCAGGATATTTCTGTTGAAGGGGCTCAATTGATCATGGAAACACCTAAGAGTAAAATATATGAAATAAACGGAAATATCTTAAATATTAGCGGAGATAGAAAAGCTTACAGCATAACATCTAAGGATTGGACAACGTATAAAATATATATTAATTCGGAGTATAATGATCCAAATAATGAAGAGATTATTCAAAAAGTAAAAAATGGAATTTTAGCTTCTTTACGCGATTTACTAATTGGAGCATTGGCACAAAAAAATGGTTTGATTATTCATTCCAGCACCATTATCTGGCAGGATACGGGGATCGTGTTCTCTGCGCCTTCAGATACCGGAAAAACTACACATACCCTCTTATGGCAGCAAATGTATCAAACACCGGTTTTGGATGGGGATGTTACTGCCTGTAGGATTAATAAAGATACTCCGGTAGTCTATGGACTTCCATGGTGCGGTACATCGGGTCAATTTATCAATGCCAGCGTCCCCCTTGGGGCAATCGTATTTCTTCAGCAGTCTCAAGAGAACAGTATTATAAAGCTTGATTTTCAGGAAGCATTTCTGCGGCTTACCGCAAGATGTTTTCTTTTGCCTTGGAACCAAAGATTGATGGATCAATACTTAAATACGATTCAAAGAATTGTAGGAAAAGTTAGTTGTTATCTATTGAATTGTCTGCCAAACCAAGAATCAGTAGAGTTGGTGAAGGAATGTCTGAAAAAACAATAAACCGAAATTTTATTCCGGCTATTGTATGGTCAAATGCGTTGCTGCCTATTTTAGCTGAAGGGCATCTATTGAGATTACCTATTGAAGGGTTAAGTATGTATCCTTTGCTTGTAGGGAGAAGGGACGAAGTGCTTCTGGCGGATGTCAAAGGTAAGAAACTTCGACGAGGTGATATTGTCCTATATGTCCGACAAGATGGGACCCATGTCTTGCATCGGATCCATCATGTTGACCTAAATAATTACTATATGTTTGGTGATGCTCAGACTTGGATTGAAGGTCCAATAAATGAAGATAATGTTCTGGGAGTTGTTATTTCAGTGATCAGAAAGGGAAAAGCAATTGAATGCAATTCGTTTGGATATCGGTTTATATCCCAGATATGGATGGTAATGCGTCCTGCTAGACCCTTGATCCTAAAAATCATTGATCGTATACCGATTATTGTTAAAATATTGAATATTATCCTGCGCCCAATTCATTCGAAATAATTTCATGCACAAGTTCGACGGCTTCTTGATCCGGCCGGCATTGCAAAAGGTAGATAGGGGTAGAAGCCATGATGCAGGCGATGTGATCGAGTGCCAGATCCATTGAACGCCGGTCATGGTAAGGCAAAAGAAAGCGGGGCAGCAGGCAGGAGGATAATTCCGGCTCCCGGAGCCTGCGCAGCCTGTTCTCCTTACTTTGTTCAAGTACAAATATCGCCTGCAGCGGGGCGCTGTTATTCCGATGTTTATGGCTCGAACCGCACCAGGGAGTGCCATGGATGGTGATTTTGTCTACAGATCGTTTCAGTATCGGGGTGTCATCATTGATGACAGCAGCCCCCTTATAAGTTTCCCACAGCTTAGCTTGAGTCGATTTTCCTGTTCCGGACGGAGCGGTAAATGCAATTCCTTTATCTCGCCACTTGATCGTGGAAGCATGGAGAATGATCCCTTGATGGAGTAGAATCAGATTGCGGATCACTATATTGCTGAAAAACTTAAAAACTGCAAGCTGCTGGTCGGAGAGATCCTTAGTGTATTCAATAGATACCTGCCGCCAGTCTTTTGCAGCCGTTAATTTGCAGACAGGCCCGAAAGGGTAGAGCGGGGTGGAAAGACAAACGGAAAACCCATCTTCATTTTCACCGTGAGTATACCATTTTAAACCGTCTTCATATAAAAACCTCCCCTGAGGAGGGGATACCTCGAAACATTGCAGGAAATCTACTTCGCAGTCCGCAACTCTATCAGATTCAGATACGTAAGACGGAAATTCTTCGGGCATGTTTTTTAAATCAGTTTGAAAGTCGATAATCAATCCCGCGATATCATAGCGCATCAAGCAAATCTCCGATCTTATAAATAACACAAGAGCCTGGCATTCTGTCAGGCTCTTTAAAATATTACTTTTCAATACGATATTAAAAACCTTTGATACCGTCGCCAAGACCAATCGCAGATAAAATCTTACCAAAAGTATCTTCTGCTAATTTCTTTGAGTCTTCCGTGGAGAAGGAACTTCCGGCAAATCTTTCTTCCGGTCTTAATGAAGTTACCCAGCCTTCTGGTTTGATATAGTCTTTTTTCATTCGGATCACCCTCTCTAAGTAAAAACAGCTTAAATGAAAGTAACAAATTGTTAATGACAAAAATATTTTAATGATTTATGATAACTATGTAATTACAAAAATATACATTACTATATAACAAGAATAATACATGGGATTTAATTTGGCAAGGATTATTTGCTATTTATTATAGAATAAATCTAAAGTTTGCGTAATGAACTTGTCATTAAAGAATTTATATTTAGAATTACCCTTAATGTAAAAACCACTCAAAAAATCACACCCCTTTTAAGCCACATGACCCGTTTGTTTTTCTAGGTATTCAATCTCTTTTACAAATTATTTAGCAGAAAAGATGATAAATAAAATATCTTTTTCCAATATCATAATTATTCAGGAGCAAGAAGGGAATTCCAACACACAATGCGCCTTAGATAATTTAATCTATTTCTCCCACTAAACGTTTAGTGAGAAGAATTTCTATTGGTTTATTTTTGTTATAAGGGATGGAAAATTAGAGTAATAAATCTAAAGGCAAAAGCGGTTTGGAAGAAAAATGCATAAGAAATACCCAAAAGAAGGAAAATGTGGATTAATCGTCGAAACAAGCAAAGATATTCGTGGATTTATTTATTAACATTTTAAATAATTTTAATAATGATACTTTTCTGGAGCATAAAAAAGTAATATTTAATGTTTTAGTAACGAGAAGTACAGGATATAAGGAGATTTAGTCTGTGAAAAATGAATTTTTCAAAAATATGTTTAGAGAGTATGATATTCGAGGTAGGGTATCCGAAAATGAGTTTAATACTAATAATGTGGCATTGATAACAAAAGCTTTTATTACTTACTTGATTCAAAGAGGTATTAATCAAGTGGTAGTTGGTTACGATAATCGAAGTTATTCAGAAGAATTTGCGGAAACGGCTATTACCCAATTCACTGACAGTGGCTTCATTGTTTATGACATCGGTTTAACACTTAGCCCTATTGCTTATTTTGCCCAGTATTACTTTAAATGCCATGGTTTAATGATGATTACAGCAAGTCATAATCCGAATGGCTGGTCAGGGTTTAAATTAGGAGATGGTTATTCCAAAACAATCGGACCTGAAGAAATATCTGAGATATACGAAAATTTACTGAATAACAATTTCCTTACGTTAGATAGCCCTGGAGAAAGAAAAAAAATCTCTGTTCGGGAAGAATATATTGAGTCGATTATCAGTAGGATAAGAATGTCTGACTATAAGCCAAAGATTGTCATAGATGGTGGAAATGGCGGAGCAGGCTTATTTGCTTATGAAATATTTCAAAAACTAGGGTGTATGACATTCCAGTTGAACTGTGACCCCGACACAAACTATCCGCATTATTTCCCAAATCCATCTGATCTTAAAGCCAGAGAAAGACTCGCAGAAATGGTTATTCATCCCTATATCAATGCAGATCTTGGCTTGTCATTTGATGGAGATGGAGACCGATTAGGGGTTACCGATCAAAATGGAGAAAACGTCTGGAGTGATCGGATATTAATAATTTTGGCTAGACAACTGTTGGAGAAAAAAAAAGGTGCAAAGATTGTATTTGATGTTAAGTGTACCCAGGGCTTAAGTGAAGATATTTTGGAACACGGCGGCGAGCCCATAATGTGGAAAACCGGTCATTCTCACATCAAGACAAAAATGCGCATGGAAAAGGCAGATCTAGCAGGGGAAAGAAGCGGACATATCTTTATTGCTAATGAGTATTATGGTTTTGATGATGCCCTTTATGCTGGAGCTAAGTTGGTTGAATATTTATCAAATCAGAATAAATCCTTGATTGAGGTATTGCATGATATTCCGCAATATGTTACTTCTCCTGAAATAAAAGCTCATTGCAGCGATTCAGATAAATACAAAGTTGTTGATGCATTATCGGAAATCTTTAAAAAAGAATACAGGGATAATGTTATTGATATAAATGGTGCACGTGTTGTTTATGATGACGGATGGGGATTGGTTAGGGCATCTTCGAATTTGCCAGAGCTAGTTCTTATTTTCGAGGCCAAGACAAAAGAAAGGCTTCTTGAGATAAGAAGTATCTTTAAAGAAAAAATTAATCAATTTCAAGAAGTTGATATGAATTGGCAAAATGATTTTATTATGTAAAAATAGTTTAAAATCATCTATAAAGAAAAAACAAATTAAATATTAACTTTAGTGGAGTGTGTGGGATTTTGATAAAAAACATATTGGTTACCGGCGGTGCAGGTTATATTGGTAGCCATACAGTAAAACTTTTAGAGGAAAAAGGCTACAATGTTATTGTACTAGATAGCTTAATCACGGGGAATTTAAAATCACTGGGAGAAAAAATAAAATATTATCATGGAGATATAGCTGACAGAAGTCTAGTGCTTAATATTTTAAAAAATGAAAGCATTGAAGCCGTTATTCACTTTGCTGCTTGCAGCATAGTAAGCGATTCTATTAAGCATCCTGATTTTTATTTTACAGAAAACGTAGCCAAGACAAATCGTTTTATTGCTTCACTTTTGATGGGTGGCGTTAACAAAGTCGTGTTTTCTTCGACGGCGGCTACTTATGGTATCCCGCAAAGTGTTCCTATTTCTGAAACAGCTTTGACTCAACCGGTGAACCCATATGGTGTTTCAAAACTTATGATCGAACAAATGCTTTATTGGATGGAATTATCCTATGGACTGAAATGGATTGCATTAAGATATTTTAACGCTGCTGGTGCAATGTTAGATGGGTCAATTGGAGAGGATCATCAAATTGAAACACATCTTATTCCGCTGGTGTTAAAAACTGCCTTAGGGCAGCGAGATGTGATCAGCATTTTCGGTGATGACTATAATACACCGGATGGAACCTGTATACGTGATTATATTCACGTAATGGATTTAGCTGAAGCCCATATTTGTGCATTAAGTGCTCTGGAAGATAATAATGAAAGTGTGATATATAACGTTGGAACGGGTTCAGGGTATTCTGTTCAAGAGGTAATAAATCTTGCTCGAGAGATCACAAAAATAGACATTAAAGTTAGTATTACCCAGCGACGTCACGGGGACCCGGACCAGCTGATTGCAAAGGTAGATAAAATCAAGAATGAACTTGGTTGGATACCGAAACATAGTGATTTGGATACAATCATCAGCAGCGCTTGGAAATGGCATAGTCAAAACCTTTATGGGTTTCGTAGATAAGGAATTTTTTTGAGGGGGATAAGAAATTGGTAGATAGTAAAACTGTTGAACAAGTAACCTCTTGGAATAAAAGTGTTATTATTGAAAGATCTTTTCCTATCTGGAAAAGAACATTTGATATACTATTTTCCATATTTGCTTTGATTATTACGTCACCGTTTACAATCTTGATCTCACTAGTAATCTTGATTACGGATGGTAGACCTGTAACCTTTAAACAAAAAAGAATCGGACGAGATGGGGAATGTTTTGATATTATAAAATTTCGTTCTATGTGTAAGAATGCTGAGGAGGTTCTGCAGCGGGATCCCAAAATATTAAAAAAATATGTCGAGAACGATTATAAGCTCCCGGAAGGAGAGGATCCCAGGGTCACAAAATTCGGCAGTTTTTTGCGCAAAAGCAGTTTGGATGAGTTACCACAGTTTATGAATGTTTTAAAAGGAGATATGTCAGTCGTAGGTCCGCGTCCGATTGTACCAGTGGAACTTGAAGAATATGCTGATAAGAAAAGCCTGTTTCTTTCAATGAAACCAGGTGTTACTGGGGTTTGGCAGGTATCGGGCAGGAGTAATATTGCATATCCAGAAAGGGCTTATTTAGAATTAAGCTATCTTGATAAAAAAAGTTTTCTATTTGATGTTATTGTAATATTTAAGACAATATTTAAAGTATTGAAGCGTTCAGGGGCTTACTAAATTAATAGTTTATTACTTGTTAGATTTTTTAGATGAAAAGAGGTAAAAGATGCGCCTTATCCTACTATCGGGTGGCTCAGGAAAACGTTTATGGCCACTCTCTAATGATGCTCGTTCTAAACAGTTTCTAAAAGTATTAGACAACTTTGACAATGGTCGCGAATCGATGGTACAACGAGTTTGGAGACAGGTGGAAGCTGTTAATTTAGGAGAATCAGCTGTTATCGCCACAAGTAGTACTCAAGTAGATATGCTCCAAAACCAGTTAGGGAACTCAGTTAATATTGCAATAGAACCTGAACGTAGGGATACTTACCCAGCAATTGTGTTAGCTGCAACATACTTATACTCTGTCGAAAAAGCTGAATTAGATGATGTTATAGCCGTTCTACCTGTGGATTCTTTTGTTGAAGATCGTTTTTTTGAGAGAGTCAAACAATTAGAGAAGGTACTTCTCACATATAACGCTGATCTGGCATTAGTAGGAGTAAAACCCACATATCCTTCAGAAAAATATGGGTATATAGTACCGTTTCCAAATCAGTGCGACCATGAAATTATGCGTGTTAGCCATTTCCATGAAAAACCGCAGGAAATTCAGGCTCAAGATTTAATATCACAGAATGCCTTGTGGAACTGTGGAGTCTTTGCTTTCAAATTAGACTATATTATTTCTCGCTTGAAAACAACTGGGCTTCCATTGGATTATCAGGAATTAAAGAAAGAATATAAGCAACTACCTAAAATTAGTTTCGATTATGAGGTAGTAGAAAAAGCTAATAATGTGGTAGCTTTAAGTTATGAAGGAGATTGGAAAGATCTTGGAACATGGAATACTTTGACAGAAGAAATGCAGTCTGACATTATTGGAAAAGGAATGTTAAGTGAAGACTCGGTTAATACACATTTGATTAACGAGTTAGATATACCGGTAATTGGACTCGGAGTATCTAATGCTGTAATTGTTGCAAGTCCGGATGGAATTTTGTTCTCAGATAAAGCTACTAGTCCTCGTTTAAAAGATATCGTCAAAGAATTTTCGCAGCGTCCAATGTATGAAGAACGACGCTGGGGATGGTATAGAGTATTAGATCATACGAAGTATGAAGATGGACAAGAGGTATTGACAAAAAGAATTGGTGTAATTGCCAATAATAATATCAGCTACCAAATGCATCTGAGAAGAACTGAAATTTGGACTATCACGAAAGGGGAAGGCGAATATATACTTGACCATGAAGTAAAAAAAGTTAAAGCAGGAGATGTTCTGAAAATACCAGTTGGGTCTAAACATGCGATTAAAGCAATTACTGATTTAGAATTTATTGAGGTTCAGTATGGGAATGAACTCGTAGAAGAAGATATTATTCGGATCTGTATGACTTGGGAAGAGGCAGTAAGAAAAGTAATGATTTAGTTCATCAGTAATAATTTATTGCTAGCTAAATAAAGATTTCAGCTATAATTTTATAATGTTGGAGTGAAACATTTGAATATATTATTTTTAACTCATGTATACCCATACCCTCCTGACAGTGGAGGTTTAATATTTACATATAATGCTATTAAACATGAATTTGAAAATGGAAACAATGTTACAATTATTACTTTTAACAATAAGTCAATAGAGACTCCTCTGGACCAAATAGCCGACGTCCATATTATTCACAAAGATACACGAAATCGGTTCGTTGGCATGCTAGTTAACTTATTTTCATCAATACCCTATAATTCATCGAAATACGTATCTGAAGAGATTCCGTCATTAATCAAAAAAATAGTTGAAACTAAAGGGATTGATATTATTTATATTGACCATCTTCATATGGCTATATATAGTAATTTCATAAAAAGACAATGGCCGAATATGCCACTTATATTTAGATCACAGAATGTAGAAACAACGATTATGGAACGGTTTTATCAGAACCAATCAAACCCATTTATCAAAATATATGCATTTATGCAATATTTAAAAATGCGTTCCTATGAAAGCAAAATAGTTGAAGTATTTGATAAATGTTTTATGTTAACTGAAAATGATAGCCAACGAATAAAAGAAATGAATCCAAAAGTTAAAGAAGTAACTATACCTGCGGGAGTAGATATTATTAAATACTCTCCCAAGCCAAATACCGAAGAGGGAATGACTATACTTTTTTTAGGATCACTTAATTGGCTGCCTAATGCTGATGGGCTAAAGTGGTTTATTGATAATGTACTAGATAAAGTTATAGCAGAAATTCCAAATATTAAATTTTTCATTGTGGGTAAAGACCCTATTGATCAAGTTAAGCGTTTACATGATGGGAATAAGATAATTGTAACAGGCTACGTTGAAGATGAAAGAGATTATATTTCAAAATGTAGTGTTTTTATTGTTCCGTTAAGAATTGGGGGCGGAATGCGAATAAAAATACTTAACGCGATGTCTATGGGTAAATGTATTGTTAGCACGAGCATTGGAGCAGAGGGCATTAACTTGAAAAATCATCATGATATATATATTTCTGATGAGCCCGAGACATTTGCAAAAGACATAATATTCCTCTTGCGTAATCAGGCTATACGTGAAAAAGTAAGTTTAAATGCTCGTGAGACGATTAGTACAAATTATTCTTGGAAGGCAGTTTTTAAGATAGCCGATGCAGAGCGGGTTGAAGTTTTAGAAAAATATAAAGAAGTAGGAGAAGAATCATGAATAGAGCATTGATCACTGGAATAATGGGACAAGACGGTGCATATTTAGCTAAATTACTTCTGGATAAGGGTTACAAAGTGTATGGATTATTGGCAAGAAGAAGTACTCTAAGTAATTGGAGGCTTAAATATCTTGGAATTGAGAATGAAATCCAATTAATTGAAGGGGATTTAACTGATTTAGCTTCTCTAATCAGAGCCATTAAAACATCAAAACCTATGGAAATATATAATTTAGGGGCACAAAGTTTTGTTGCAACGTCTTGGGAACAACCTATATTAACCGCACAAACCACTGGGATTGGTGTTCTAAATCTACTTGAGGCAATCCGCTTGACAGATACAAGTATAAAATTCTATCAAGCTTCTACCAGTGAAATGTTTGGTTTAATCCAGGAACCAATACAAAGTGAGAAGACTCCTTTTCACCCAAGAAGTCCCTACGGCGTAGCTAAACTATATGGACATTGGATCACTATTAATTATAGAGAAAGCTTTAATATGTTTACAAGTTGTGGAATCTTATTTAATCATGAGTCACCTCTAAGGGGTATTGAATTCGTAACTCGAAAAGTTACAGATGCAGTTGCAAGGATTAAAATAGGAAAACAAAAAGAGTTGCGTTTAGGAAATATTGATGCAAAAAGAGATTGGGGCTTTGCTGGAGATTATGTAGAAGTAATGTGGCTGATGCTTCAACAATCAAAACCGGATGATTACGTTGTAGCAACAGGATATACAACTACGGTAAGAGAAATGTGCTCTATTGCATTCGATCATGTCGGATTAGATATGGATGACCACTTAGTAATTGATGAAAAATTGTATCGTCCGGCCGAGGTGGAAATATTATTAGGCAACCCTTCTAAGGCTAAAGAAAAATTAGGTTGGAGTTCAAAGACTAGTTTGAAAAATCTTATTACCATGATGGTTGATGCTGATTTGGAAAGAGTTAAAAAAGAATAATTTTGGAGAAGAAAGTATGCGGATATTTGTAACTGGAGCCGGAGGATTTGTTGGTAGTCACCTTCTTAACGAGCTTATTAATAGAGGACACGAAGTAATAGCTGGCAGCTATTTTGGAACTAAATCTATTGAGGGTTGTGTAAATGTAGAGTTTGATATTACGAATAAAGAACATGTAGAGTCAATCATTGAGAGTTATCGTCCAGAGGGTGTAATTCACTTAGCAGCCCAGAGTATGGTTAAATTGTCATGGGACAGACCCTGTGATACATTCCAAGTCAACACGATTGGATCTATAGTGTTACTAGAAACTATTAAAAAGTTATCGAAACAAATCAAAGTAGTTTGTGTCGGCTCAGGCGATGAATATGGTCTAACCGCAATTAAGGGAGAACCGCTTAATGAAACAGATCCGTGTATTCCTCAAAATCCGTACGCTATAAGTAAATATGCAGCTGGATTATTTGCGATGCAATTAGCAAAAAAGGAAGGTCTAAATATTATTTATGCACGGCCGTTTAATCATTTTGGTCCTGGTCAACAAAAAGGTTATGTAATAAGTGATTTTGCATCTCAGATAGCAGATATAGAAAAAAACAATGTCAGTAATGTTCTAAATGTTGGCGAATTAAATTCTGCTAGAGATTTTACAGATGTTCGTGACGTAGTCAGAGCATATGTTATGCTTTTAGAAAAGAAGGTCGAAAGTGGCATTTATAATATTTGCTCGGGAGAGACCCATTTAGCCAAAGAGATATTAGATTTTTTAATTAAGAAGGCTAGAGTTCCCATTGCAGTAAATGTTGACACGAAATTATACCGATCAGCAGATGTAACAATGTTTATTGGATCAGCAAAGAAAACTATGAATGCAGTTTCTTGGAAGCCAATAATGAACTTCTATGACAGTTTAACTGAGACACTTGATTGGTGGCGTAATAGGATAGATTGACTCGCATTATTTGGAGGAGGTCATAATGAATCGAAAAATTTTGTTTTTAGCATCCAGATTTCCTTTTCCTGTGACAAATGGGCGAGATAAAACTCTGACCGAGTATTTGAGTTTTTTTAAGGATAAAAAAGTCGAACTGTTATTCTGCTATTTTGGGAAAGAAGAAATAGATTCTCAAAGAATAAAGGAATTAAGTCAAAGAATTGGGATAAATTTTTCCAATGTAGTGTATTGTAGGTTACCGAGCCTTCTTTATGTACTTTATAATGTGTTCTTTCATTCAATTATTCTCAAGAGACTTTCTCTTCAAGAATCATTATTTTTTTCTTCTAGAATAGAAACGGTATTGGACGATCTTTATCTATCATTTCAACCTGATATTATTATTTGTGATATGATTCGGTCTGCTCAATACTTTCAAAAATATAGGAATAAGAATGTTTTAAAAATATTTGATATGGATGATATTCTATCTCGTAGATATAAATATTTATCTGAAAATAATTCGAAAAATATCATTGGGAATTTTTCGAAGAATTTGCCCAAATTTGCTGACTACCTTATTAATAATATATTTAATAGACGTATTCTTAATTTGGAAGCAAAACTTGTACAAAAAAGGGAAGTGATATTATCTAAATCCTTTGACAAAGTTATCTTAGTATCCCCCAAAGAAGCAGATATACTAAGGGGTTGGTTGAATTCCGATAGCAAGGTGTTTTCTGTTTATCCTAGTGCTGAATATAATTACTTAATCGATCAGAGGGGAAAAGAAGCATTTAGCATATGTTTCATGGGGTTGCTGAATGTTCCGCATAATGAACATGCATTAATGACCTTTTTTGAAAACATATTTCCAAGTCTAATTACTCGTATTCCTCAAATTAGGTTTTATATTATTGGTGGGGGAGTATCTCAGACACTTCTGCAATATCAGAGTTCATATCCAGATAATGTTAAGTTCACAGGATTTGTTGATGATTATTCGGTTTATTTATTAAAGTCAAAAGCATTTATTGCACCTATATATTTTGGAACGGGTATAAAACTAAAAATTCTTGATGCTATGGCTTTAGGGTTACCTGTAGTAACCACTTCGATAGGAGCAGAGGGATTAATAGTACGCAATAATACTGATATTTTAATTCGAGATGATTATACCGGATTTATTGAAGCAATATATGACTTATTAAATGATGATAATTATTCAAATAAAGTCGGAGAAAACGCTCAGAAATATATTCGAGAATATCACGATTACCATAAATTAAGGAATTTGTTTCTAGAAATTTTAGAGATAAATTAGTTGACTTTTAGTTCATAATCCAATGTTGGAAAAATGCAAATCACAACAACTTAAATGTAGTTCTTGAGATAGTGAGAGGAAGATTCTTATGGTAGTGAGAAGTAAAGCTCCTTTACGGTTGGGTTTGGCAGGCGGAGGGACCGATCTTAGCCCTTATTGCGATGAATACGGAGGGTATGTACTTAATGCAACAATATCTTTATACGCCTATTGTACAATCGAACCCTTAGATAATGGGAGAGTAATATTTGAAGCTGTGGACAGAGGGGAAAGGTTTGAGAGTCAAGCGGAGGCTGCTTTTTCTCTCGATGACTCACTCTCATTACATAAAGGTGTATATAATCGCATAATTAAGGAATTTAATAATAATATTCCCCTCTCTTTTAAAATGACAACATATTCTGACGCGCCAGCAGGTAGTGGACTTGGAAGTTCATCAACAATGGTTGTTTCTATTATTAAGGCTTTTGTTGAATGGCTAAGCTTGCCTTTAGGGGAATATGATATTGCTAGGCTTGCATTTGAGATTGAACGTGAAGAAGTAGGTATAATAGGTGGAGCGCAGGATCAATATGCTGCTACTTTTGGTGGATTTAACTTTATGGAATTCTATTCAGATAAACGGGTTATCGTCAACCCTTTGCGTATCAAAAACTGGATAATCGATGAATTAGAAAGTTCTTTTATTCTATATTTTACGGATATCACTAGAAATGCGTCAATTATTGAAGAGGAAAAAAAGAATGCCATAGAAAAGAATCAAATTGCTCTTGATGCTATGCAGAGCATTAAATATGATGCCATAATGATGAAAGAAGCACTCTTAAAAGGAGATATTATCAAATTAGCAAAAATCCTAGAAAATACTTGGGAGTCTAAAAAACGAATGGCGAGTTCAATAAGTAATTACGAGATTAATATGTTATTTGATTTAGCAATTAAGAATGGTGCTTATAGTGGAAAACTAAGCGGGGCAGGTGGTGGAGGATTTATGTTCTTCATCGTTGACCCCACAAAAAAACTCCAACTTGTTCATATACTAAACAACCAAAGAGGAAAAGTAATTAACTTTCATTTTGTAAAAGATGGGTCAAGAGGGTGGAGAGTGTAAATGCTACAATACATCAATAATCAAATCATAAAATCTTATGAGGTAAAAAAGAATATTCTAGACGATAGAATTTTGCTTGATCAGATAATTTCCGTGTCAAAAAAAATGATTAATGTCTATAAAAATGGTAATAAGACATTGATTGCAGGAAACGGCGGAAGTGCTGCGGATGCACAGCATTTAGCAGGTGAATTTGTGAGCAGGTTTTACTTTGATCGTCCTGGCATTCCCTCTATAGCCCTTACTACTGATACAAGCATTCTTACTGCAATAGGCAATGATTACAGCTTCGCAAAAATATTTTCACGACAGATTCAAGCAATCGGTAATTGTGGCGATATGTTTATTGGAATAACTACCAGTGGAAATTCAGTAAATATACTCGAGGCATTTAAAACGTGCAAAGAAAAAGGTATCATTACGGTATGTTTGACAGGTAATAAGATTACAGACGTGGGATTTTGTGATTATTGTATTAAAATTCCCTCTAGTGAGACTCCACGAATACAAGAGTCACACATTTTGATAGGGCATATTATATGCTCAATTGTTGAGGAACAACTATTTGGAAAAGGGTTTGAGGATTAATGGATGTAATTATTCTGGCAGGTGGTCTAGGTACTCGGTTAAGGAGTGTGGTAAGTGATATTCCAAAGGTTATGGCCCAAGTCAATGAGGTTCCTTTTTTGTCGTATATATTAAATAATCTTGAAAAAAATGGTATAATCAGAGTAATTCTTGCTGTTGGATATAAACGGGAAATGATTAAAACTTTTTTCGGGAGTCGATTCAAGGGGATTGAATTACTCTATTCCGAAGAAGAAGAGCCGATCGGCACGGGTGGAGCTATTAGAAATGCCTTTGATTACGTTAGAGGTGAGGATTCAATAATTATTAATGGAGATACTTTTCTTGATGTAGATTTACAAAAGATAGTATCAGAATTTAGATGTACCAATGCCCAATTATTGTTATCACTAAAAACAATGCATAATTTTGACAGGTATGGTTGCGTTGAGACGGATTTTAATCAACGGGTAATTTCATTTAGAGAGAAGACATTATGTGATAAAGGAAATATTAATACCGGATGCTATGTAGCTAAAAAGAGTATTTTTCAAGAATTTGATTTGCCAAATAAATTTTCATTTGAAGAATTCATTCAAAGTAATGTAAATAAACTAGACATTTTTTCATATGTATCGGATGGTTATTTCATTGATATTGGTATACCGGAAGACTATGAAAAAGCCAAAAGTGAGTTAAGACGATATTTATGAAAAAACCAGCATTATTCCTGGATAGAGATGGCGTTATAAATATTGAAAAAAGATATCTTTATAAGATAGAAGATTTTGTGTTTATAGACGGCGTATTTGAAACCTGTCGCTATTTCCAAAATCAAGGCTATCACATTATTGTGATTACGAATCAAGCTGGAATAGCCAGAGGAATCTATAACGAAAATGATTTTCATAACATTACAAACTGGATGATCGAGGAGTTTAAACAAGAGGAAATTGCATTAGCTAAAGTTTACCATTGTCCTCATCATCCTGATTTTACTAACGGCTGTGACTGCAGAAAGCCCAAACCAGGATTGATACTACAAGCCAGACACGACTTTGATCTTAACTTAAGTAAATCAATACTAGTTGGGGATAAAAATACTGATATTGAATCGGGAATCAAGGCTGGAGTTGGAAATAACTTTTTAATTACAACCGGTCATAAAATTGAAGAAAATAAGCATGGTGTAGAGATAATAAATAATCTAACTGAGTTAATTGACAAAAAATTGGCATGAGGTATCGTATGAAAGAAGCTTCCAATTCACATAAAATATTGATTGTAAACAATAATCTGAATACCGGGGGAGTACAGAAATCATTAGTTAACTTATTAAATGAAATTAAGGATAAATATGAAATTACCCTTTTTCTTTTCAGCAATTCAGGTCAAAATGTGAGCAGTTTACCAAATAAAATACGTGTAATTGAAGCTCCACCTCTTTTGAAATTGCTTGGAAAAACCCAAGACGAAACTAAGAAAATGGGTATATTATTTTATATACTGAGAGCAATATTGGTAGTCTATTCCAAAGTATTCAGTAATCATTTGCCAATACGTTTATTAATATCTACACAAAAAACGATTACTGGGTTTGACACAGCAATATCTTTTTTACAGAATGAAGATGAACATATTTTATATGGCGGGTGTAATGAATTTGTAATATATAGGACCGAAGCAAAGCAAAAGATAACTTTTATGCATTGCGATTTTTCTAACTATGGAGGAAATACACCTAAAAATAGAAAAATATATAAACGATTTGACAAGATAGCTGTCGTATCAGAAAACTGTAAAGCAAGTTTATCAAATACACTTCCAAGAGTAAGCAATAAAACCATATGTGTGTATAATTGTCAAGATTACACGGACATATTGAATAGGGCTAACATTGACACCGTTCATTACCCCAAAGACCATCTTAACATAGTTACAGTAGCTAGGTTAAGTAAGGAAAAAGGGATACTAAGGGGTATAGACGTTATTGATAGACTTGTGCAGAAAGGATACTTAATCAATTGGCACATTGTTGGTGATGGGAAACAGAAGCTAATAATAATGGATAAAATCTCTCAAAAAGAGCTTACGCAAAATATCTATTTGCATGGTAATCAAGAAAACCCTTATTGTTATGTAAAAAATGCTGATGCTTTATTCTTGCCTTCATTTCATGAAGCAGCTCCAATGGTCATTGACGAGGCAAAGATACTTAATGTTCCGATTATAACAACGAACACTGTATCAGCATACGAGATGGTTTTGGACGGTAAGGAAGGATTTATTTGTGAAAATAGTGATAGCGGATTATATGAAGTTTTAAAACAAGTACTAGATTATCCTCATAAACTGCAGCACTGCAAGGAATATATGAGAAATCAGGTGTACACGAATAGTAAGGCATTATCCCAATTTCAAAGTTTGATAGAAGAAGGAATAATATGATAACTTCTTTGAAGGAAAACAAATATTTATTAGTATTCATATCAATATTAAATGTTTTTATTTTATCAATTGGGCATGTACTAGAGAACCAGATAATATTATTATTTTCTATAGCCATATTTGTATTGTCAATTTGTTTGTCTGATAAGAGCAACTTCTTGCCTCTCATGTTGTTTTGGGTGTATCCCGAACTCTGTGTAAACTCCAAAATTGATGTAAAATAAGGCGAATATTTTATGGGAGCAATAGCTTGAATAAGTCTATCGCTCCTTTTGTCTGCATTATACAGGAATACTTCGGGTTG
>Ga0074193_1001492_pt1 | contig 27814 bp, 25 predicted proteins | sample EPASupsiteHSE605_FD_64523 | JGI IMG/M metagenome (GOLD analysis project Ga0074193, IMG submission 64523) | Bioremediated contaminated groundwater from EPA Superfund site, New Mexico - Sample HSE6-05 | ecosystem: Environmental > Aquatic > Deep subsurface > Groundwater > Contaminated ... | reverse complement strand
CTCCCTGGCGGCCCAGTTCGAGCACAGGCTGGGCGTGACCGACGACGGCTGCGAGATCTTCACGCTGTCGCCCGGGGACTGCATGCTGCCTTCCGCCTGACGGCCGGCCTAGGCCTGTTAGGCGGCCGGGGGGAATCATTCCCCCGGACCCCCTGGATAAGGGGGGCAAGGGGGCGGAAAGTGACGACGGATGGACGCGGAAGTTCGATGAAAGCAGGCAGAACGACCGCCAGAGCCGTGAATGTCTCCGGCCCTTGTCCTGCCTTTCCGTCCGGGAGGGTCCGGGAGGGGATGATCCCCTCCCGGTATTGTGAACAACCCTAGCGCAGCACCGGCCGCAACACCCTTTCCAGCACGCCCTGCACCTTGGAAATGGCCACGCCGTAGTTGGTGATGGGCACGCCGCGGCGCACGCACTCCTTGATGCGCCGCATCATCTCCATGCGGCCCAGCATGCACGAACCGCAGTGCACCACCAGGGCGAACCGCTCCAGGTCCGCGGGGAAGTCGTGGCCCGAGTACATCTCGAAATTGAGGTCCCGGCCCGTGTACTGGGAAATCCAGCGGGGAATTTTCACCCGGCCGATGTCGTCGGCCTGGACGTGGTGCGAGCAGGCCTCGGCCATGAGCACCGTGTCACCGTCCTTAAGCAGGTCAATGGCCGCAGCCCCGGCGGCCAGGGTCGGCAGGTCGCCCTTGTAGCGGGCAAACAGCGTGGAAAAGGTCGTCAGCGGCACCTCGTCCGGCACGTCGCCCGAGACCTTGAGGATCACCTGGGAATCGGTGACCACCAGGGCCGGCGGCCGGCGCAGGTTGGCCAGGGCGGCCTCGAGCTCGCGTTCCTTGACCGTGACGGCCACGGCGTCGCCGTCGAGAATCTCGCGCAACACCTGCACTTGCGGCAGGATCAGCCGGCCCTTGGGCGCGGCCAGATCAATGGGGACCACGCACACCACCGTGTCCCCCTCGCCGAACAGGTCCCCGGCCAGCACCGGCTCGCGCATGGCTTCCGGCGGCGCAAGCCGCATGATGGCTTCCTTGACGGCCGACGCCCCCTCGCCCGTGGCGGCGCTGACCATGACCATCCGGATGCCCTGGCCCCGGCACCAGGCCAGATCGGCCTCGGCCGGCGCGGCCAGGTCTGTCTTGTTGAACACCAGCAGAAACGGAATTTCGAGCTTGCGGATGTCGCGGATGATGGCGTGCTCGGCCTCGGTCAGCCCGGCCGCGTCAGCCACCACCACGGCGATGTCCGTGCGCCACAGCACCTTTGTGGTGGCGGCGATGCGCAGCCGCCCCAGTTCGCCCACATCGTCGAGGCCCGCCGTGTCGTAGAGGGTCACCGGCCCAAGCGGCAGCAATTCGTAGGGCTTGGCCACCGGATCGGTGGTGGTGCCGGCGAAATCCGAGACAATGGCCACGTCCTGGCCGGTCACGGCGTTGATCAGCGACGACTTGCCGGCGTTTCTCCGGCCGACAAAGGTGATGACCAGCCGGACCCCGCGCGGGGCCTTGGTTTCCGACTCAGACATGGCTTTTCCTCCTGGAGCCGCCGACGGCCGTGGATGGGACGCGGCCGACGCGGCGGATGGCTTCGCGCGCGGCCTCGACCCGGTCCCGGGCATCGGCCCGAAAGGCGTTTTTGCCGGGGTAGATGGCATAATCGGCGCTCACCGTTTCCGGGGTGAGCGACGGCATGACGACGTTGGCCCCCTTGGTCAGGCCCTGTTCCCGGGCTCCGTCGCACAGGGCGCTCAAGGCCGAGGTGGACGGGATGTTGGCCCGGGGATTCAGCAGCCGCAGGATGGCCATGGCCCGGAAGGCGGTCAGGATGGAGCCGCCGGGTTCCCGGCCGAAGGGCGTCTGGGGATGGGGCACGAAGGGCCCCACGGCGATCATGTCGAGGTCCAGCTCGGACAGGCGCTTGAGATCGTTGGCCAGGATTTCCGGCGTCATGCCCGGCAGATCGGTGATGACGCCGGAACCCACCTCGTAGCCGGCCCGGCGCAGGGCCTCCAGGCGGCGCAGCCGGTCGGCCAGGGCCAGCCCGGGACGGCACTGGGCATAGAGGGCTTTGTCAAAGGTCTCGACCTTGAGCAGATAGCGGTCCGCGCCGCACGACCGCCAGTAGGCGAGATCCTCGTCCGGCCGGTCGCCGAGCGACAGGGTCACGGCCACGTCGGAGGTGGTTTTGGCCTCGGCCACCACCCGGCCGATATCCTCTTTGGAATAGCTGAAATCGTCGCCGGACTGGACCACCACCGTGCCGAGGGAGAGCTCCCGGGCCAGGGCCACGCAGGACAGGATGGCCGGCACGTCCAGGCGGTAGCGGGCGACGTTTCTGTTGCCCAGCCGCAGGCCGCAATACCGGCAGTTGTTGCGGCAGTGGTTGGAAAACTCGATGACGCCGCGCAGGTAGACGTCCCGGCCGAAGTTTTCCAGGGTCAGGGCCTCGGCAGCGGAAAAAAGGCCCGGATCGTCGACGCCGGCGAGGAGCTCTCGAATTTCGTCGTGGCGCATGGGGCATGCTCCCGGGTTCAGGCCAACCGGCGCGAGGCGTTTCTGGCGGCCACGCACTCGCAGACAAAGCGGTAGGCCCCGGTTGTTTCCGTGTCCAGGGCATCGGGGTTGGCCCCGGATTCGGCCCTGTCGACAAGGTCGGCCACGTCGGCCGGGATGGCCAGCCAGAACCCCGACGGGGCGGCGGCCGGGGAGTGCAGGTAGTGGCCGGCGTAGATCATGTCGCCCACAAGCAGGATGGGGGCCAGGGGCATGGCGCTTGTCAGGTACAGGCGCATGGCCAGGGGATGGCGCGAGACCAGGGCGTCGAGGAAGGAGCCGGATACGGAAAATTCGCGTTGCAGGGCGGTTTCGGTCATGTTGCGGCGCAGCACGCCGCAGAATTCGTTCCAGTAGGCCGGCCGGGCCACCGGATCAAGCGACACCACTTCCAGGCGTTCGAAGGTCGGCCGGGCCAGCGCCGTTTCCAGGGCCTCGACCATGGCCGGGTCCCGGGCGAAGTTGGAATACAGCCCGGCATGGAAAAAGAGCCGGTCCGCCCCGGCCACGGCTTCGGCCAATTCCGCCTGGGCCAGCCCGGCCAGCACCTTCGGCCCGGTGACGCCGTTTTTCTCGCACATTGTTTGTCCTTTCCCCCATCCGGGGCTTTTTTTGAAAGACTTTTTGGGAGGGGGTCACCCCCTCCCAAACCCTCCCGGACGGGAAAACCAGAGGGCGGCTTGCGCCGCGCCGCTCCCCTTTTACCCCACTATCCAGGGGGTCCGGGGGGGATGATCCCCCCCGGCCGCCGGAGGCTTCTTCAACTTCTTAACCTACTTTATATCCTCATAATCCTTCTCTTCGAATCCCAATTTCCGCATGCGGCGGGGGGACAGCAGGCCGGCGGCGGCGTCTTTGCCCAGGATGCCCTTGGCGGCCAGATGGTCGGCCAGGGGGATGCCGGCGGCGTCGGCCTCGGCCAGGAGCCGCGAGACGGCCTCGTAGCCGAGGGCCGGCACCAGCACCGTGGCCAGGGCGTGGCTTTTTTCCACAAGTTCCCGGCAGCGGGCTTCGTCGGCTGTGATGCCGGCCACGCATTTGGCGGCAAACATCGAGGCGGCCTGTCCGAGCAGGCGCAGGGATTCGAGCAGGCTGTGGGCGATAAGCGGCAGGTACTGGTTGATTTCGAGCTGGCCCAGGCCGGCGGCCAGGGTCAGGGTCTGATGGTTGCCCATGACGCGCAGGGCGATCTGGCCGACGCATTCGGGGAGCACCGGATTGACCTTGCCGGGCATGATGGACGAGCCGGCCTGGAGGGCCGGCAGCCGGATCTCGCCCAGGCCCGTGGCCGGACCGCTGGCCAAAAGGCGCAGGTCCGAGGCGATTTTCAGCAGGTTGGCGGCAAAGGCCGAGAGAATCCCCGACACCTCGACGTAGGCGTCGGCATTGGCCGCGGCGTCCACGAGGTTTTCCGCCCGCGATATCGGGAGTCCCGTCAGGTCGCGCAGATGTTCGGCCGCCCGGAAGATGAACTTGCGCGGCGCGCCAAGGCCGGTGCCGACGGCCGTGCCGCCGAGGGCCACCTGCTTGATGCGTTCGCGGCATTTGAAAATGCGCCAGCGGTCGCGGGAAAGGGCCTCGGCATAGGCCCCGAAGGTCATGCCCAGGGTCATGGGCACGGCGTCCATCAACTCCGTGCGCCCCACCTTGACCACGTGGGCAAAGGCCGTCTCCTTGGCCTGGAAGGCTTCCTGCAAGGCGGTGACCGCCGCCTCCAGCTCCTTGAGCAGCCACAAGGCCGCCACCCGAAGCGCCGTCGGGTAGGTGTCGTTGGTGGACTGGTGCAGATTGACGTGGGCCAGGGGGGAGAGAAATCCGTAGTCGCCCGGGGCGCGGCCGAGCAGTTGCAAGGCCCGGTTGGCCGCCACCTCGTTGACGTTCATGTTGGTGGAGGTGCCGGCTCCGCCCTGGAACGGGTCCACCGGAAACTGGGCGTCATGCAGGCCGTCCCCGATTTCCCGGCAGGCGGCGACAATGGCCCCGGCCCGCCCGGCATCCAGATGGCCGCATTCCTGGTTGGCCAGGGAACAAGCCGCCTTGACGCAGGCGTAGGCCCGTATGAACTCCGGGAACAGCCGGGAGCCCGAGACGGGGAAGTTTTCCACCGCCCGAAGCGTGTGGATGCCGTAAAGGGCGCCCTCGGGGAGCTCCCGCGCTCCCAGGGCGTCTCGTTCCTGTCGCATGAGCAGCTCCCCGATGGCGACCCGATGCGTTCGTCGGGGGCCGGACCATCCGGCCGCACCGCGAACGCTGCGGCGGCTTCGGTAACACGAATGCTGAGAAAGATCATCAGGGTCGGCCAGCCACGGGCCGGCATGTGTCTGTGCCTCCGGCGGCCGGGGCGCTGCCCCTGCACCCCGCCGGGGGGGATTTCCCCCCCCGGACCCCCGGGAAAGGGGGAGAGGGTGGACGGGCAGGGCTGCTGTGCGTTTGCCCGCCGGGCAAGGAGGGGATGCCTTCCAGACCGGACGTCGGCGTTGGGCAGGGTCAGTGCACGCCGGGGACATCGCCCGGTCGGTTCGGCAGGACCTGCACAGCGTCACCCCATCCTGCGGGGTTGCAGCGGCGACGTCGCGTCCGGCCAGGACCGGCTGCGATGCGGCTTCAACCCCGGCAGCGGGGCCGCCTTTCGGCGTGAGGGAGGATGCGTCCCTGCGGCGAAGGCCGAAGGGCCTTTCGGGCTTTGCCGCAGAACCGAATCCGCGCGTGGCGCTTGGCAGAGGTTGACAGGCGGATGCCTCCGGCGGCCAAAGGGTCGTGCCCTTTGGAAACCCGCGACCGGGGCAGCCGTCGCAGGGGCGTCCCTGCATACCTCCGGGAAACTTTGCCGTCCGTCTCCTCCTTTCCTCCGGCCACCGGAGCATGGCCTTCTTCCCGTTTCCCCGCCTGCCTTTCCGTCAAGGGGGTCCGGGGGGGATTATCCCCCCCGGCGGAGAGGTCCAGGAGAGGCGGCGCCTCTCCTGGTTTGCCTTTTCCCGTACCCCCGACCCACTAGAGGCGTTGGCGTTTGAAGTAGTGCGTGTGGAGCAGGTGGTGCGACTTTTCGGACAGCGGTTTGCCCAGGAACTTTTCGTACAGTTCGATGATGTACGGGTTCTGGTGCGACTTGCGCAGCGGCTTGCCGGCGTCCTCGTCGTAGAGCACCTGGGTGCGCAGCTTGAGCAGTTCCACGTCGCCGTGGTGGTAGGGCTGTCCGCCGCCGCCGATGCAGCCGCCGGGGCAGGCCATGACCTCGATGGCGTGGAAGGTTTCGCCGGCCCGCACGCGGTTTAGGAGTTTGCGGGCATTGCCCAGGCCGTGGGCCACGCCGATGACCAGTTCGTGGGGGCCGACCTTGACCACGGCCCGCTTGACGCCTTCCATGCCGCGCACGTCCTCGAACTCGACCTTGTTGAGGGTCTCGCCGGTGGCCAGTTCGTAGGCGGTGCGCAGGGCGGCCTCGATGACGCCGCCGGTGACGCCGAAGATCGGGGCCGCGCCGGTGGACTCGCCGAGCGGCGCGTCGAACGCCTCGTCGGGCAGGCTCTTGAAGTCGATGTTCATGCGCTTGATCAGCCGGGCCAGCTCGCGGGTGGAGATGACGATGTCCACGTCGGGGTTGCCGTCCACGGCGAATTCCGGCCGGGCGCATTCGTACTTCTTGGCCAGACACGGCATGACGGAGACCACCACGAGCTTGTCGCGGGGGATGCCGAGCAGATCGGCGTAGTAGGTCTTGGCAATGGCTCCGAACATCTGCTGGGGCGACTTGGCCGTCGAGGGCACGTCGAGCATGTCCGGGAACTGGTGTTCGAAGAACTTGACCCAGCCGGGGCAGCAGGAGGTGAGGATGGGCAGCTTGGCCGTCTGGTCGCCGTTTAGGTGGCGGGTCAGGCGGTCGAGGAATTCCGAGCCTTCCTCCATGATGGTCAGGTCGGCGGCGAAGTCGGTGTCGAAGACGTGGGCAAAGCCCAGGCGGCGAAGCGCCGCGGCCATCTTGCCGGTGACCGAGGTGCCGGGGGCGATGCCGAGGTCCTCGCCCAGGGCGGCGCGCACGGCCGGGGCGGTCTGGACGATGACCACCTTGTCGGGATCGGCCAGGGCGTCCACGACGGCCCAGCTATGGTCGTGCTCGACCAGCGCGCCTGTCGGGCACACGGCCACGCACTGGCCGCAGTTGGTGCAGACGGTGTCGGCCAGATTCATCTCGAAGGCCGGGGCGACCACGGCCGTGAAGCCGCGGTTGACGCCGGACAGCACGCCGCAGGTCTGGACCTCGTTGCACATGGTCTCGCAACGCCGGCACATGATGCACTTGTCCATGTCGCGGATGATGGAGGCGGAGATGTCCTTGCGGTAGTGGGACATTTCGCCGCCGTCATAGGGCGATTCGCGGATGCCGAACTTCTCGGCCAGATCCTGGAGTTCGCATTCGCCGGACTTGGCGCACACGAGGCAGTCCTTGGGGTGGTCGGACAGCAGCAGTTCGAGCACGGTCTTGCGGGCATTGAGCACCCGCAGGGTATTGGATTTGATCACCATGTTGTCGGACACCGGGGTGGCGCAGGCCGGAGCCAGATTGCGGCGGCCCTCGACCTCGACCACGCAGATGCGACAGGAGGCGACGTTGTTGTTGACCTTCAGTTCCTCAAGATTGAGGTAGCACAGGGTCGGGATGTCGATATCCAGCTTTTTGGCGGCATCCAGGATGGTGCTGCCCGCCGGCACGGACGTCGTCTTGCCGTCTATGGTTATTGTCAGCATGGACATTGCGGACCTCCTTGATCCTTATTGCTTGATGATGGAGTCGAATTTGCACTTGTCGTAGCAGGCGCCGCACTTGATGCACTTTGTGGCGTCGATGACGTGCGGGAGCTTCTTCGTGCCGGAGATGCACTCCACCGGGCAGACTTTGGTGCACAGGGTGCAGCCGGTGCACTTGGCGGGATCGATGGTGTAGGTCAGCATGGCCGTGCAGACATGGGCCGGACACTTTTTGTGGTCCACGTGGGCGTCGTATTCGTGGCCGAAGGTGTCCATGGTGGACAGGATGGGGTTGGGCATGGTCTGCCCGAGGCCGCACAGGGCGGTGTCCTTGATGTTGTTGCAAAGCGACGTCAGGCGCTTGAGATCGTCGCGGGCGCCCCGGCCCTTGGTGATCTTGTCGAGGATCTCGTAGAGGCGCTTGGAGCCGATGCGGCAGGGCGTGCACTTGCCGCAGGTCTCGTCCATGGTGAAGTCGAGGAAGAACTTGGCCACCGAGACCATGCAGTCGTCCTCGTCCATGACGACCATGCCGCCGGAGCCCATCATGGACTTGCGGGCAATGAGCGACTCGTAGTCGATGGCCACGTCGAGGTCCTTGTGGGCCAGCGCGCCGCCGGAGGGCCCGCCGGTCTGGACGGCCTTGAACTCCTTGCCGTCGGGGCAGCCGCCGCCGATGTCGAAGATGACCTCGCGCAGCGTGATGCCCATGGGCACTTCGATAAGCCCCACGTTCTGGATCTTGCCGGCCAGGGCGAAGACCTTGGTGCCCTTGGAGGTGGCGGTGCCGATGGACGAGAACCAGTCCGCGCCCTTGAGGATGATGGCCGGGACGTTGGCAAAGGTCTCGACGTTGTTGACGATGGTGGGCTTTTTCCAATAGCCGGACTGGGCCGGGAAGGGCGGCTTGCTGACGGGTTCGCCGCGCTGGCCTTCCATGGAGCGGATCAGCGCCGTTTCCTCGCCGCACACGAACGCGCCGGCCCCGTACTTGATCTCGATGTCGAAGTCGAACCCCGAACCGAAGATGTTTTTGCCGAGCAGGCCATAGGCCCGGGCGTCGGCAATGGCCTTTTTCAGGCGCTTGATGGCCAGCGGGTACTCGGCCCGGATGTAGACCGCGCCCAGGGTGGCCCCGATGGCGTAGCCGCCGATGGCCATGGCCTCGACCACGGAGTGGGGGTCGCCCTCGAGCACGGCGCGGTCCATGAACGCGCCGGGGTCGCCCTCGTCGGCGTTGCACACCATGTATTTCTGGTCGGCCTGGTTGGACAGGGCAATGCCCCACTTGACGCCGGTGGGGAAGCCGCCGCCGCCCCGGCCGCGCAGGCCGGAACGCTTGACGAGGTCCACCACCTCGGCCGGCGTCATGGTCAGGACCTTGGCCAGCCCTTCGTAGCCGCGCAGGGCAATATAGTCGTCAATGCTTTCGGGATCGATGAAGCCGCAGTTGCGGGTGGCGATCCGAAGCTGCTTTTTTTCTATCGTCGTCGCTGCCATATCGTCGTCTCCCGGTAGGTTTTGTTTAGAGGACTACCCGTTCGTAGTTCACGGGGATGATTCCCTCGACCGGTTCGCCCTTGACGACGTACTCGGTGATCAGTTCCCGGGCTTTGGCCTCGTCCACGCCGCCGAAGACCACGGGGGCCTTGCCCGGCAGGGTGATTTCCACGGTGGGTTCGGCGTAGCAGTAGGTCATGCAGCCGGACTGCACGAATTCCACGTTGCTCAGGCCGTTGCGGGCGACCTCGTCCTGCATGGCCTCCAGGGCGGCCTTGCCGCCGGCGGCGATGGAGCAGGTGGCAAGCGACACGTTGACGACGACCTTATGGCTTCTGACCTGGTTGCGGGCCAGGATGTCCTGGCGCAAGGCCTTGAGTTCATCGAGACTCTTGATCTGGCTCATGAAACGCTCCTTGACTGGCCTTTCGTTGCTCTGCTTGCGGCATGTCCGTCGGACATGCCGGCAGCGGTTCCGGTCGCGGCCGACGCGGCTAGAAATCGGCCAGGATCTTTTTCACCTGTCCCGGGGTGACGTTGCCGTAGACCTTCTCCCCGACCATGACGATGGGGGCCAGGGCGCAACCGCCGACGCAACGCAGGGTGTCGATGGAGAACTTGCCGTCCGGGGTGACGTCGCCGATGTCGATCTTGAGCTGTTCCTTGAAGGCATGGACCACCTTGTCCGCGCCTTTGACGAAGCAGGCCGTGCCCATGCACACGGAAATGGGATGCTTGCCCTTGGGGACCATGGTGAAAAAGGTGTAGAAACTGACGACGCCGTAGACCTGGGCCAGGGGGACTTCCATGTAATCGGCGACGAACTGTTGGACCTCGATGGGCAGGTAGCCGAAAACGCTTTGCGCTTTGTGCAGCACAGTGACAAGATGGCCTTCTTTCTGGGGAAGCGCCTCAATGAATTGGACGACCTCCCGATACAGTGGCTGCGGCAGGACGGCATGATCCGGCACTCTGCATTCGCCAATCGCTTGACAAGTTGAGTTTTGCATACGGAAGCACCTCGCCTTGTGGCATTTTAAAGTTCCATAATAAGCAATGCTTCGCGCCAGCCGCGTTAAGAAGTCTCTCCCGGTGCGGTCTGCTTGGGCGCGCGGCCCTGCCTGCATGTCGCCCCGGGAAGATTGTGATTAATTTCACAAACTAAGGGGGCTTGATGCCTTCGGCAATCACACCCTTGGTATCGTAAGGTGTTAGCCGTGGTTTCAACGATCTGCCCGGTAATGAGCAAAAAGCGGACCATGATGAGAAAATCAGTGATTGCAGGATAATGGAAAAATTCGTCTGACGACGGAGGGCGGTCGATGGGCAGCTCCGGGAACCGGCGTATCCGCCAGGGCCGGCAACACGGCCGGACACGTCTGAAAAACGCAGGCATTCAGGCGCATTACCGATGGAAAGACAAAGTGCGCTAGCCGTCGGGAAAAAATGGGTCAAAATGCTACCCTCCGGACGCCTTGTGGGTTCCGCTGCCTGCCGCGTACTCTTCAGATGGTTTTCAGCGTGGATGTAACCCGTTCACCGGGAAAGTGCATCCCCTTTCTGGGCATGGCGGACAGGGCGGCGCTTGCCTCCCGGGGCGGCATGTGGGACGCTTGGCCCCGGCATGCGGTCGGTTTTACGGATTTTTTCGTGCAGGCGGGGACCAAGGCAGGGACGGCAACAACCAGGAGAGGCACAGCGATGGCGACAACGGCGATTTTCCCGGGGCGGTATGTGCAGGGCGAGGGCGCGCTGGCCCTGCTGCCTGAGGAAGTGGAGCGGCTTGGCGGCAAGGGGTTTGCGATTGCCGGGGCGACGGCGGCCGCCCTGCTGGGGGAGCGGCTGCCTGCCGCGTTTGCAACGGCCGCGTTCCGGGGCGAATGCAGCGATGCGGAGATCGATCGGCTGGCGGGCCTTGCCAGGGAAAGGCAGGCCGGCGTGATTGTCGGCATGGGCGGCGGCAAGGCGCTGGACACCGCCAAGGCCGTGGGTCACGCCTTGGGCCTGCCCGTGGTCGTGGTCCCCACGCTGGCCTCCACCGACGCCCCGTGCAGCGCCCTGTCGGTGGTCTACACGCCCGAGGGGGCCTTTGCCCGTTACCTGCTGCTGCCGCGAAACCCGGACGTGGTGCTGGTGGACAGCGGGATCGTGGCCAACGCGCCGGCGCGTTTCCTGGTCTCGGGCATGGGCGATGCCCTGGCCACCTGGTTTGAGGCCGAGGATTGCCGGGCCAGCGGGGCCGCCAACATGTCGGGGCGTCCCGGGGGCATGACGGCCTTTGCCCTGGCCCGGCTGTGTTTCGACACGCTGCTGGCCGACGGCCCGGCCGCCCTGGCGGCGGTCCGGGAGCGGCGCGTCACCCCGGCCCTGGACCGCATCATCGAGGCCAACACGCTCTTAAGCGGCCTGGGGTTCGAGAGCGGCGGCCTGTCGGGGGCCCATGCCATCCACAACGGCCTGACCGTCCTGCCGCAGACGCATGCCTTCCGGCACGGGGAGAAGGTGGCCGTCGGCGTCCTGGCCCTGCTCATGCTGACCGGGCGCGACGCCGCCGTCACGGCCACGGCGTATGATTTCTGCCAAAGCGTCGGCCTGCCGGTCTGCCTGGCCGACATCGGGGTCGAACATCCGACCCGCGAGGAACTGCTGGCCGTGGCCCGGCAGGCCTGCGCCCCCGGGGAGACGATTCACAACCTCAAGGGCGACGTGACGCCCGAGGCCGTGTGCGGGGCGATCCTGGCCGCCGACGCCGAGGGACGCCGGCGCAAGGGCGCGTAGGCGACGGGGCGGGGCCGGCGGTCCGACGTCGTTTCCCGGAGTTGTTTGGCGGTTTGGCCGGCGGCAGGGTCTCAGAGAACCCTGTTTTTTGCGAGGGCGTCGCTCTCGACGGCATTAATGTCTATCGAGCCTCGCGCCACGCAGTTGTCGAGCATCCGCCATGTATATCGCAAACGCGGTATTCAACACGCTTCCCAAGCTTTTTCAGCCAAAGGAAGAGTGTCTCTATAGATATTCTGTCAATATCGCCGCGAAGTACTTTGGAAAGCGTTGGCTGTGTCGTGTTTAAGATCTCTGCTGCCTTGCGTTGGGTAAGGTTGTTGCTTTTTAATGTATGACGCAGCTCGATAATCAAATCGGACTTAAGATTTAACTCCTTCGAATTTTCAAGCTCAAGATCGGCGAAAATATTGCCAGAGCCTGCCTCAAATGCAATTTCGGTATTCATGCCTATCTCTGTCCTTTCTCTTGCGCAGCTTCTGCTTGGAGTGTCCGGTCCCGGGGAAGCCCGGGCCGGACCAATGCTGCTTGCTATTTCCCCTGCTCAAGATCCTTTGCCTTTTTGAGCCGCTGGGAGGTTGCCTCGACTATTTCCTGGGGAATCGATATTCCGCTCTTGGATTTTTTCTTGTACGGAATAAGAATATACACAGTAAGTTTTGTTAAGTATATGGTGCATCTATAAGTTGTGCCTTTGCCGTCAAAAACGAGCTCAAGCACTCTCGGCCCAAACTGCGGCAATGGTTTCGATATCTTTGGGATCAACCCATGTTGCGCCTCGTTTATCCCATGCCCAAAAGCTTTTCCTATCTTCTCTCCCTCACGTTCTTTCTTGATAAGTTCTACAAGTTCTTTTTTACTTCCGCCAATAAAGACGACGCCCTTTAGAGGGTACTGGTCGTCGACCATAGGCTCCTCCTGCGCGCCCCGGGTTGGTACGCTGTGGGCCTGCGCCACGCCTGTGATGCCTTTAAGGCATATATGGACTGCTGTCAATGGTGAGTGCCTGAAAAAGGCGAATCCTCCCAGCCGTTCATCAGATGCCGGACCCGGAAGGGGGGCAGCCTGTGGCGGGGCCCCCCGTCCGTCACATGATGTCGTATTCGCGGATCTTGCGGTAAAGCGTCTTGCGCGAGATGCCCAGCGCCGTGGCGGCCAGGGTGCGGTTGTTGCCGAAGCAGGCCAGCACCTTGGCGATATGCTCGCGCTCCACCGCCTCCAGGGACAGAAAGTCGTTGTCCCCCTCGGACTGCATGGAGAGTTCGCGCGGCAGGGCGTTTTCGGTGATCACCCCGGCCTCGGACAGGATCACCCCGCGCTCGATGACGTTGCGCAGCTCCCGGATGTTGCCCGGCCAGTGGTAGTTGATCAGGCAGGCCATGGCCCGGTCGGACACGCGAAACGTCCCGGCGGTCTGGGTGCGGGCCAGGAAGTATTCGACCAGAAGCGGGATGTCCTCCTTGCGTTCGCGCAGGGGGGGCAGCTCGATGTTGAACACGTTGATGCGGTGGAAAAGCGCCTCGTGGAACCGCCCTGCCTCGACCTCCCTGGCCAGATTGCGGTTGGTGGCGAAGACGAGCCGGATGTCGGAGGTGCGCTCGTCCTTGTCGCCCACCCGGCGGTAGGTCTTGTTTTCCAGGGTGCGCAGCAGCGAGGCCTGGACCTCCATGGGCAGCTCGCCGATCTCGTCGAGAAAAAGCGTCCCCTTGTTGGCAAAGGTCATCAGCCCCTCGCGGTTCTCGGTGGCCCCGGTAAACGACCCCTTGACGTAGCCGAACAGTTCCGACCGGGCCAGCTCCTTTTGCAGGGTGGCGCAGTTCTTGATGACGTAGGGCTTGTCGGCCCGCTTGGAACGCGCCTGGATGGCCGTGGCCGCCACCTCCTTGCCGGCCCCGGATTCGCCGGTAATGAGCACCGGCACGTCGGTGGGGGCCACCTTGTCGATGAGGAAGCGGATCTGCTTGATGGCGGCGGAGTTGCCGACGATCTGCTGGGGCTGGGGCTGGCCCTGGCGCTGGGCGTGCTTGAGCTGGCGGTTTTCAAAGCGCAGGCAGGCCCGCTGGTAGGCCCGCTCCACCACCAGTTCCAGCTCCTCCAGGTTGAACGGCTTGGTGATGTAGTCGTAGGCCCCGAGCTTCATGGCCTCGACGGCCGAGTCGATGGCCCCGTGGCCGGTGATGAGGATGACCTCCACGTCCGGGGAGTGCTGGCGGATCTCCACCAGCAGGTCCAGGCCGTCGGCATCGGGCAGGCGCAGGTCCAGCACCACCACCTCGTAGGTGTTGCGGCGCAGCATCTCCCTGGCCTGATGGGCTGTTTCCGCCGCGGACACGAGGCGCGACGGCGTGGACAGCTCCTTTTTGAGCAGCTTGCCGATGGACGGCTCGTCGTCCACCACCAGTACGGAGTAAGGGCTCGTCACGATGCCTGATCCGGGTTGACGGGGAGCTTGACGGTAAAGATGGCGCCATGGCCGGGTTCGCTTTTCACCGAAATCTCTCCCTGGTGTTTTTGGACGATGGACATGCAGGTGGAAAGGCCGATGCCGATGCCTTTGCCCGATCGTTTGGTGGTAAAAAAGGGCTCGAAAAGCTTGTCCATATGCTCCGCCGGCACGCCGCAGCCGGAATCCTCCACCGACAGGCACACCGCCTCGGGCGTGGACTGGAAGGTGGTGATAATGATGCGCCCGGGGCCGGTGATGGCGTCCATGGCGTTGACGAGCAGGTTCAGCATGACCTGCTTGATCTGGTGCTCGTCGCCGTTGACCTTGGGCAGGTTGTCGCACAGGTCGGTGCGCACGGTGATCTTGGCCTGGCTGCGCTGCTTGAGGTGGCTGCGCAGGAGCTTGAGGGTATCCTCGACCACGGCGTTGAGCGACACCGGCGAAAAACTCACGGTCTTGTGGCGGCTAAACGTCAAAAGCGTGGTGACGATGTCCTGGCAGCGCCGGCATTCCTGCAGGATCGTCATGACATAGTCCTCCACGTCCTCCATCACGCGCGGGTCCACCTTTTCCCGCAGGGCCGGCAGGCGGCGGCGCAGGCCCTCGGCAAAGCCGAAGATGGCGGTCAGCGGATTGTTGACCTCGTGGGCCACGCCCGTGGCCAGCATGCCGATGGTGGCCATCTTTTCGGCCTGGTAGAACTTTGCCTGATACTCTTTTTCCCGGGTGACGTCGCGCTTAAAAACCAGAATGAGGCTTTCCGGGTCGTCCGGCCGGCGGATGGGCGAGGCCACCATCTCGAACTGGATGTTTTTGCCGCCGATCTTGAAAATGGCTGTTTCCCGGCAGATGCCGCCGGTGGCAAAGGCCTGGCTGGCCGGACAGCCGGGACAGGGCGCGGCCTCGCCGCGAAAGATCTCGTAGCAGAACTTTCCCTCCGGGGCCGGCTCATGGGGAAAGGTCTGGCGGAAGACATGGTTGACCGACAGGATGCGCAGGTCGCTGGCAAGCACCATCATGATGTCGGTGATGCCGTCGAGGATGGCGGCGATTTCCCGGCGTCGCTGGGACGACTGGGCGTTGGCGTCTTTCAGGGCCTCGATGGTCCGGCGCAGTTCCTGGAAAAACCCGAGTTTGCTGTGCTCGATGCCGATGAGGTCCTCAAGGGAGGGACCCCGGGCCGGCGTCACCAGGCCTCCTGGCACACGCCGAGCAGGGATTCCCAGCTGGCCGGGCGGGGGTTGGTCAGGGTGCAGGCGTCGTTGACGGCGGTTTTGGCGAGGGTTTCCAGGCAGCCGCGTTCGGGCAGGATGTCGCGCAGGCGCACCGGCACGCCGAGATCGGCAAAGAATTGTTCCAGCCAGCTGATGCCGGCCTGGGCGATGTATTCGTTGGAACACATGCGCGGGCCGCAGACAATGCGGCCGATGTTGGCCATCTTGTCCACGCAGGCCGGGAGATTGAAGCGCATGACCGGCGGCAGGAGGACCGGGTGCACCAGTCCGTGGAGCACGTCGAACATGCCGCCCAGGGAGTGGGCCAGGGAGTGGCCGATGCCGAGGCCCGCGTTGGAAAAGGACATGCCGGCCGAGGTGGCGGCGATGCTGAGGTTTTCCAGGGCCTCGATGGAGCGGTCGGCCAGGGCCGGGCGCAGGTTGCGGCTGATGAGCCGGATGGCCTTTAAGGCCTGATGTTCGGTAAACGGCGAGGACAGAAGCGACAGGTAGGATTCCACGGCATGGGCGAAGGCGTCGATGGCCGAGGAGATGATGAGCTGTTCGCTTTTGGTCAAAAGCACCAGCGGGTCGATGATGGAGACGTTGGGCACCAGCGACCGGCTGATGATGGACATTTTGACCTGCCGGGCCACGTCGGTGATGATGCAGAACTGGGAGATGTCCGAGCCCGAGCCGGCGGTGGTGGGCAGAAAGATCATGGGCGGCAGGGGCCGCATGATGCGGTTGGCCCCTTCGTAGTCGCTGATGCGGCCGCCGTTGCCGACGATGGTGGCAATGCCCTTGGCCGCGTCCATGGGGCTGCCGCCGCCGACGGCGATCAGGACGTCGCAGCGTTCGCGCACATAGACTTCCGCGCCGGCATGGACCTGGGAATCCCGGGGGTTGGAGTGGACGTCGTCGTAGAAGATCCATTCCAGGCCGTTGTCGCGCAGGATTTCCATGATCCGGTCGACCCAGCCGGCTTCCACCAGCCCCTGGTCGCTGACGAGCAGCACGCGCCGGGCGCCCAGGCGCTTGGCGCAGGATGCCAGGTGGACGATGCCCCCCCGGCCGAAGATGATTTCGGGAATGGCGAATTTGCTGATCCGCATGGCGCTCCTTGCCGGGTGGCCGGACGGGGTCGCGCAGGCAGCCGGGCAGCGGATGCCGGCCGGCGGTCTCTGGCAACGCCCGGGCTTTCGCGGCCGTGGTCCGAACGGCCCGGCCATCCGCGAGACGCCGTTTCAACCCTGCGGGAGATCAGGCGCTTTTTATCTATGACTTGGCAGGGAATATAATCGTGCGGCGCAAAAGGTCAAGCCGGGCCTGACACGACGTCCGCAACGTCATTCTCCCGGCCGGGCCATGACCAGGGCCGGGGATTCGGGATCGGCGTCGAGCAGGTCGGACTGGCAGTCGTCCAGGGCGTCCCGGCGGTCGCCGTGCCGGACCAGGACGCCGGCCTGCCAGGGGCGGGGCTGGCGGGCGAGGAAGTCCAGCAGCCGGCCAAGGGGCGCGTGGAATCCGGCGGCCAGCAGCGGACCGGCCAGGGTTTCGGTCAGGATGTTGAAAAGCCGCACTTCGATGAAAAACGGGCTGTCCCCGGCCGGGACCGCGCCGCCGGCCGCAGCGCTGCGGCCAAGCCCCCGACGGAAGCCGGCCAGCACGCCGCCGGCCCGCATGGTGGCCCCGGCCAGTCCGGGCATGGGACCGGACAGGGACAGGGCGTCGCCCGGGGCCAGGGTGGCCCGGGTGAAATCGTCCAGCGGGGCATTGTTGACGAAGACGGTCTTGAGCTCGTCGGCGATGCGCCCTGCCGGCAGTTTCCAGATATCGCGGAACAAGGCGTCCACGCTCATGGGCCGGGGCACGGCCACGGCCACGCCGGTGAGGAAAAAGGGCAGGAACCGGGCCGGATCGTCCGGCGGCACGGCAAAGGCGACGGCGGCAGTTTCGAGGAAGGCGGCAGACCGGGGCGCTGCCCCGGGCCCTGCCGGGGGGAACGTTTCCCCCCGGACCCCCTCGCACGGGAGCGTATGGCCGTCTTCGGGAAATCCGGCTCTGTCCGGACGGGAATCGTCGGCAGTCCTGGACATAGGCGTTGCCTTGCTTCCTTCTGTTCCTGCCGGAGAGGCGGGGCCGGCGTGGGCTCCGCCCTTGTCCCCCTTTCAGGGGGACCGGGGGGGATGATCCCCCCCGGCGGGGTCCGGGGCGGCGCCCCGGTTTTTCCCCCTCTTAGAAGTTGTAGACGCTGTCCAGCTCTTCGTCGGACACGGTGAAGGTCTGGTTGTGGGGCGCGATGGGGTCGGTGCGGAAAAACCGCGGCAGCCGGTCGTGGGCCGGGCCGAAGCCGGCCTTCTTGTTGAACTCGCGTTCCTTGCGCAGGATGTCCTGGCCCAGGGCCACCACGTCGTTGCCGGTGAGGGACAGGCCGGCGAAGCCGTTTATCGTGTCGAGCATGGCCTGGAAGGTCTCGGGCTGGTCCAGGATGGCGAAGGCGATGAAGATGCAGAACCCGGTGGAGTCCAGGGCCGCCGTGGCGATCTGGAGATTGCGCGACAGTTCGGCCTGGCCTTCGGGCTTGAGCGGATCGACGTCGCCGCCGCACTTGAGGATGTTGGTGGCGATGGCGTAGCCGGCGGTGTGGTCCGCGCCCATGGTGGTGGTGGCGTAGGTGACGCCGATGCCCTGGATGGCGCGGGGGTCGTAGGCCGGGATGGCCTGTCCCTTGACGGTGGGCACGCGGTTGACGCCGAAGCACCTGGCCGCGGTTTCCGCGCCGGCCCCCATGATGCGGCCGAGCGGGGTGCCCTTGCCGGCCTCGTGGATCAGCCCCAGCATGGCTTCGGCGTCGCCGTAGGGGATGACGCCGGCTTCCATGGCGATGCCCAGCGTCACGCCCATCTCGATGGTGTCGAAGCCGTAGTCGTCTTCCAGGAAGTCGGCCTTGACGATGGATTCGAGGTCGGTGATGCCGCAGTGGGCGCCGTGGGACCAGACGGTCTCGTATTCGGGCTGCTTGGAGATGAACTTGCCCGAGGCGTCGGTGTAGACGCCCGAGCAGCGGATGACGCAGCCGCGATGGCAGCCGTGGGTGGGCTGGCCGCCGGGATTCTTGGCCTCGACGGCGGCCAGGGTCTCGCCGCAGATTTTCGGCGCGCCGTGGAAGCGGCCGGTGGCGAAGTTGAAGGTCGGGAAGCCGCCGGCCTCGTTGATGATGTTGACCAGGACGTTGGTGCCGTAGGCGGGCAGGCCCTGGCCGGTGACGCCGTGCTTGCGCAGGCCCTCGACAAAGAGCTTGTTGGCGGCCTTGAACTGCTCGGGGTTCTTGGCTTCCCGGGCCTTGGCGCCCTCGGTGTCGATGATGATGCACTTGATGCCCTTGGAGCCCATGACCGCGCCGACGCCGCCGCGGCCGGCATGGCGGGAGGGCCGGCCCTCGGGATCGGTGACGGCGATGGTGGAATCGCACATGAGCATTTCACCGGCCGTGCCGATGCTCATGATGGAGACCTTCTCGCCGTATTCGGTGAAAATGCGCTCGGCCAGGGGATAGTTGGTCATCAACTTGTATTCGTTGGCCCGCTCGATGGCAACGCCGGACGGCTTGATGATGATCTTCCACAGGTCGAGCCCGACGCGCCTGCCCTCGATGATGATGGCGGCATAGCCCAGGCGGCCAAGGGCCACGGCGGCCGTGCCGCCGGAGTTGGACTCCTTGATGGTGCCGGTCAGCGGGCTTTTGCAGCCAACCGAAATGCGGCCGGAAATGGCGGCGTTGGAGCCGGACAGCAGGCCCGGGGCGATGACCAGCTTGTTTTCCGGTCCCAGGGCGTGGCAGTCGGCCGGCACTTCCTTCCAGACCACCGTGGAGGTCATGGCCCGGCCGCCGAGTCCGGCGTACTCGCCAACAGGCTCAACAGTGGCTTTGGGGCCGCCGGCGGCTCCCACGTCGATGCGCAGTATCTTGTCCATGCTGTCGTTCTCCTTGACGGTTTCTCGTGTTCATCCGGTTTCGCCGCTCCGGCCGGGCCGGAGTGCGGCGCTATGGCTTAAGCGTTGGCTCGTCGCCGGCAGGGCCGACGGGAGGGCGTTCCAGCAATCCGCTCTATTTTGTGTTAAAAATAGCAAGTTGTGCGCCGAAAGAGAAATATCAATAAAAAAAGGATGATGGTGCTTTTGGTCGAGGGACGGCGATGGCGAATGGCGGGGTTGGGGCGTCGCCAGGGGGCAGAACGCCCCGGCAAAACGGGTGCGGCTATTCAGTTAAAATAAATATATCTGCAGGTTGTCTTGACGGTACGGAAAGACCCAGCCGGTCCGGCATTTGGGTCAAAAAGATACACCGGGTCACGGTTTCGTTGGCTGTGGGATAAAGCGACTATGTTTTTTTGAACATTTATTTTGTCTGGCCATGTGTTTTCGCCAGACCGGCTGCCGGGGGGGGGGGGCTGTCCGGCAGGGCCATGGGCGGGGCCGGGGCGCGCCCTGTTGCCTGGTGCCCGCTTTTTGCAAAGCCAGCCGGGAAACCGGCCTATCGGGCCCGGGAGGGGCCATCCTGACCCGGCCCTTTCCGGGCGTCCAGGCGGCAACCGAAAGGATGCCTTGTATGTTTCCTTCGGAGAACGGAAGACGAAAGATGCCTCCGGCGGCCGGGGGGGATCATCCCCCCCGGACCCCCTGATAAATGGGGAGAAAGGGCGGGAAGGGACGGCGGATGGGCGCGGAAGAACGCCGTGAAGAGATCTGACCGGGTTGTTCCGTGAACGCCCCCGGCCCTTACCCTGCCTTTCCGTCCGGGAGGGTTCGGGAGGGGGTGACCCCCTCCCGGCCGCCGGAGGCGCTCTTGTGAACAGACCCTAGCCGGCCAAGGCGTCGGACGACACCACGGCGGCGTAGACCGCAGCCAGGGCGGCCAGGAAGGCGGCCTGCACGTCGACGGCGGCCACGGTGCGCCCGCCGTGGGTCAGGTCGCGGGTGGCGCAGGCGTCGCCCGGCACCGTGACGGCAAAGCCCAGGTCAAAGGCGGCCCTGACCGTGGCGTCCACGCACATGTGGGTCATCATGCCGGCCACCACCAGCCGGGTCGCGCCCGTTTCCCGCAGGCGCCCAAGCAGCGGCGTGTCGCGAAAGCTGTTGGGCCAGGCCTTGGTCAGGATGGTTTCGCCGGGGGCCGGGGCCACGGAAGGATGGATGTCCGCCCCGGGCGTGCCGGGCAGGAAGAACGTGGCTCCGGGCCGGGCCGCCTCGTGGCGGATGTGGATGACGGGCCGGCCGGCCCGGCGGAAGGCGGCCAGGACGGTTGCCGCTTTGGCGGCGGCGGCCGGCTGGTCGCAAAGGGCCATGGCGCCGCCCGGGAAATAGTCGTTTTGGATGTCCACGAGGACCAGGGCGGCCGTGTCGAGGGCTGTGGGGCTGTCGGTCATGGCAGGCTCCGGGGGCGCCGCCCCGGCCGGGGCGGGATTTCGGTTCGGGCCGCGCCGGCCGGGCGGCGGGCGGCGCGGGCATTTGACATCATCGCGTTGATCGGTTTTATCATCTATCGTGTCGTCCGAGGTGTTGCGCGGTCCGTCCGGATTGAGGCCAGAGTTTCAAGGAGGCGTTTTCATGGCGGTCACCCAGAAGTGTCAATATGCCTTGCGGGCGCTGTTCGAACTGGCCAGACGCCACGGGACGGGTCCGGTGCCTGCCGGCGAGATCGCCGAGCGCCAAGCCATTCCCAAGCGGTTTTTGGAGGTGATTCTCCACCAGTTGCGCCAGGGCGGCTTTGTCGATTCCCAGCGGGGCAAGGTCGGCGGGTTTTATCTGGCCCGCCCGCCGGCGACCGTGAGCGTGGGCGACGTCATCCGCTTCATGGACGGTCCCGTAAGCCCGGTGGACTGCCACCGGGAACGGCCCGGTCATGACTGTCCCCTGCGCGGGAACTGCGTGTTCCGGGGCGTCTGGGACGAGGCCCGGCTGGCCCTGGAGCGGGTGTACGACACCCGCAGCCTGGGCGATCTGCTGGAAGAGGACCGCCGGGCCAGGGCCGTTCCGGAATCGGCCAGCTATGTGATCTGACGCGCGGCCGGGTGCCGCTAGTGCGCCCTGGAGGCCCGGAACATGTCCGACGCCCAGGCCAGGGCCCCGAAGTAGGATACCTTGGCCTGGGCGGGCGTGAGGCCGAATCCCCCGGCCGTCTTGTCCATTTCCCCGGCGACAATGCCCTCGCATTTCCGGCTGAGAGACAGGCAGGGGGCTTTGGGGCCTGCCCGGCCGAGCAGGGCCTGACGGATGTCGGCATCGATGCGGATGCCGGCCAGGGCCTGGTCCATGGGCAGGCCGAGCATGGCGTCAAGCTGGGACAGCAGCCCGAGCAGGCAGATGTGCTGCCCCGGGCCATGGCAGGCGTATCCCCGGGCCGTGTCGGACAGGGATAAAAAGCGTCCCCGGACCGCCGAGCCGAAGGCCAGCTCGCGTTCTCTCGGCGTGGAGGCCAGGGAGGCCAGCAGATTGACGGAAGCCCAGCTGACCAGGGCCTGCCGGCCAAGCCGGGTGATGGCGTAGTCCAGGGAGTCGATGGGTTCGCCGCGGTAGAAACCGGCCGTATTGACGTAGCGCAGCAGCTTGTAGGTCAGGGAGACGTCCGAGCCGATGATGTCGCGCACCCGGACCACGTCCAGTTCCGGCTGGGACACTTCGGCCAGAAGGCTGAGTTTCACGACCTTGTTGGGTTCCAGGATCCTGGTCGCCACCATCTGGGGGCGGCTGTAGAAATAGCCCTGGGCCAGCGGGATGTTCTTGCCCCGGCACAGGGCGATGTCGTCCTCGGTCTCGACCTTTTCGGCCAGCAGCGTCTTGCCCGCCGCCAGACAGGCGTCGATGACGGCGGACAGCCGGGCCGGGTCGTCGCGCAGGGCCAGGAAATCGATCTTGATGAAGGTGACGAAGGGCAGAATCGGGTCGAACGAGGGATCGCCCACGTAATCGTCCAGGGCCAGGACATAGCCGGAGGCGTGGATGCCGCGCACCAGTTCGACGAAGGCGGCGTCGCAGGCCACGTGTTCGAGCACCTCGAGGACGAAGCGTTTGGGATCGAGGAAGCCGTGGTAGCCTTTTTCCAGGATTTCCTTGGGAAAATTGATGAAGATGCGCTTTTGGGGGTCGATGTCCTGGGACACGGCATGAATGCCGTTGGCCAGCACGGCCACGGTGGCCTCGATGTCCGAGGGAAACACGGCGACATTGGGGCCGCCGACGGAGCGGTACAGCAGTTCGTAGCCGAAGACGTCGCCGTCTATATGGTAGATCGGGTGGCGGGCTACGGCAAAATTGACGTCGGCTTGTGCGGACATGGGACGCTCGGCTCCTGGCAGGGGGTGACCAATGGGCGCAAGCCGGGGAACGCAAACTGACGCGCCGTGCCATACGGGCGCAGCGGGTGCTGCCGCCGGCAGGGGTGTGAAACCGAGGCCGGCATCGTGGGAGGATAGACGGGGCGGCCTGTAAAAACAACCGGGAAATTGCCGTCCGCCGCGTCAGCGGGGCAGGATCGCCGGCAGGAGGTCCGGCGGGGCCACGGCCACGCCGCCGACCGCTCCGGGGCGCAGCCGGCCCAGATCGGCCTCGCGCCCAAGCAGGCGGGCCGGTACGACGGTCAGGGCCGGCAGCACGGCGCTGGGGGGAAAATCCGGGTGGGCGGCGAACAGGGCCCGGACCTCGTTCCACAGGTCGAGGTCGGCGTTGGAGGCCAGACTGTCCGTGCCCAGGCACAGCGGCACGCCGGCGGCGAGCAGGGCCGGGGCGTCGGCAAGGCCCACGCCGATATGGGCGTTGCTGCGGGGGCACAGGCATACGGCCGCCCCGCTGGCCGCCAGCCGGGCGATGTCGGCCCGGTCGAGATGGACGCCGTGGGCGGCCAGGGTGTCCGGTCCCAAGAGCCCCCAGGCGTCGGCCGCCGCCACGGGGGACACGCCCGGCGGCCGCCAGTCGCGCGGCAGCACCCTGCCGCGCAGCAGGTCGGCAAAGGTCCCTGTGCCGGTGGCCAAAAGCTCCGTCTCGCCGGCGTGTTCGGCCAGATGCAGGCAAAAGGGCGCGCCCCGGCGGCGGCAGACGTCCCTGGCCCGGCGCAGGTTGTCCGGACTGGTGGAATAGAGGGCATGGCCGCTGGCCGCGGCGGCCAGCCGACCGGCCGTCGTCTCGCCGCCGGCGCGGACCGCCTCGTCCAGGGCCGGCGGCACGTCGGCGCGGGGCGGCCGGCCGAAGCCGAAATATTCGTGGACCACGCAGCCGGCCAGCCCGGCGGCCGCCAGCGCGGCGGCCACGGCCGGGGAGGACCGGCTGCCGATGTCGATGACGGCTCCCGTGCCGCCGGCCGCCAATTCGGCCACGGCCCGGCCCAGGGCCGGCGCCGGCGTGGGGTACAGCGACTGGGCCATGAGCCAGGACACCCAGCCGGGGAAGCCCAGGCCGTGCGGCGACAGGCCGCGCAGATGGGAGAGTTCGAGGTGGACGTGGGCGTTTGTCAGCCCGGGAACCAGCACGGCGTCGCCGAGGTCGTCGACCGGCCCGGGCCAGTCGGCCAGGACCCGGCGACGCGGCCCCACGGCCAGGATGCGCCGGCCGGCCAGGGCCACGGCGGCGTCCTCCAGCGGCCCCCGGCCGGGCTCCATGGTCACGGCCAGGCGGGCCGTGACGATACGCCGGGCCGGGCCCGGAGGGGAAAGGGCAGGCATCACGTCCCTGGACAGTGCGTCTTCGGCGGGGCGGCCGGAGATGTGCGGTCCAGGCCCCGTTGCGTCCGGGCCGGGGCTCGGCGCATTATCGTTGGAACACGCCCAGCGACGACTTGATAAAGGTGCGCAACGCGTCCACGCGGGCGTTGAATTCGGTCATGTTGCGGTAGGCTGTCGAATCTTTGTTCTCCAGCAAGGCCGGGTCAATATTGTACGGCGTATCGCGCAGCTTCTGCAGCGTGTCCAGAATATTGTCTATCCTGTCGAAAAGGTAGTTTTTCTCGTCCTTTGTGAAACAATAGGTCGTTTTGTTGTAGATGTAATAGATGTCGCACAGGTTGAGAGCCAGGCCGAGCGTCTTTTCGATGCGGGTTTTCAGGTCGAAAAAGAACAGGTATTCATCGGTGAAGGGGCGCTTGTGCTCAAGCTCCTCCTTGTTCTCATATTCTTTGATATGGATAGCCTGGACAACTGCCTCGTTGAAATAGTTCATGAAGTAATTAATGCTCTGACGCATGTTGGGCGTTTCGGCCAGGGCCGGGGCGGCTGTGGCCAGCAAAAGGACGCAGGAAAGGGCCGCAATGCATCGTTTCATGATCGTTCACCAGGCGGTTGATGGTTCGCGGGGGCGGGGAATTCCCTTTGAGGATGTGGCACGAGAGCGCGCCGGAAGTCAAACAGCCGACGCCGCCAGAAAGAACTCCGGGCGGTCTTCAAAACGCACCCGGCAGGCCGGCAGTCCCAGGGCCGCGTAGGCCGGGGCCAGCTCCCGGGCGTGGCCGAAAAGCTCCCCGGCGTACCGGCGCGGGGCGGCCAGCCCGGCCGGCGGCCGGCCCATGGCCCGGACCTCCCCGGCCACGATGTCCAGCAGCGCCCGGGCCCGGACCCTGGTTCCCAGGGCCGGGTGGCGGGGGCCGGCCAGGATGGCCGCCTCGAACCCCGGTTCCGGGGCCAGCCCCAGCCGGGTCACCCGGACGCCGGCCCGCCAGAGCGGCGGCAGCGCCCGGGCCAGGGCGTCGATGGTCGTGTCCAGATCCCACGGCTCATACCGGCCGGCCCGGCGCCAATCGGCCAGGACCGTGCCGGCCGGCACCAGGCACGGGTGCAGGCGCGCGATCTCCGGGGCCAGGGCGGCCGCCTCGTCCACGTCCCGGGCAAAGCCCGCCGGATCGTGTCCCGGCAGCCCCGGCAGCAGTTGCAGGCCAAGGGCCAGCCCGGTTTGGCGGACGTTTTCGGCGGCCAGCCGGCTGGCCGCCGCGTCATGGCCGCGGCCGGCAGCCGCCAGCACGGCGTCGTCAAAGGTCTGGACTCCCAGTTCCACCATGTCCAGGCCGGCAGCGGCCAGCCGGTCGAGCCGGTCCGGGGGGCAGGCGTCGGGGCGGGTCGAGCAGCGCACCCGGCTGACCATGCCCTCGGCCCGAAGCCGCGCCGCCTCGGCCAGAAACCGCAGCGGCCAGGGATCGGGCAGGGCCGTGAACACCCCGCCGTAAAAGGCCAGCTCGTAGGGCCCCCGGCCCTGTCGGGCCGCGTCCCGAAGTCCGGCGGCCATCGCGTCCAGGGTCCGGGCCAGCGGACGCGGGGCCGTGCCGGATTGCAAATGCTGGGCGCAAAACACGCATCGGCCCGGGCATCCCTGAAATGTTACAAAAACAGGCCAGATGCGACTTTTGCGCGCCGGCGGCTCGGGATGGCGGAAAAACCGGCCCCCCGGGCCGGCTGCCGGCAGCGTGTCCGGTCCGGGGACAGGCCCTTTGGCCGCTGGTTTCAATATTTTTCTCCTAAGCCTCTTGAAAAAATGCTTTTCCTTGACTATCAGGAAGGCAATGCGTTTGCCCGGCCCGGTTTTTACCGGGCGGGCCGCCGTACACCGCGCCGCCCGGCGCGCAACCGGAGACTTCAGACGCCATGTCCCAGACCGATTGTATTTTCTGCAAAATTATCAGGGGTGAGATTCCCTGCGCCAAAATTTTCGAGACAGACCATATGCTGGCCTTCCTCGACATCGCCCCGGTGTCCCCGGGGCACGCCCTGGTCATTCCCAAGGCCCACCACGCCGATCTGTTCGACCTGCCCGACGACCTCGGCGGCCGCCTGCTGGCCGCCCAGAAGCTTGTCGGCCGGGCCGTCATGGCCGCCGCCGGGGCCACGGGCCTCAATGTCCAGATGAACAACCGCGCCGATGCCGGGCAGATGGTCTTCCACGCCCACCTGCACCTGATCCCGCGCCGCGCCGGGGACGGTCTGGCCCTGTGGCCCGGCCGGCCCTACCCGGATGCGTCGGCCATGGCCGCCATGGCCGATGCCGTGCGGCGGGCCCTGGATGACTTGAAATAATCACGGGAATACGTATCGTTAAAGAGTGGTCGCCCATAGGCGGCCCCGACAGCCCGGGAAATACGCCCCCTGCCCCCAAACGCAAGCGCCGGAGAACGCCATGAACGGAAAAACCCTCACCAAGGCCGACATCGTCGATTACATCTACGAAAAGACCGAACGCAACCGGGCCGAAGTCAAAGTCCTGGTGGATCATCTGCTCGAACTCATGAAACATTCGATCAAGCGGGACCACTCGCTGCTGGTCAGCGGTTTCGGCAAGTTCGAATCCTACGACAAGAAGGCCCGCAAGGGGCGCAATCCCCAGACCAACGAATCCATCATGCTGCCGCCGCGCAAGGTGGTGGTGTTTCGGCTCTCCCGCAAGTTCCGGGCCGAACTCAACCCCGACGAAATTCTGTAAGCCCCGTCCCTGACGGCTGGCAGGCCCGCGCAGCCCGACGTTTCTGCCCGGCGGCCGCCCGCGAAATCCGCTCCAGGGGGTTTCGCGGCAGCGGCCCGGACGGCGTTTCGCGCCTCACTGGGCAATGACGAACGCCCCTTCGAAAACTGCGGACAGCCGCAGCCGGGCCTCCTCGGCCGCGCCAGTGCTCGGGAATACGCCGGCATGGACCCGGAAATAGCGCACCCCGTTTGTCTCCTTGTCGAGAATCCGCGTGCCGGCATAGCCTGCCGCCAGCAGCCGGGCTTGCAGCCGGTCGGCATTGCGCTGCTGGGCAAACGCCCCCACCTGCACGTAAAACGGTCCCGGCAGCTCGTCTTGCGGACCAACCCCGGGCACCTCGCCCGCCACCTCCACCCGCACCCGGGCCGTGCCCCGGGCATGCACCCCGAGGGTCTTGGCCCCGGCCAGCGACAGATCGATGATCCGCCCCGACACGAACGGCCCCCGGTCGTTGACCCGCAGGTCCACCGTCCGTCCGTTTTCCAGATTGGTCACCCGCACCATGGTGTGCATCGGCAGCAGCTTGTGGGCGCAGGTCATCTGGTGCTGGTCGTAAATCTCGCCGCACGACGTGGTCTTGCCGTGAAAACCCGGCCCATACCAGGACGCGACCCCCTCTTCCCTGTAGCCCCTGGCCGAGCGTAACGGCACATACGTCTTGCCCTTGATGGTGTAGGGCCGAAACGTGGCCGGTTCCCGCCCCGTGGCCCGGGGAACCGGGGCCTTGCCGGCACACCCCCCGAGCAGCAGCACGACCAGTATCGCCGCTGCCGCCCGTCCCCAGGACGCCCCAGCCATCCGTCGCAACCAGTAAGCCATGCTTCGTCGTAGCCCGACCCCGCCCGCCCTGGCAACCCCGGGGAATGGAGCGGGAAGGCGGAGAGGAGAGGGGGAAAGGAGAGAAGATCGGGGCGCTGCCCCGCCCCGCCGGGGGGATCATCCCCCCGGACCCATGAGCGCTAACTTTCATTGAAATGCCGTATGATATTTGCTATTCTCGCCCCACGGGGGTGAGCAATGGGAGAACAAATTTTACCGATTGAAGAAGATGACTGGATGGCGTTGCTGTCATTCCTTC
>Ga0074193_1001491_pt1 | contig 27815 bp, 25 predicted proteins | sample EPASupsiteHSE605_FD_64523 | JGI IMG/M metagenome (GOLD analysis project Ga0074193, IMG submission 64523) | Bioremediated contaminated groundwater from EPA Superfund site, New Mexico - Sample HSE6-05 | ecosystem: Environmental > Aquatic > Deep subsurface > Groundwater > Contaminated ... | reverse complement strand
CTGACTCACGCGAAAAAGTCGAACCCGAACCAGATAATCGCCGTGTGCGGCTGCATGGTTCAGCAGGAGCACATCGTCGATAAAATCAAAAAATCCTTCCGCCATGTCGATCTGGTTTTCGGACCCGACGAGCTGTGGCGCTTTCCCGAGCTCGTCTGCTCCGTTATGACGAAGCGCAAGCGCGTTTTCGCGCCCGGAAGCGGAGACGGCTGCGTGGCGGAGGGCGTTCCGCACCTGCGCTCGGACAAGGTCAAGGCATGGCTTTCAATCATGAACGGCTGCAACAACTTCTGCACCTACTGCATAGTGCCGTATACGCGCTTCCGCGAGCGGTCGAGGAAGCCTGAGGAAATAATCAGGGAGGCGCGCGAGCTTGTCGCGCAGGGCTATAAGGAAATTACGCTTCTGGGGCAGAACGTCAATTCCTACGGTAATGACCTCGAAAACAGGTTGAGCTTTGCCGAGCTTATACGCAGGTTGAACGAAATCGAGGGCGAGTTTGTCATACGCTTTATGACGAGCCATCCGAAAGACGCCACCGACGAGCTTTTTGAAGCTATGCGGGACTGCGAAAAATGCGAAAAGCACCTGCATCTGCCACTTCAGTCGGGCAGCGACAGGATACTCAAGGCGATGAACAGGCACTACGACACCGAAAAATACCTCGCGCTTGTCGAAAGAGTGCGGGAAATGATACCGGAGATAGTTCTGACGACGGATATAATCGTCGGCTTTCCTAACGAGACGGACGAGGACTTCGAGGGCACGATGCGGGTCATCGAAAAGGTACGCTTCGACGCGATGTTCACCTTCATCTACTCCAAGCGCAACGGCACCCCAGCCGCCGAAATGCCCGACCCCTTTACCCGCGAAGAAAAGCAACTGCATTTCGACAGATTAGTCGAGGCGCAGAACGCAATTTCAGAGGAAAAACACAGGGAATACATCGGAAAAACAGTCCGCGTGCTCATCGACGGCAAAGACAGGGAGGAAGGCGTCCTTTCGGCGCGTACCTCGGGTGGAAGGCTTGTGCGCCTTTTTGCCGACGACAGCCTTATCGGTTCCTTTGCGGACGTTAAGATAACAGACTGCAACACCTGGGCGCTCAGAGGAGAGCTCGTCAAATAAAGCACCCAAAACCGTACCGGAGGTAAAACCATGTCGGAGCTTACGCCCATGAAGAGGCAGTACAACGAAATAAAAGCGCAGCATTCGGACTGCCTGCTCTTTTTCAGACTGGGCGATTTTTACGAGATGTTCGACGAGGACGCGGTGCTCGCTTCGCGCGAGCTCGACCTTGCACTCACGACGCGGGACAGAAACGTCGAAAACCCCGACGAGCGTACGCCGATGTGCGGAGTGCCCTACCACAGCTGTGAGGCCTACATTGCGCGCCTCATCGCCAAGGGCTACAAGGTCGCGATATGCGAGCAGACCGAGGACCCCGCGCTTGCAAAGGGACTTGTCAGTCGCGACGTTATCAGAATAATCACGCCCGGCACGGTGACGGAAAGCTCCATGCTCGACGAGGGCAGGTCGAACTATATCTGCTCCGTTTTCCTTGACAATACCGCCGGAGCCGTCGCCTTCTGCGACGTTTCAACCGGTGAATTCTGCGTGGCGGGCTTCGAAAAGGCTTCGGTCACGCATATGCAAAACGAGCTTTCGCGGTTTCTCCCGCGCGAGGCCGTTCTCAGCGCCGGAGCCGCCGAGAGCAAAGAACTCTGCGCGTTTCTTTCGAAAAAGCTCGACTGCCTCACGGAAAACGGCGAGGGGCGCTTCGACTATATGCAGAGTGCCGCGCGCGTCTGCGAGCAGTTCAAAGCGAAAGACATCGACAGTCTCGGACTGTCGGGCGACAGCGCCGCGGTCTGCGCTGCGGGGGGTCTTTTAAGCTACATAATCGAGACGCAGAAGTTTGATATAAGCCACATCAACACGATGGACGTTTTTACGGCGGGGCGCTTCATGGAGCTTGACTATACGACGAGGCGCAACCTTGAGCTGACCGAAAATCTCCGCACGGGAGAGAAAAAGGGCAGTCTTCTCTGGGTGCTCGACAAGACGAAAACTCCGATGGGCGGAAGGCTCCTGAGAGCATGGACGGAGCGCCCTCTCCTCTCTCCCGTCGCGATAAAGCGCAGACTGACGGCAGTTTCGGAGCTTTTCTCCGATAATGTCGCCAGAGGAGAAATAATCGAAATTCTTCGCAATATCGGCGATTTGCAGCGCCTTGTCGGCAGGGCGGTTTACGGCACGGCCAACGGACGCGACCTGCTCGCTCTCGGAACCTACTGCGCCGCGTTTCCCGAAATAACAAGGCTTATAGCCGGAAAGCAGAGCCTTGCGCTCCGAAAAATAGCGGAAACTGACCCTGTTTCGCATATCCCCGAGCTAATAATGCGCGCAATCTGCGATGAGCCGCCGTTTTCCGTGCGCGAGGGAGGCATACTGCGCGAGGGCTTCAGCGAAGAGGTCGACAATCTCCGAAATGTGCGCGACAACGGCGCGCAAATGGTTTCCGCTCTCGAAACGCGCGAGCGCGAGCAGACAGGCATCAAAAAGCTCAAGGTGGGCTACAACCGCGTTTTCGGCTATTATATAGACATACCCCGCGCGTTTTCGGAAAACGTGCCGGAGGAGTACATAAGAAGACAGACACTTTCCACGAGCGAGCGCTTTTTTACGCAGGAGCTGAAAGAGCTTGAAAACACGCTCCTCACGGCGAGGGACAGGCTCGGAGAGCTGGAATTCCGCCTTTTCGAGGAAGTGCGTCTGCGCGTTGCCTCCGAGGTCACGAGAATTCAGGCGATGGCCGACGCGATAGCCGAGCTTGACGCTCTGTGCTCGCTTGCGGAGGTCGCCGTCCGTAACGGCTACACCATGCCCGAGGTCGATCTTTCGGGCAAGCTGGCCATAACTGCGGGCAGGCATCCCGTCGTAGAGCAGACCCAGCGCGACACACTTTTCGTTCCGAATGATACCTTGATGAACTGCTCTGACGAGCGGGTAGCCATTATAACAGGCCCGAACATGGCGGGAAAATCGACCTATATGCGCCAGACCGCGCTTATCGTACTCATGGCGCAGATCGGCAGCTTTGTACCCGCAAAAAGCGCTCTCATCGGCATCGTTGACAGGGTGTTTACCCGTATAGGCGCGTCGGACGACCTTGCAGGCGGACGCAGCACCTTCATGGTCGAGATGATTGAGGTCGCTGACATTCTCAAATTCGCGACAGCCTCAAGCCTTATTATCCTCGATGAGATAGGGAGGGGAACCTCCACCTATGACGGCATGGCGATAGCCAAAGCCGTTCTGGAATTCTGCGCCGACAGAAAAAAGCTCGGCGCGAAAACAATGTTCGCAACGCACTATCACGAGCTTTCAGCGCTTGAGGGGCAGCTTGAGGGCGTGCGCAATTACAGCATAACCGCGAAAAAACGCGGAAACGACCTCATCTTCCTTCGCAAAATCGTGAGCGGCGCGGCGGACGACAGCTACGGTATCGAAGTCGCAAAGCTTGCGGGAGTTCCCGATTCCGTCATTTCAAGGGCTAAAAACTGCCTTGCAGAGCTTGAGAGCGGCACCCGCGAAACAATTGCCGTCAGACGGGAGAGTCCGGACGCTCAGCTCAGCTTTTCCGATTTCGGCGGCAGCGAAATCATCGGCACGATAAGGGAAGCAAACCTCGACACACTGACCCCTATTGAGGCGATGAATCTGCTTTACGAGCTTAAAAAAAAGGTGGACGCCTGATGAAAATTATAATCAGAGGCTTTGTGAACACAATGACAAAGCCGCAAAAAATCGCGGGGCTTATTTACCTTCCGTTTCATATGTTCATAATCCCGCTTTTTCTCGGGATGGCCGCAATATGGCTGCCCGGAGGTCTGGATGAAGTGACGGCCACCGTCATTTACTACGCAGTCGGATTTTTATTCTGCCTTGTCTTTATGTGGAAATATCTCAGGAACGCCTTTGATATCATGCTCGACAACAAGGCGGCAAGCATAGCGGCAATCATATTCGGTTATATAAGCTGCCTGCTGCTGAGCTACCTTGCGGCCGGAGTTCTTTTTGCGATACTCGGCGACCAGCTCTCGAACCCGAATAACGACGCGATACTCGACCTTGCAAGCGAAAGCCCGCGCGCGGTGCTCGGACTTGCGGTCTTTCTTGCGCCGGTGGTCGAGGAGGTCCTGTTCCGCGGGGTCATTTTCGGCTCGCTGCGCGTGAAGCACCGTACAGCGGCATTTATCGTATCCATCGGGCTTTTCGCTTTTTATCACATCTGGCAGCTCGCTCTGGCGTCGATGGACTGGACAATGCTCGCATATATGATACAGTATATCCCCGCAGGCTACGCGCTTGCGTGGGCATATGAGAAAACGGACAGTATCTGGGTTCCGATTTTCCTTCATATGTTGATAAACGGCGTTGCAATGCTGATTCTAAGCTGATTGTGAACGCGCGCAGATAAAGCCCCGTTATTTTCCAAATTCGACATAATTCTGCAAATTTCGCACTGAAAAGTGGTATTATTTTGGTAACCACGCCGAAGACGACACATGGGGAGAAAACAAATGCTGCAAAGAGACCGGCTTAAAAAAGCTATTAGGGAACAGGTTTTCGAGATACGGCAGTATAACCGCTACGGCAGGCAGGATATGCTTGCGCGCAACATGATTGCGCTGAAACTAATCAGTTTAATGGGACTTGCGGTTACCCTGTTCATATTCATCTTACCGCTGATGGGCTTTGATAACTGGGCGTTCATGTGGCACTACTGGGTGCTTATCCCTGTGTACACAGTCTTTCTGGCGTTTTCAATTGTTTACGATAAAAAGCAGGTAAAAAGCTTTGCGGTTATTCAGACGGCGGGTGTTCTGTTCTCCGTCATGCTAATTGCGACGCTGGCCGGTGTCAGTATTATCTATTATCCGGATAAACCGGACGAGATGCTTGTGTTTGTGCTGGTTCTCATACCGCTGTTTTTTTCGATTGAGACCTGGGTCATCGCCTCCATCACCGTATACAGCGGGATTGTATACTGTATTCTGGCATATAGCTTCAAAGACCCTTCTGTCCTCCAGCACGATATTTTCTCGGTCAGCCTGAGCGTAGTTCTTTCGCTCATGGTGCTGGGCTATAATGCGAGGCTTCGCGCAAACGGCTTTCTGGCCAAGGAAAAGTATAAGACGCTAAGCCGTATGGATCTTTTGACCGAGCTTCTCAACAAGAAAAGCTACGAGCTGTGGTGCCAGCGAATGCTAAACGAATGCGGGCAGAAAGAGTCCTGCGCACTTGTCATCTTTGATCTCGATAATTTCAAACAGATTAACGATAACTTCGGGCATATTATGGGGGACAGGGTCCTTGAAATCGTCGGGCAGACGCTTGCGGCAAATTTTCATACCGACTGCTTTGTCGGACGCATCGGCGGAGACGAATTCAGCGCCTTTTCCTGCGCGGACAAATGCTGCGAGCTGTTTGCGAGAAGGGCGGAGAACGTTATCACGGAGGTCAAGGAGCGTGCAAGGAAGGAACTCAAACTCGATGTCACGATGAGTATGGGAATTACAAAAAAGTGTGTTCCGGTCGATTATATGGAGCTTTATTTCGAGGCGGACAAGGCGCTTTACGAGTTTAAGCAAGCGGCGGGCAGCGAAAGACGCTGCGCATCGGTCAGATAAAAAAATCCCGAAAACGTGCTTTACGCTTTCGGGATTTATGCTTTTATTAGGCTTAATACGCTACACCCCAAATAATCATGGTCTTTGCGGGTTTTCCGCAGACCGGGCAGACGTCGCTCAGGTTTTCCTGCTCGAAGGGGATACAGCGGCTCGATACACCCGCTTTTTCCTTCATTGCCAGTTCGCACTCAAGATCGCCGCACCACATGGTCTTGACGAAGCCGCCGTCTTTTTCGACGAGCTGCTTGACTTCTTCGAGAGAGTTTGCGGTGTAGGTGTGCTCGTCGAGATTCTTCTTCGCCTTGGCGTAAAGAGCCTTGTGAATGTCCTCCAGGAGCCCTGGAATTTTCGCTTCGAGCTCCGTGAGAGGGACGGTAATCTTCTCGCCGCTGTCACGGCGGACGCAGACACAGTGACCGGCTTCGATATCCTTGGGCCCGATTTCGACGCGGAGGGGAACGCCCTTCATTTCGTACTCGGCAAATTTCCAGCCGGGAGAGTTGTCTGAGAAATCACCCTTGACGCGAATTCCCGCGGCTTTGAGGCGCGAAACAAGCTCCTGAGCCTTTTCGGTGACGCCCTCCTTGTGCTGTGCGATAGGCAGGACGATGACCTGAACCGGTGCAATTTTCGGAGGCAGAACAAGCCCGTTGTTGTCGCCGTGGGTCATTATGATGCCGCCTATCGTGCGGGTGGAAAGCCCCCACGAGGTCTGATGCGGAGTCGTGAGCTTGTTGTCCTTATCGGTAAAGGTAATGTCGAAGGCTGTTGCGAAGCCTGTTCCGAAGTAGTGGCTGGTGCCGCTCTGCAGAGCCTTGTGGTCGTGCATCATGCACTCGATGGTATATGTGCGCTCAGCTCCCGCAAATTTTTCCTTGTCCGTTTTGCAGCCACGCACGACCGGCATGGCAAGGACATTTTCGCAGAGGTCGGCGTAGGTTTCAAGTTGCTGCTCGGTTTCTTTGATTGCTTCCTCGGCTGTTGCGTGGAGAGTGTGACCCTCCTGCCAGAGGAACTCGCGGTGGCGCAGGAAGGGACGGGTCGTCTTTTCCCAGCGGAGAACGCTGCACCACTGGTTGTACAAAAGAGGCAGGTCGCGCCAGGAATGAACTATATTATGCCAATGGTCGCAGAAAAGGGTTTCGGAGGTGGGACGGATGCAGAGCCTTTCCTCAAGCTCCTCGCTGCCGCCGAAGGTCACCCACGCGCATTCGGGCGCAAAGCCGACGACATGGTCCTTTTCCTTCTGCAGGAGGGATTCGGGAATGAGCAGCGGCATATAGAGGTTCTCGTGCCCTGTTTCCTTAAAGCGCCTGTCCAGCTCCGACTGGATGTTTTCCCAGATGGCATAGCCGTAGGGACGCAGAATGAACATCCCCTTAACGCTGGAATATTCAATGAGCTCCGCTTTTTTGCACACGTCTGTGTACCATTTTGTGAAATCGACCTCCATGTCGGTTATCTGTTCGACCTTTTTGTCCGCTGCCATGATTTATGATCAATCCTTTCGCATTAGTGCGTCAAAACCAAAATGAGAATGTTTTGAGCGGGGTTCGGGGCGGCTTAAAACCCACATCTCCCGCGTCATCCTGTAATTCTATTCAAAAAACACAGGCTTGTCAAGAACAATAGACGATTTAGCGCCGTATTATGGAGTGACTTTCATAATATCGGAGGCGGGTGCCCTTGAGCGCTTTTGCTAAATTTTATTTTCGTCCCTCAAAGGGCGAAAAGATACACACGGTGGTCATACCTAAGGATGACCTGAGCTGCGGAATATGCGGCAGAGTGTCGGACGGGGAAAAGGGCGTCACAGGGGCGCTCGTGCTGCTTTTCGAGACCGAGAGAACGGAAACGGGGAAGCTCCGCTCGTCCTTCGTTACGGACGAGGACGGGGATTTCGCTTTCGGCCCCCTTATCTCGGGAGAACTGTATGTAATCAAAGTATATAAGGACAGTCTGCGGCTCCGTGAGCTGGAAATCACGGTATAGACCGGCTGCGCCGAGAAAGAAGGGCGATCCGTATTGGTGACGGACCGCCCTTTTTTTATTTCATTCCGCGTTCACGCCTCAGGGCTCTGATGTCGCGTCCCGCAAAGTTCAGGACAAGGTATTCCCCCTCGAGCCGTGAAACAATCTGCGGAGAATAGCGCCTTCGAAGCTCCTCCTCAGAGAGGTTCGTCGTGATGATGGTTTTTCCGCCTCTGAGAAGCCGCCCGTTCACAAGCGAGTAGATTGCGCTCTGTGTGAAATTCGTCGTCATCTCCGTTCCGAGGTCGTCCATTATCAGAAGGTCGCAGTCCGTATAGCGCCGCACGCGGGAGGAAACCTCCTCCGCACAGTCGCTTCCGCGGTCGAACTTCTGAAGCTCGAAAGCCTCCATAACCGAAACCGAGGTGTCGTAAACGACCGAGAAGCCCTTTTCCGAAACGACCTTGGCGATTGAAGCGGCAAGGAAGGTCTTTCCAAGCCCGGTGCTGCCGCGGAAAAGGAGACTGACGGAGTTCTGCCCGAACTTTGAGGAGTATTCGCGGCAGATTTCGAGCGCATATGACATCATCGCTCTGGGAGAATTACCGCAGGAGGGGTCGAAAGCTTCATCGTAATAACTCAGATCGAAGTTCTCGAAGCATTGCCCGTTTATGTTGAGCGTACTGCTTAGCTCCCTCACGGTTTCGGCTCTGTAAACGGCTTTAAGGCAGTCGCAGGGCTTTCCCAGAACATAGCCCGTGTCGCTGCAGGTGGGGCAGGCATAGATTTCGTCTATGTAATCCGCGGGGTAGCCGCCGGACTTAAGAAGCTCGGCGCGCCTCATAAGCAGGACTTCACATTTCGTTCTCGCTTCTTCGACAGCGGCGCCCGCGTCCGAGCCCTTTTTGAGAGCTCCGGTGGCAACCGAGGTCATAAGCTGCGTTATTTCAGCTTCCGTTTCCATGACGGCGGGGCTGCGGGCATAGACTTCCGCCCGTCTGCGCTGCTGTTCATCCTCGTTTTTTCGCTTTTTTTCGGCGATTATATCCCTTGCTCGCGCAAGTATTTTTCCGTCGTATGCCATAAGTTCACCTCAAAATCAGCCGTTTTTGACTTTTTCAAGAATTTTTTTCATTCGTTCAAGCTCGGTATCTCCCATGCTTTTGCCGGCAGTCTGCGTCCCCTGTGCGCCGTACACGCTCTTGCGGGTGTCTCCGCTGCGCACTTCCTCCGCCGTGTGGAGCTTCTTGCCATGCCAGCTTGAGAGTATCGAGTCCATGTATTTCCAGGTCAGAGAGCCTGTTTTAACGACAGTTTTGTCGTAGGCGAGGGCGATGGCTTCAAGTTCAAAGCCCATGTCGAGCCAGCTTTCGACATATTTGCGCTCAGTCGCGCTGAAATTGCGTCCGTTTATCTGTAGCAGACGCTTGACGTCGGCCATTTCGCCGCTGCGCGCCCTTTTTTGCAGAAGATATTCCTCCGCTCGCTCGAGCGTGAGTATCTCGCGGTTATACCAGGAGTAGGCTTCCTTTTCGATTGTCCGCATTGAGGGGAATTTGCCGGGACCCAGATGCTCGCGGGCGTCCTCGGTGCAGTGGTTTATGAGAAGAAAAATAACCTCGGTGGGGAGCCGTAGGTAGTCGTAGATACCGAAAAGGATTTTCAGGTCCGCGCCTGTCAGCATATGCCCCATTGTGCGCTGGGTTTCGTCGACTATCGCCTTGAACTCGCCGTTTTCGCCAGTGCGTCTGGCAATATCCTCGGCCGTATATTCGGGAAGCTCGTCCGCAGGAAGAAGCAGAGAGGGCTTTGCCTCTCCGGCGTTGAAAAGACCCATTTCGCAGAGCGCGGACGTAGCCTTCGCGATTTCCGTCTCGGTGCGCTTCAGAACTGCGGCGGCCTTCTGGGGGGAGAAGCCCCCGCCGTTTCGCAGCGCATAGAGGTAAAGCAGGGCCGCCGTCCCGTCGCCCGAGCACAAGAGCCTGTCCGCATCGGCGCAGGGGAGGGCAAGATTCGGCTCGCCGGAAAGTTTGTATTTTTTGTCTTCCATATGTCCCTCCGCGCAGTGTTTTCGTAAGAAACATATTATAACATCAATTTTAACTTGTAGCAATATATCTGTTTATGTTATAATAACCTTATAGCGGTTCTTATAACGCGTATGTACCGACTCCGTCGGTACGCGCTCAATCAAATCATCATATAATAACGCCGCTATGCGGATATGATATAATACCTTCAAAGCAAAATGTGCAAATATCAGTTGTCAAATATTTTGCCGTTAAAATCGGGCACAACGCACTGCTTAAATAAACTGTCAGATTAACGAAAGAGGTGAATGCCGAAATGATCAAAGATATCACCGTCGAAATCGCAGGACGCGAATATCAGCTCAAGACAGACGAGGACTCCGAATATGTCCGTGAGCTCGCAAACCTTGTAACAGTTAAGATACTCGAAATCAAAAGAGACTCCGGCGCCTCAGCTCTCGACTGCGCAACAATGGCCGCTCTCGACATGGCAGACCGCTACCTTAAGGAGCTTGCGAAAAAGGAAAAGGCTTCGAAAAAGAAAGCAACAGCCGCAAACGAAACAGAGCCTGCTACACTTCTTTAACGGCAACCCGAAAGGCAATTAGCTATGTTGGAACTTCTATCACCTGCCGGTTCGCCGGAAGCGGTCGTAGCCGCGGTCCAGAGCGGGGCAGATGCTGTCTATATGGGCTTCGGCGAGCATAACGCGCGCCGGGGCGCGAAGAATTTTACGGACGAGGAATTTGATTCCTCAGTCCGATATTGTCGTGTCCGAGGCTGCAAAGTATATGTCACGCTGAACACTCTTGTAAGCGACAGGGAAATTCCCGAAGTCGTTAAGCTTGCGCAGCACGCCTCCGGGCTGGGCGCGGACGCGATACTTGTTCAGGACCTCGGGCTTGCGCGCGTTTTGAGGTGCGCCGTTCCCGATATGCCGCTCCACGCGAGCACGCAGATGAGCATACATAACCTTGCCGGAGTTGAAGCCGCCGCTGAAATGGGCATAACAAGGGCGGTGCTGGCGAGAGAACTCAGCTTTGAGCAAATCGCCCTCATAGCCGAGAAATCTCCGATCGAGCTTGAGGTTTTCGCGCACGGAGCGCTGTGCTTCTGCCATTCGGGACAATGCTATATGAGCGCACTTATCGGCAGGCGCAGCGGGAACCGCGGCGCCTGCGCTCAGCCATGCAGGCTCAACTACAGCCTCGGCGGAAGAAAAGACAGCTATCCACTGAGCCTTAAAGACAACTGCCTTGTATCATACCTCAGGGAGCTTGAAAAGGCGGGCGTTGCCTGCGTAAAAATCGAGGGACGTATGAAGCGCCCCGAATATTCCGCCATAGTCACGGGGATTTACTCCCGCGCGATACGCGAGGGGCTTGAACCCTCCGAAACCGAGATGCAGCAGCTTGAGCTGGCTTTTTCCCGTCAGGGTTTTACGGACGGATATCTGACCGGACAAAAAGGACCCGAGATGTTCGGCGTCCGCGAAGAGCCGGACAGGGACGCAAACAAGCTTTATTCCGCGGCGCGGAAGGATTACGGAAATTCAGAGATGCGCCGTGTGCCCGTCAAGTTTTTCGCGCTTATAAATGAAGGCAAGACCTCCAAATTCGCCGTCGAGGACGGCGAGGGGCACAAGGTCATAAAAGACGGTCCGGTGCCGCAGAAAGCTGAAAACCAGGCTCTCTCCAAACAGAGTGTCTATGATCAGTTCTATAAAACCGGCGGAACGCCCTATCTAGTTTCCGACGTTGAAACTGTGCTGGGCGAGGGACTTTTCCTTCCCGTAGCTATGCTCAACGAAACGCGACGCTATCTTCTGGACAGTCTTACCGAGGAGCGGAAACAGCCGCCCGTTAGAAAAGCCGGAAAGCTCCCGAAAACTCCCTCCGATGTCAAGGTGCTCGGAGGTCCGAAAATGATATTTGAGGTCGGTTCCGCCGAGCAGCTCACCGAGAGGCTTGCGGAGGAAAAACCGGACTTTATCTATGTTCCGCTTTCCATACTTGCGGAAAACCCCGAAGCGGTCCTGCCCTTTGCGGAAAAGGGAGCCGTCCCCGTCGCGGTGCTGCCGCGCGTTATCACGGATACCGAAGTGCCCGAGATTATGGAGAAGCTCCATAGGGTCAAGGCTTTGGGAATCGAACAGGCGCTCGTCGGGAACATGGGTCACATCAAGTACGTCAGACTTGCGTCGCTTGCCGCAAGAGGAAACTTCGGGCTCAATGTTTATAACTCCGATACGCTTCAGGTCATGAACGCAGCGGGTCTTCTTTCCGCAACAGCCTCCTTCGAGCTGCGGCTTAGTCAGATACGCGACATGAAAAAGCCGCTAAGCACCGAAGTCATAGCCTACGGCCGCCTGCCGCTGATGGTGAGCGACCAGTGCATAATCAAAAACAGCGCAGGACAATGCAACTGCCAGAACGCGGTCTCGCTTTCCGATCGCACGGGGGAGCTTTTTCCCGTCGTAAAGGAATTCGGCTGCCGCAACGTCATACTGAACGCCCACAAGCTGTTTCTGGGCGACAGGAAACGCGACCTTGAAAGCTGCGGGCTCTGGGGTATACGCCTCATGTTCACGAATGAGGGACCCGAGGAGTGCGTGCGTATTGCCGACAGTTTTCTGGGAAAAACTAACTACATTCCAAACGGCATGACGAGAGGGCTTTATTACCGCGGCGTCGAATAGGGCAATATTTATAGAAAACAGAGGGCAGTTATGAGTATAGTTCTTGCGTCCGCCTCTCCGCGGAGGCGCGAGCTCCTTTCGATGCTGAAGGTGGAAAGCTTCAGGGTTATCCCCGCTGTAGGCGAGGAGCTTATCGAAGAAGGAATGACGCCGGCTGAAACCGTCTGCGCGCTCTCGAGGGCGAAAGCGGACGAGGTATCAGAGCAGTGCCTGCCTTCGGACATTATCATAGCCGCAGACACGATAGTTGTGCTCGACGGCGAAATTCTGGGCAAGCCCTCCGACAAGAGCGACGCGTTTCGTATGCTGAGCCTTCTTTCCGGAAGAGCGCACTCGGTCTTTACCGGTGTGACGGTCAGGCAGGGAGAGCGCGTTTTTACGGAATTCGAGAGGACACTCGTCCGTTTCCGCGACATAACGGAGAGGGAAATAGAAGCGTATATAGAAACCGATGAGCCGATGGACAAGGCCGGCTCCTACGGCGCGCAGGGGATAGGTTCGCTTTTTATCGAGGGCATCGAGGGCGACTTCTTCAACGTCATGGGGCTTCCGCTTTGCAGACTGTCAGAAATGCTTGAAAAACTGGGAGTATATTTGATTTGAACAAGTTTAAGGACTACATGAAGAAAAACGGAATACGGCTTGGTATAGTCGTCGTTGTCGTCACGCTCTTTTACGGGTTCACGGTGAACCAGTCAAACGGCGACGCAGGCGTCGTAGAGGATGCGGCGACGGCCATTACAATACCCGTAAAGCAGGGCTCGGCGGGTCTGGTGGGCTGGCTCGAGGGCATTTACGGATATATGTTCAAGTACGATTCGCTTGCCAAAGAGAACGAAGAATTAAAAATCAAGCTGGCCGAGACCGAGGATAGGCTCCGCGACGCGGAGGACGCAGAGAACGAGAACGAGCGTCTGCGCGAGCTTCTTGACCTGCGCGAAAAGCATGAGGACTTTATTTTCGAATCCGCAAATATAATCGACCGGCCCTCTTCAAACTGGAGCGTTACATACACTCTCAGCAAAGGCGGGGAAAGCGGGATTGAAGTCGGCGACTGTGTCATCGACAGCGAGTATAACCTTGTCGGGCAGGTGACGGAGGTCGGAACCGGCTGGGCAACGGTGCGCTCGGTGATTGACGCCGATATGCGCGTCGGCGCGCTCGTGGGCGAGGGCGGCAACGCCGCCATGATAGTCGGCGATTTTTCGCTTATGCAGAAGGGCGAAACAAAGCTGACCTATCTAACGCAGGAGACGCAGGTCCTGGAAGAAGATGTGCTCATAACCTCCGGCAAGGGCGGAGCTTTTCCAAAGGGACTTGAAATCGGAACCGTCAGCTCCGTTGCGACCGAAGCCGGCGGGCAGGTCGAATATGCGACAGTTACCCCGTCGAGCAATCTCGGAGCTCTGTCAGAAGTGTTTGTCATCAAGGATTTCAACGTTGTTGATTAGCTGAAGAAAAATTACTGATTTTCAGGGATCGGAGGCGCAGTATGCTGCTTGACACCATAAATATTGAAAAAGTTCGCAGGGCCATAGTATATTTCGGCGTTATGCTGCTTGTGCTTCTGGTTCAGAATACTGTCCTTTCGCATATTGCAGTTCTCGGGGTGCACGCGCTTATCGCGCCGATTGCGGTGGTTGCCGTCGGCTTTTTCGAGGGCGGGCTCTGGGGAGGAGTGTTCGGACTTTTTTTGGGAATGTTCAGCGACATGAACCTGAACGATGCGCCGGTTCTGCTAACCGTCGTGTTCCCGATTATTGGGTTTCTTTCTGGCAGCCTCGTAGTGCTGTTTGTCAATAAACGCTTTTTCTCGTTCTTTTTCGTCTGCCTCGCGGCGCTCGTGCTGACCGCCGTCTGCCAGATGTTCAGATTCATCGCGATAGCGAATGCCAATCTCCTGCCCGTACTTGCAACCGCAGGGCTTCAGACCCTGTGGTCGCTTCCGTTTACCTTCGCCATCTATTATCCGTGCCGCAGACTTTCCGGCGTGGATCTCAGCAAGTAGTTCCTTGCGGAAGGAAAGACTATGGAAAAAACAATAAAACCCTGGCGCATGGCAGTTATAATCGTTCTGATTCTATCGCTGACGGTGGTCTTTATCATCAATCTTTACCGCCTGCAGATAGTTGAGGGCGCCGATTATTATGCACAGTCCCAGAACAGCATTGTGACAACGAACACGGTCGTTGCGGCCCGCGGTAATATTCTTGACCGCTACGGGCGCGTGCTGGTTTCCAACAAGGTCTGCAACAACATTTACATAAATGCGGACGAGCTCTTTGAACAGCCGGACCCCAATGCCATCATTCTTGAGCTGGTGCAGGCGGTCAAGGATTCGGGCAACACATATACGGATACGCTTCCGATAACCAAGGCGGCGCCTTTTGAATATGTTTCCAACATGACCGACCTTCAGAAAACAAGGCTCGATGCGTATCTCGAGGCAAACGATCTGCCGGCCTCGACTACCGCGGTTGAGCTCATGGCGTTTTTCAGAGACGCTTTCGATATCGACAACAACTACACCTCCGAGCAGATGAGGGAGGTTGCGGGAGTCCGCTATGAGGTCAAAATACGCTACGTCATCAATACCTCCGACTATGTTTTTGCCGAGGATGTGAGCATAGACCTCATAACGCAGCTCATGGAAAACAACGTTCCGGGCTTTACGGTGCAGTCTTCCTATGTCCGCGAATACAACACCGACTACGCGGCGCATCTTCTGGGCTATGTCGGCATGATGGACGAGGAAGAATACAAGGAATACAGAAACGACGGCTATCCGCTCAACGCAATGGTCGGAAAAGAAGGAGCGGAAAAGGCCTTTGAGACCTATCTGCACGGGACGGACGGCGAGGCGCGGGTTACGACGACCCGGGGCGGGACCGTCATCAGCACAAATTATACTAAGGAGCCGCAGCCCGGCGACCAGATATATCTGACGATTGATCTGGGATTGCAGGAAGCGGCGGAGATTTCGCTTAGCAACTATATAACCGAAACAAACAAGCAGCGGGAAATTGACAACGCCACTTATACGGCGCAGGGTCTGACCGATGAGGTCAAGGATATGATTACGGGCGGCGCCGTGGTCGCAATAAACGTCAAAACCGGAGAGCCGCTCTGCATAGCAAGCTACCCGACCTTCAACCTCAGCTCCCTTATGGAAAACTATTCGGACCTTTTGAAAGACAAGTCGGCACCGCTGTTCAACCGCGCCTTGAACGGCACTTACGCGCCTGGCTCGACCTTCAAGCCGGTGACCGCAATCGCCGCGCTGAGCGAGGGCGTCACTACGACCACGAGAACGATATACGACGAAGGTATTTTCATGAAATACGCAGATGCCGGCTATACTCCGACCTGCTGGCTGTATCCTCACGGCTCGCACGGGGACGTTAACGTCACGAAGGCAATCGAAGTCTCCTGCAACTACTATTTCTACACAATCGGAGACACGCTCGGCATCGACAAGCTGTCGGATTACGCCATGCGCTTCGGGCTCGGCGTTGCAACGGGCATTGAGCTCAATGAAAGCACAGGCGTAATGTCAACGCAGAAGTATAAAGAGGATACAACGGATACGCCGTGGTATATAGGCGATACCCTGCAGGCGGCGATAGGCCAGTCCTACAGCGTGTTCACGCCGCTTCAGCTTGCAAATTATTTTGCCACAATTGCAAATAATGGCACCCGATATAAGGCCACGATGCTCAAATCCGTACGAAGCTACGACTACTCAAAGAGCATCTTCGAGCGCAAGACCACCGTTTTAGATACCGTAAGCGTCGACCAGTCCTATTACGACGCGGTGCATCAGGGCCTTTATAACGTTGCAAACTCCGTTGACGGCACCGCTTATGCCATCTTCGGCAGCTATCCCTATAAGGTCGCGGCAAAAACGGGTACGGCGCAGCTCGGCGAAGCCGTTACGAATAACGGTATCTTCGTCTGCTACGCGCCTTATGACGATCCTGAGATCGCCGTGGCGGTCGTCATCGAAAAGGGCGGAGCCGGAAGCAAGATAGCCTGGATTGCAAAAGACGTTCTGGATTACTATTTTAACTTCAAGAACAGCTCCGTTTCCATGGAAACCGAAAACTCTTTGCTGAAATGAAGTTTCTTGATATTGCGTTTTTTGGCATCATAATGTATAATGAAATATCGGCATAGCAGCAACTGCATGAATTGCCGCAATCGCACGGAAAGGATGAAGGCCATGAATATCGCTATAATGGCGCATGACAACAAAAAGGAGCTCATGGTGCAGTTCTGCATCGCATACTGCGGAATACTGTCAGAACATTCCATCTGTGCCACCTCCACCACCGGCCGCCTGGTTGCCGAGGCAACCGGTCTTCCCATAACATTATATCTGAGCGCGGCTCAGGGCGGTTCACAGCAGATTAAATCACGTATCGCATATAACGAAATCGATCTGGTTTTGTTTTTCTGGGATTCCGCAAGCTCCGACGACGATAAAGAAGTCGTTGCGATCTCCCGCGCCTGCGATCAGCACAGTATACCCTTTGCTTCGAATGTCGCAACGGCGGAAGTCCTCATTCAGGGACTCAAGCGCGGCGATCTCAGCTGGCGCGATATAGTCAATCCTAAAAAATAATAACGTCCGCCGTTATTTTGCGTAACGCTCTCGTCCCTTTGCGGGAGGGGGCGTTATTGACATTATGCGGCGCAGCGGAAAACGAACACCAATACCGAAAGGATTTTTCATATATGGAGAGAATCAAACCCCGTACCCTGTCGGGCTTTATGGAGCTTCTGCCCTCAAAGCAGGCACAGATGGAGCGGATAATGGAAACGCTCCGCACGACCTATTCGCTTTACGGCTTTGCGGCGCTCGACACCCCGATTATAGAAGCCTCCGAAGTCCTGCTCGCAAAAGCGGGAGGGGAGACGGAAAAGCAGATATACCGCTTTAATAAGGGCGAAAACGACCTGTCTCTCCGCTTCGACCTGACTGTCCCGCTGGCAAAATACGTCGCGCTCAATTACGGTCAGCTCGCCTTCCCGTTCCGGCGCTACCAGATCGGCAAGGTCTACAGGGGAGAGCGCGCCCAGCGCGGGCGCTTCCGTGAGTTTTATCAGGCGGACATCGACGTTATAGGCGACGGCGAGCTCGGCATCATGAACGAGGCGGAGATTCCGGCAATCATCTACCGCACCTTTACGACGCTGGGACTGACGAAGTTCAAAATCAGAGTGAACAACCGCAAGGTACTGAATGGCTTTTTCGCGCTGATGGGGCTTTCGGAAAAAGCTGCGGATATTATGCACACGATTGACAAGCTCGACAAGACAGGTGCTGAAAAATGCCGAGCCCTGCTTATCGAGGACGGTGTTTCCGAGAATACTGCGGACGAAATTATGTCTTTTATCGGCATTGAGGGTTCGAGCGCAGAAAAACTGGGAGCTCTTAAAAAGTACGCCGGAAAGAATGAAACTTTCGATCAGGGACTTGCGGAGCTTGCGGCAGTTGCGAAGCACCTGCCCGAATTCGGCGTGCCGGAGGAAAACTTCGAAATCGACTTTACCATCGCGCGGGGACTTGACTACTACACCGGCACGGTATATGAAACAACGCTTACGGAGCACCCCGAAATCGGCTCCGTCTGCTCCGGCGGACGCTACGATAATCTCGCTGAATACTACACGGATAAAAAACTGCCCGGCGTGGGCATATCGATAGGTCTGACCCGCCTGTTCTTTATTCTGGAGGAGCAGGGAATGCTCTCGGACGAGCTTATTACGGCCCCCGCGGACGTGCTCGTTATCCCGATGACGGAGGATATTTCCAAAGCCGTCCAAACGGCGACGCTGCTGCGCGAAAACGGTATTCGCACCATGCTCTACTCCGAGAACAAAAAGTTCAAGGCAAAGATGGCTTACGCCGATAAGCTTGGCGTTCCCTTCGTCGTGTTCATCGGGGACGATGAAATCAATAACGGAGTCGTAAAGTTCAAAAACATGGCGAGCGGCGAACAAAAATCGTGCGATGTAATAAACGCCGCTTCCTTTATAAAAACGGAAATCACTCATCGCAATACGGGGCGCGTTATCAAAGACTGAGATTAAGCACGGGCTCTGTGCGCCCTTATTTTGTGAAACTGAAACAGGAAGGTTCAAAATCTATGATGCAATCCCGAACTCACAACTGCAGCGAGCTCCGCATAGAGGACGCGGGGAAAAAGGTCAAAATCGTCGGCTGGATGGAAAACGTCCGCGAGGTGAGCGCGTCGCTCGCTTTTGTAGTCGTCCGCGATTTTTACGGCACGACGCAGGTCGTCGTCGAGACCGAGGAAATGATTAAGACGGTAAGGGACATTACCCGCGAGTCCACGATAAGCGTGGAGGGCACGGTGCGCGAGCGGGCGTCGAAAAACCCGAAGCTCCCGACCGGAGATATCGAGGTCGTTCCCGAAAAAATCGAAGTACTGGGCCGCTGCCGCTATAACGAGCTGCCCTTCCAGATAAACCGCAGCCGCGAGGCCGACGAGACAGCGCGCCTTAAATACCGCTATCTTGACCTCCGCAACCCCGAGGTGAAGGCAAACATCATCCTCCGCTGCAATGTTGTGGCTGCCCTGCGCAGAAGTATGACGGAGCAAGGCTTTTTGGAGATAACCACTCCTATACTGACCGCTTCTTCTCCCGAAGGCGCGAGGGACTATCTCGTTCCCGCACGCAACCACCCGGGCAAGTTCTATGCCCTGCCGCAGGCTCCGCAGCAGTTTAAGCAGCTTCTTATGACAAGCGGCTTCGACCGCTACTTCCAGATTGCGCCCTGCTTCCGCGACGAGGACGCCAGAGCTGACCGCTCGCCCGGCGAGTTCTATCAGCTCGATATGGAAATGGCTTTTGCCGACCAGGAGGACGTTTTTGCTGTTTTGGAGGACGTTCTGCCCCCGATTTTCTCAAAATACGGAAAGTACAGCGTTGCATCAAAAGCGCCGTTCAAAAGAATCAGCTTCAACGACGCGATGGAGTTTTACGGCTCGGACAAGCCCGACCTGCGTATTGACCTCATCTTGCAGGACGCGACCGAAGCTCTGTCCTCCTGCGGCTTTGAGCCGTTTGCAGGAAATACCGTGAAGGCTGTCGTCGTGCCTGAATTTACACAGACACGCAAATTTATCGACCAGCTCTGTGCAGATGCGGAAGTCGTATCCGGTAACAAGGCATTTTGGTTCCGCCTGGACGAAAACGGCGAGCTTGTGGGGGGAATATCCAAGTTCCTCTCCGAGCGTAAAGATGCAATCATTGCGGCGCTCGATTTGAAGCCGGGCTGTTTTGTCGGGCTAAGCTCGGGGAAAAAGCTTACAGCGCAGAAAACGGCGGGAGTGCTTCGCAAGCTGCTCGGCGCTTCCGTTCCGGGACACATGGACGCGGAGCGCTACGAATTCTGCTGGATAGTCGATTTTCCGATGTACGAAATCGGCGAGGAATCGGGCGAACTGGAGTTCTGCCACAACCCGTTTTCCATGCCTAACGGAGGGCTTGATACTTTGAACAAAGCCGAAAAAGGTGAAGTTGATCCGCTTTCGATAACGGCTTACCAGTACGATCTCGTGTGCAACGGCGTGGAGCTTTCCTCCGGTGCGGTGCGAAACCACGACCCCGAGATAATGATTAAGGCCTTCGAGCTTGTCGGTCTGGGCGAGGACGACGTAAAGGCAAAGTTCCCCGCGATGTACAACGCCTTCTGCTACGGCGCTCCCCCTCACGCGGGCATCGCGCCGGGCGTCGACCGCATGGTTATGCTCCTTGCCGGAGAGGACAGCATACGCGAGATAATTCCCTTCCCGATGAACAAGAACGCGCAGGACCTTATGATGGGCGCGCCTTCGGCCGTTGAGCCGAAGCAGCTGCGCGAGCTTCACATCGCGCTCGACGTTAAGGAGTAGGCAGTCGGCATGGAGGATTCTTTGAAACTTGAATTCCGCAAGGCGACGGCAGCGGATTTAGAGGCTGTTTATCAGGTGTATACCGGCGCAATAGCAAAAATGGATAACAGCGGCATCCCGCAGTGGGATGAGATGTACCCCGACAGAGAGATACTTTCGGAGGATATTTCGAAAAACCAGCTCACGGTCGGAACGGCAGACGGTAAAATCGTCTGCGTTTATGTAATCAATTCAGAGTACGAAGAGGAGTACGTAAACGGCGCATGGCAGTATCCCGACTCAAACTTTCGCGTCGTGCACCGGCTCTGTGTGAGCGCGGAGCTTCAAAACAGGGGCGTCGGCAGGGCTGTGGCTATGCATATCTGGGGCGAGCTGAAGGCCGAAGGCGTAGAAACGATACGGCTAGACGCTTTTACCCTGAACCCCTCAGCTCTCAAGCTGTATGAAGACCTCGGCTGCGTAAGGGTCGGTTATGCCGACTGGCGCAAAGGCCGCTTTGTGCTGATGGAAAAAAAGCTGTAGGGCGTCGGCAGGATTGCAAACACAAAAACGGGTACGGGAGAGATTTGCCGTGAACAGGAAAATCGGAATTTACAGTTCGCTTTTGAATATACTCGCGGTTGCAGGCTTTGCGCTATGCATGATAATAGGTTCGGCTGTCGGAAGTTATCTCGTGTGTATGTTTATCGCTTTCAGCTTTGTTCCGATGTCGTGCGCTTTCGGTATGTACAGCGCAGCCGGGAAAAAGGTTGCCGGCTATACCTCCATGATATTTGCAGGGGTCTATGCCGTGTTTATTCTGATGGTATATTTCGCGCAGCTTACATCCGTAAGGCTTAACGGTCTGAGCAATCAGGCGGCTCAAATTCTTGATTACTCGAAGTTCGGACTTTTTTTCAGTTTCGACCTGCTCGGATATGGGCTGATGGCGCTTTCAACCTTTTTTGCGGGACTTACCGTCGAGCCGAGAACAAAATCAGCCAAGTGGCTGAAATGGCTTCTTATGATTCACGGCGCGTTTTTCTTCTGCTGCTTTCTTCTGCCCTTACTCGGCGTGTTCAGCCCGGAAATGCAGGGGGCGAACTGGATCGGCGTTGCGGTTCTCGAATTCTGGTGCGCCTATTTTTTACCCGTAGGAGTTTTGTCTCTGATCTATTTCAAACGGAAGCCGAAGGAAAACTAACAATCAGCCTCTTTCGACAGGAGCGTAGACAATGAATCTGGTTTTTCCAACAGAGCGTTACAGAGACGAATGGTACGGCATTCTGAGTGAAATCGAAAATGCCGGTGAAAAGATCGTTCCGTACGCCTTAAAATCGAATACCGACGACTATACGGAATACCTTAAAATAACAAATGATTTTTCAAACGGAGTCAACCTGAACGGCTGGGTCCCGGCGGATACGTTTTTCCTCGTTGACGGCGAAAACCCGCGTATTTTGGGAGCTGTCAGCATCAGATATGCGCTTAACGATTATCTTCTGAATTTCGCCGGACATATCGGCTACGGCATAAGGCCATCCGAGAGAAGAAAAGGCTATGCAGCGGAGATGCTGAAGCTGGCGCTTGATGTCTGCAGGAGCAAGGGCATGGATAAGGTGCTCATTTGCTGCGACAAGGACAATATCGCCTCAGCCAGAACTATGCTGAAAAACGGCGCGGTTCTGGAAAATGAGGTTCGGGAAGACGATAAAACGGTCCAGCGCTACTGGATTAGGCTGTAAGGAATCTATAAAACGAGGTGGGAAATGAGCATCAGGAGCACCGCAAAAGCCGTTATCATAAACGATGATAAACTGCTTCTAAACAAATGCGTTGACGAAAAGAACGGGGCTTATTACTCCCTGCCCGGCGGAGGGCAGAATCAGTATGAAACTCTGACAGACGCTATCGTCAGGGAGTGCAGAGAGGAAACCGGTTATCCGGTTACGCCCGTGAGATTTGCCGCTCTGTGCGAGGAAATCTGCGACAATGAGGACTTCAGAAAAAACCGCCCCGAGTATTCGCATAAAATGTACCATATTTTTGTCTGCGGTTTGCTCAGCGAAAAAGCGGGAATCCCGACGGAAACAGATGAAGTGCAGACAGGGACAGAATGGATAGATATAGGCGCTCTTGAAAATATCAAGCTGCTTCCAAGAGCCGTAGGTGAGAATATTCTGAAAATTGTGCAGAGCGAGACCCCTCTTTTTTTAGGCTCGGAGCATATTCCTTTTAACCATGGATGATAAGTTAAACACGCAAAATACACTCAGCACTGCACAGGAAAGAGCACTGCGCATTTTCAGATTGTTTGCGGCAGAAATTCAATGATGGATAGGTGAGACTATGGACAGAGCAAAGGGCATCGCGTTTTGCGGTTTAGCCTGCTGCGTTTGCGGACAGAACGCAACTTGCGCAGGGTGCAGAAATGACGGCTGCAAAGGTAAAGATTGGTGCAAATCGTTTAGCTGCTGCAGAAATAAGGGGCTGAACGGATGCTGGGAATGCTCCGATTATCCCTGCGATAACCCTATGTTCGGTAAGCCGAGAGTGCGCGCCTTTGCGGAAATCATAGCGGAACACGGAGAAAAAAAGCTCATGGACAGGCTTGAGGTTAACGAGAAGGCCGGAATGGTATATCACTATGAGGGGCAGCTCTTGGGAGATTACGACAAGGCTGCGTCTGTAGATGGAATAAAGAACCTGGTTTTAGGCTTGAAGTAATACCAGCCGCGTTAAAAGGAGCTAAGTATAAATGAACTATGAACTCCGCAAGTTGTCAATAAACGACGGAAATGATGTTTATGAAATGCTGCAGGAGATGCCGAAAGACGAAAACGGATTTGTAAATCCGGTTAATAGCTTGAGTTTTGATGAATACAAGCTATGGCTTAAACGCAGTATCGAAATGTCAAACGCGGTTGAGTTGGAAAGCTGGATGGTTCCGCAGACGACATTTTGGTTGTTTGTTGAAGGAGTACCAGTCGGCTATGGGAAAATACGCCATTACTTAACCGACAAATTAAAAGAAGACGGCGGCCACGTTGGATATGCAATCAGGCCAAACCAGCGTGGAAAAGGCTATGGAAAACTATTGCTTAGCCTTCTTCTTGCTGAGGCGAACAAGATTGGTATTGAAAGTGCTCTGGTGACTGTAAGAAATGAAAACAAGCCATCGATTCAGGTTGCTCTTTTTCACGGCGGTGCCATTGAAAAGGTGGATGAAGTTCGGCATTATATTTGGCTTAAAACAAGATGAGTTGTAAGTAGATAAATTACCAATCTTGTTTACGAAAGGAGCGGCCTCATGGTCTCCAAAATACGCTCACTTGGCATAAAGGGCATCGGCGGGTACGAGGTTTCCGTCGAGTGCTTTTTGTCTAGCGGACTGCCCGCCTTTGACATCGTCGGTCTGCCGGATACGGCGGTCAAGGAAGCGCGCGACCGTGTGCGTGCCGCCATAAAAAATACGGGGCTCAGCTTCCCCGTTTCGAGACTGACGATTAACCTTGCTCCGGCGGACACCAAAAAGGGCGGAACGACCTACGATTTGCCGATGCTCCTTGCGATACTTACAGCGACGGGCGCAGTCAAGTCGCCGGCGGAGGACTGCGCGTACTTCGGCGAGCTGGGGCTGACGGGCGAGGTGCGTCCCGTGCGCGGCTCGCTGCCGATGGCGCTTGCCGCCAGACGCGCGGGGGTCAAAAAGCTCTTTGTACCCGCGGATAACGCTCCCGAGGCTTCGTTTGCCGAGGGGGTTGAGGTCTATCCCGTAAAAACCGTGGGCGAGCTTATTAAGTATATGTCGGGCGAAGCGCCGCTTTTGCCCGTCGAGATACCGAAGCTTGAGGACATTTCCGTGCATACGGCGGATTTTTCGGAGGTCAAAGGACAGGAAAATGTCAAAAGAGCGCTCGAGGTTGCCGCTGCTGGCGGACACAACATCCTGCTCGTCGGACCTCCCGGAGCGGGCAAATCCATGCTCGCGAAGCGGCTTCCGTCGATTTTGCCTGATATGAGCGGAGCCGAGGCGCTTGAAACCACCGAGATACACTCGGTTATGGGACTTACGAGCCGCGAAAACCCGCTTGTCACGCAAAGACCCTTCCGCTGCCCGCACCATACACTCTCCTCGTCCGCAATGGCGGGCGGAGCCCAGCTTCAGCCGGGCGAAATATCATTGGCGCACAACGGCGTGCTGTTTCTGGACGAGCTGCCAGAGTTCCACCGCGACGTACTCGAGGTCATGCGTCAGCCGCTTGAGGACGGGAAAGTAACCATCTCGCGCTCGACGGGAAACGCAACATATCCCGCGAGCTTTATGCTGGTGTGCGCTATGAACCCCTGCAAGTGCGGCTGGTACGGGCACCCCTCGGGACGCTGCAGGTGCTCAGAGTCAAGCGTGCGCAAATACCACAGCAAGCTCTCGGGTCCGCTCATCGACCGTATCGACATAGTCGTAGAGGTGCCCGCACTGGAATTCGACGAGCTTCGCATTAAAAAGCCGGCCGAAAAGAGCGAGAGCATTAAAAAACGCGTCAACGCGGCAAGGCTCCTTCAGCGAAAACGTTTTGAGACGGCAGGTTTCGACTGCAACGCGAGAATGGAGCAAAAGCAGCTCCGCGAATTCTGCGACCTGTCGGGCGAGTGCGAAAATCTCATGAAAATGGCGTTTGAAAGAATGGGGCTCACGGCGCGAAGCTATGACCGCATCCTGCGCGTCGCGAGAACGATTGCCGACCTTGACGGTGCGGAGAGCATTTTGCCGAACCATCTTGCCGAGGCTATACAGTACCGCACCTACGATTTCCGCGAGGCGGACGTCGGAGAAGCCGAATGACGAAGAAAACATCGGACAATATACATATTGTGACGATCTGCGGCGGCATTCGCGAATACAATAAGAGGGATATTACTTAATGAATGATATGATACTCCTGAAGCAGGGCGAAATTGTTCTGAAAGGACTGAACAGGCGCTTTTTTGAGGATAAGCTACTCTCCAATGTCAGGCGCAGGCTCAAGCCCTTCGGCGAATTCAAGGTCTATTCCGCGCAGTCGACGGTCTATGTGGAGCCTGAGGGCGACTGCGATATGGACGGCGCGCTTGAAGCCATGCTGACGGTTTTCGGCTTTGTCGGCGTGACACGCGCGCTTGCATGCGAAAAGGATAAAGATGCAATCTTTGATGCTGCAAAAAAATACCTTGCCGAGGATATAAAGTCCACAAAGAGCTTCAAGGTCGAAGCAAAGCGCTCAGACAAGCGTTTTCCCATGTCAAGCATCGAAATCGCGCAGTATGTCGGCGGGCTCATAAGCGACGAGTTTCCCGACATCACGGTCGACGTTCATAATCCGGAGCTCATAGTCAATGTCGAGATACGCGAAACTGCGGCGTATGTCCACGCGAACACCCTGCCCGGAGCGGGAGGTATGCCCGTCGGAAGTAACGGCAGCGCCGTGACACTTTTATCCGGCGGCATCGACAGCCCCGTTTCGAGCTATATGATAGCGCGGCGCGGGATACACCTTGTACCGGTGCACTTTTTCTCCTTTCCATATACCTCTGAGCAGGCTAAGGAAAAGGTGCTGGAGCTCGCGCAAATCCTTACAAAATTCTGCGGCAGGCTCGCAGTCGAGATCGTCCCCTTCACGCATATCCAGGAGGAGATACGCGCAAACTGCCCTGAGGAATATTTTACGCTCATCATGCGCCGTTTTATGATGCGCATATCGGAAGAAATCGCCGTCCAGACTGGCTGTAAGGCGCTCGTCACGGGGGAAAACCTGGGTCAGGTCGCAAGCCAGACAATGGAGGCGCTTCGCGTGACCGAGGAGTGCGTTTCGCTACCTGTTCTGCGCCCGTTAATCGGAATGGATAAAACAGATATTGTGCAGATCGCGAGAAAAATCGGGACGTTTGATACATCGATTTTGCCTTATGAGGATTGCTGTACGATTTTCACTCCGCGCCATCCGAGGACAAAACCAAAGCTCGAGGATGTGCTCAGAGCAGAGAGCGTGCTGGACGTTAAGGCTCTCGTCGATGAGGCGATGAATAACAGAGTAACGGTCAAGCTCGATAACTGAGCGTATAACCCCCGCGCGTCACATGGAAACAGAAAGGAAGGGTCTTATGAAAGGAACTCTCAATGCCGAAATCCTGTCCGTCGGAACGGAGCTTCTGCTGGGCGGCACAACGAACACAGATGCGAGGGACATCTCGATATATCTCTCGGAAATCGGCATAAACGTCTTTTATCACACGGTCGTGGGCGACAACCCCGAAAGGCTCACGAAAGCCGTGGAAATCGCGCGATCGAGAGCCGATATAATCATAACGACCGGAGGGCTCGGCCCCACCTGCGACGACCTTACAAAGCAGGTGCTGGCAAAGGCCTTTGACCTTGAAATGATTTTCCATGAGGAGCTTGCCGAGGAAATGAAGCGCTATTTCAAGGAGATCATCGGCGTGGACTACATGACCGAAAACAATCTCCAGCAGGCTTATCTGCCCTCGGGCTGCACGGTTTTCCACAATGAGTGGGGAACAGCTCCCGGCTGCGCTTTTGAGGCGAAGGGAGTTCGCGTCGTAATGCTGCCGGGACCTCCGCGCGAGTGCAACGCGATGTTCAAAGCCTGCGCGATGCCCTATCTCCGCGCGCTTTCAGACGAGGTCATTTTGTCACACAACCTGAACATTGTCGGCAGCGGCGAGAGCGCTGTTGAAGCAAAGCTCTGCGACATGATGAACGAGCTTACAAATCCGACGCTTGCGCCCTATGCCAAGGAGGGCGAGGTTATGCTCCGCGTGACCGCCAAGGCGAAGACGACCCAGGAGGCCGAAGCTATGACGAAGCCCGTCATAGAAAGGGTCCGCGCCGTGCTGGGCGACATTATTTACGGCGTTGACGTTGCAAGCCTCGAGCAGGTGGACCTTGAACTGCTTTGCGGGAAAAGCATGACCCTTGCGACGGCGGAAAGCTGCACCGGCGGTTTTGTCGCAAAGCGCCTCACGGACCTGCGCGGCTCGTCCAAGGCCTTCGTCGGCGGCGTCGTGACCTATGCGACCGAGAGCAAGATAAACGTTCTGGGCATAGCTCCCGATCTTATCGAAAAGCACGGTGTAATCAGCGCCGAGGTCGCGTCAGAAATGGCAAAAAAGGCGAGAGAGCTCTTCAAGGCCTCGCTCGCTGTCGCTACGACGGGGCTTGCTGGTCCGGAGGGCGACGGTATTAACCCCGTCGGCACCGTATTCGTCGCGCTCGCGACGGAAAGCGGGGTCTTTGTCAACCGGCTCAATTCGGGCGTCGGCAGAACACGGGTGAGAACTCTCGCTTCAAACTGCGCGCTAGACATGGTAAGAAGATTCATAACGGGGCTGCCCGTGGTTGTAGATTATCACAGAAGATAAAAACTCTTTACCGTATTGATTTTTCGTGAAAAAAAGGTATAATTGATACCGTTGTGTAAAAACAATACGACCCTTTAAGTAAAACGAACCGAGGAGGATG
>Ga0074193_1001489_pt1 | contig 27846 bp, 19 predicted proteins | sample EPASupsiteHSE605_FD_64523 | JGI IMG/M metagenome (GOLD analysis project Ga0074193, IMG submission 64523) | Bioremediated contaminated groundwater from EPA Superfund site, New Mexico - Sample HSE6-05 | ecosystem: Environmental > Aquatic > Deep subsurface > Groundwater > Contaminated ... | reverse complement strand
TTTTGATTCATCATTCAATAATTCAAGAAGATTCTTGTTTTTTCCAGAAAACCTGCATATGTGGTTGAATTTTTTTGATCCTTTCCTACTATCATAATCGCAAATGATTTCTCCTTTCATTTGAAAGAATTTATTCCTTCGATGAGTTTCTTTGGTTTTTTACCATTTAAATCATATTCGGTATACTCAACATAATCTTTGTCCATTTCTCTCAGCTGAATTGTGTTTCCCATAAGTATTCCTTTCTTAAGAGGGTGTTTCATCAATGTTTCCATTAAAAATTCATTCAATTATTTTCTATACTTTACTGGACATCTGGACTGACAACCAAAATTTTTTTGTCAATATTTCATACCCTAATATCAATTAAAATATATTTAAAATTTATTTCGAAAAATTCAACCAATAATGTACTTTTTCTGATCTCAATGATTTTCATAATTTGCTTAAAACCCAAAATATTCTTGAAAATTCCTTTTCAATCAAAAAATTGAAATATTTATTGATCGTTCAGAATAGTCACTTTTCAAGAACCTTAAAAAATGGTCATTTAAAAAAAGTGTCAATCATTTCATGAATCTAACAGCTGATGACTGGGTTTCTGTTTTCACTATATTAAAGGACCATAGTCCAGAGGAAGAATATCCAAAAGCCGAAAATCTGGCATTGGAAGCTATGGGACCAGAATATATTGTTCAGTTTTTAGAGATTCTTGATAGTATTATTAGGAATGATGAACGTGATGAGTCAATTAGAAAATTATGCTCAGTATATTTGTATAGGTCTCTTAAAGCTAGTAATGAAGAACATTTAAGAGGATTGATATCAGTTCTTGATCAGCAACCTGTTGTTCTTAATATAATAGATTTGTGTTTTCAAATGCTTAATCTTGACGTAGAACTTTTACAGAATTCTGGAGCTGCAACTCTTGCATATATTTACTCGTTGTTTCCAGATGAACTTAGTTATATTCTTCAGAGCATTCCATCGATTTTAGAGGATCCATCATCATCAATTACCTACAAATGTGGTTTATTTTTAACATTTAAAGAAGTTTTTAATATCCCATATTTTCATCAGCATTTAGTTGTTCCTCGAGGTTCTCGTGATCCTGAAAAGTCACCATATGTTGAATTATACATTGCGATATCTAAATGTGCTATTAATGTTATAGGTACAGAATATTCAAATAGCGAAGATGCGATGATTCCTTTAAGAATTATGGCAGCATCTAGTTTGAACACAGCTATTAAATCTCTGAGTTATCTTTTGGTCAATGGTCCTGAAGCAGCAGATAATATATTAGAGTGTTTACCTAATTCATTTCGTGTTGCTGATCTTAAACTCTATCAAGAGTTGTATTCTATTTGCCAGAGTTTATTTGAAAAACTCTATCCTAGTGCAGATAGTTTCATTAATACTATTTTCACATATGGTGCTAATGGACTTAACACGAATGATCCAGAGTTTTTGAATGCATCTCTTATGTTTTGGAGAGAAATTGCACTTTTTGAAGGCGAAAGAGAAACTAAAAAGGCACTTATGATTTCATCCGAGCATAACAACGAAGATATTATTTGTCATCAATTTATTGAATCAATAGTATCGAAATCAGACTTTCCTCAACAGATTATTTCTATTATGTATAGCATAGATTCCTCAAATACAGGAGTTGAGGATGTTAATTCTAAAGAACCATCTATGTATGCCACAGTGACATTAGAATCATTTTTCCGTGCTGCTCCTAAAGCAACATATGATTTGATAAGAGAGCAATTTGAAGTATTATCAGAAGGTACAGAATGGACTCAACAACATGCTGCTCTTTTACTTTTATATTGTTTATGCACAGAATTCTCCAAGAATCCTCGAGTGAGCACGTCAGATATCATTAGTTTCATCAATCAATGCATGAGTTTTGTAGTTGCGAAAATGAAAGATTCTAATCTGCGAATCCGTGAAACTGCTTTATTCGTTGTCAGTCAAATTATTAATTTTTACCCAAGCATTCTTGTCGATTCAAAATCTCCAGAAGATGATATTGAACAATTAATTGGACAGTTTGAAATTGAAAAAGATACACATCCAACAATATTGCTGCGTTACACGACAATTTTGTATCATCTTTGTGGTGCTTTTCAACCTAGGTATAATTCACCAATTTTGAAATATTTTGATAAGATTTTCGATATATTACAATCAGTAATTGATATTGCCAAGAACAACTTTTCACAGGTTAATGTTAGTGACAAAGAAAGCCACCTGCAATCTCTTCTTTCTAATTCACACGAAGCATTGAATTCGCTATATTTGCATTCCCCAGCAGCACTGTCACCCCGACTTAAAACAATCATGTCTGATACCGTAAGTGAACTATTGACAGTCCGATCTAGATTTTATGGAAATGATATTCGTTATGTTATTCAAGCACTTTTATGTTCTAACCTTTCAACTTTGTATTCCCGAATCAAAAGCATACTTGATGATGAAGAGCGTCAATATTTAATTAGCTCACTTTTCACTACGCTAGAAGATCAAAGTACATGTGTATATGAAGAAGCCTTAATATCTCTCTCATTGATTGTTTCATCTATTAAAGATCCTCAACCAGATGATCTTGATCGATTGATTGGATTCATTTACGAATCAATGAAATCATGTCACAGAGAAGTTATTCAAAGCTGTTCATACCTTATTGAAAAGATTTTTTCAGCTCACCATGATGCTCTCGAGAATTCTCGAAATCAATTGATTGCCGTTTTGTTTGAATATATCAAAGACAGTAATCTTGAAAGATCCACCAAACCTCCTCTTATCAAGTCATTGTCTCAGTTATTTATCATATATCAACTCAACAAAGATGAATTGTTTTCCTACTTTGAAGAGTTTTATGATTTATTAAAGAACTTCAGAGATTATCCAATTGATATCAATGTTGAGAATGATATCGAATTCGCGACATCATTATATGAATCATTAGCTATTGGATTTAAAGCAGTTGCTCTCCTGTTTTATTGTGCCGATGATAAAGTACGCGAAAGAGAAATGCTTAATGATATGTCCAAACTCTGTGAGAATATATTCAAAGTTAGGGCTGTTAGTGATGAAACACTTTCTGCATCTCTTGACATGCTTTATGAGTATTCCAATCATTGTACAAGAGCAAACAACGTTCCTTTGAATAAAGGTGTTAACCATAAGCTTATCGATTTGGCTAAACAGAGGAACTCTCTTCAAACCAAAGCTAAACAAACAAAACAAAAGCTTCACAATACATGAGTTCTATTATAAACGATTATTTTCCCATTAAAATCACATTTACATTACTTTATTAATCGTATTTATATGACAGTTTTTGTATTTTTTCTTAACATCAACATTCTTTCAAATGAATACAGTCTCAAGACCTTTGTGCTATTTTGACCAATTGTACAATGTCAGCCCCACAATAGTATGTATTTCGGTAAGCATTGATGATCCCAATCAAATTGATTCCACTGTTTCAAGTGTGATACAAAAAGTTGTTGGGTTCTACTTAAAAATTCATGAAAATTCTTTAGTTCATGTAGAATCCGACCCTATTATCCATCAAGTGCCAGAAGAAATCCAATCTCTTGATGAAGCAAATGTTTGGCTTAAAAACGAGCTTTTCCCTGATTTCTCACAGAGGCTTGCCAGCATAGCAAAAAGAAGAGATATGATATCTTTATGTGTAGCACACAATTGTGCTGATGGTGTTTTCATGTCACAACTTTTTGCAGCTCTTGGTGACCACAATAGCAAGTTTTGCAATCCTTTTCCAACCTCGGTTTATGAAGTTTTTGCTGAAAAGCTAGAAAATCACGAAGAATGCATATCGCCTTCAACACACGATCCTAATGTTACCCGTTTCATTAGCAAAACAATGAATGCATGCGATAGTTCATCAGAGATCAGTTTCATGATCCCACTAACAGATCTTCAATCATTCAATTTCGAGAAGAACGGGCTTGTGAAGAATACCGAGCATATTTGGGCCGCTTTGATTCTGGCTGCTTCTCTATTTAATGAAAACCTTGAGTTGAAAGGGATATCAACTGCAATTAACATGAGAAGAATGCTTGAAACAAAGAATGATTGGAATATTGGAAATTGTGTGGCATCTTTGGTTCCTTATCCAAGCAATGTCAATGAAACAAACACTTTAATTGAAATAACGGACTCAATGAGGCAAAACTTCGAGAGCCAGATTTCAAATGGAACAGTTTTTGGTCATGCAACATTGCTCAAGAAGCTTTTTTCTGGAGGAGATTTGAATCTATCAGCACCACCCCCAGGATTATCAATTGAGATGTCTTCTATTGGTATCTTTAAGAATTCCGGAATATTCAACGATGTTCGTTTTCTTGTGACATCGAAGAATTTTAAGATCAAAGGAGCAACATCCTTTATATCATACACAGTGCTCACTGATAAGCACAAAGAATTCCACGGGCAGTTCTTTTACGATTCTGAAAGACTCACCCCGATCGAAGCCAACCAGATCGTTAAATACATCCAAATAGCTCTAACAAAGGTTCCACTAGAAACAAGGTTCATCGATGCACTCCAGATAATAAGATCAATAAATATCTAACCCAGGTTTTAAGTCGGTTAATACTAACTGTCAGCCGTTACTAATATGAGCGAGAATAAGCGCCTTCGAAACCCGAGTAGAGTTCTTGATGCAGATCAGAAAGCGGAAATCAAGGAGGTGTTTGATATTTTTGATTCTGATAAGAGTGGTTCTATTGATAGGCATGAATTAAAAGTTGGATTAAGGGCGATGGGGTTTGACGTTACAAAAGAAGAAATAGCTGCAATAATGTCTGATAAAGATCCAGAGGGAATGGGTTTTTTGGGACCCAAAGAGTTTGAAGAAGTTGTTACGGAAAAGATGCTATCAAGGGATCCTGTTGATGAAATCAGAAGGATTTTCAAACTTTTTGACAAAGATAATATGGGAAAGATTAATATAAGTCATCTTAAGCGGGTCCTTAAAGAGCTTGGAAGCGAAATGCCACCCGCTGAAGTTCAAGCAATGTTTGATGAGTTCGACTCAAATGGAGATGGTTTTATAACTGAAGAAGAGTTTATTTCCATGATAAATGAGCCTTATAATGAAAAATAATCACTTTAGTAAAATAATTCGAGATATCTTCATGAAGCATTCTGTTTACAAGACATTTTCTCTGTTAAGTATACTATTGGTGTCTAGAATAATAAAAAGAATTCATAATTTTTGTTCTAAACTTTATCCCAGAACTTGTTGGTATATGACCCCCCATTTGGTTTGTGTTTGAGGGTATTCTTTGAATATGATCCCCATATGGGTTTGTGTTTTAGGGTATTCTTTGAATATGGGGTTCGATTCATGTTTTTTTCCCCTTCAATTTGTGGATTCGGGTCGTTTGATTCAGAGACTGTTTGAGAAAAATGAATCCCAATTTGATTTGATGAACTGAAATACCTTTGAGGATTAAAACTTAGCCCAATGGAATGAAAGAATCCAATGATATCATTATAATGGTTATCGAATGCATAATGAAGTGGAGACTTCCCTTTAATATCTGATACTATATTTGCTCCATTCTTCATCAAGTATTCAACAATATTCAAATGACCAAACTCACATGAATAATGGAGTGCTGTCTTCTTTGATCTGTCATTCGAATTGATGTTGATGCCATGACTCAATATACTAATAACTCTTTCAAAATTCCCTGTTCGACTTGATTCTAATAGTTCTTCGACTTCTTCGAATTTCATTTCCAAATATTTCACAACTGAATCATGTTTATTTTCCTTGGCAATTTCAATCAGATCTGTTTTATAAAAAGAGCTTGTGAAGTATGCTTTGTTTTGAATCAAGTATTCAACAATATTCAAACGTCCATGCTTACATGAATAATAAAGTGGACTTTGATGGTATTTATCAACAATATTGATATTTGCTCTATTGTTTATCAAGAATTCAACAATATGTAAATGTCCTTTCTCACATGAACAATGAAGTGCGCTTTCCTTGCTTTGATCAACAATATTGATATCTGATCCATTGCTGATCAAGTATTCAACAATATTCAAATGACCATTCTCACATGAATAATGAAGTGGTGTTTTTCCTGATTCATCTTTCGATTCATGTCTTGCTCCATGTTTCAACAAATACTCAACAATATTCAAATGTCCATTCTCACACGAAAAATGAAGTGGTGTCTTTTCATATCTATCCCCAATATTATGTTTTGCTCCATTATTTATCAAATACTCAACAATATTCAAATGTCCATTCTCACACGAATAATGAAGTGGTGTTTTACCTGATACATCTTTTGATTCATGTCTTGCTCCATGTTTCAACAAATACTCAACAATATTCAAATGACCATTCTCACATGAATAATGAAGAGGTGTTTTCGTAGTGCAATAAAAAACCTCAGGTTCTGCTCCATTGTTCAATAAATATTCAACAATATTCAAATGACCAAACTCACATGAATAATGAAGAGGCATTTTACCTGATGAGTCTTTGGATTCAAGTTTGGCTCCATTATTCAGCAAATATTCAACAATATTCAAACGACCAAACTCACATGAATAATGGAGTGCTGTTTTCTTTGAAATGTCATTCGAATTGATGTTAATGCCATGACTCAATATACTAATAACTCTTTCAAAATTCCCTGTTCGACTTGATTCAAAAAGTTCTTCGACTTCTTCGAATTTCATTTCCAAATATTTCACAACTGAATCATGTTTCTGTTTTTTGGCAATTTCAATCAGAATTGGACATGATTTGTAATCATAAAATGTGAAGCATGCTAAGTTTTCAATCAAGTATTCAACAATATTCAAATGTCCATTCTCACATGAATAATGAAGTGGGTTTTTTCCACGTCTATCCTCAATATTATGATCTGCTCCATTATTTATCAAATACTTAACAATATTCAAATGTCCATTCTCACATGAATAATGAAGTGGTGTCTTTCCACTTTTATCTCCAACATTATAATTTGGTTCTTTGCTTACCAAGTATTCAACAATACTCAAATGCCCATAGATACATGAGTTAATAAAACATGTGATATTCGATGAATTACTATTTGTTTGATCATAAAAGTACTCAAGTAGCTTCTTATGACAAAACATGGATGCTTTGGAATAATACTCTGAAGATAAATCGGGGATTTGGTGTTCACACATCTTAAAAAGATCATAATTTCCACCACAGACAACAAAACGCTTGACATCATTGTTGATTTGATATCCATTGAGAATTAAATGCTTAAAACACTTAATTGATCCAAAAAAGCCTGAAAATGATAATAATTTGAATGATTCTGGTCGCAAACTCCATTCAAATGGACTCCAACTAAGTTTTTTTTCTCCTGAAATCTGTAATTGGCGTAGCTTTTCAATATCATCATACTTCAAACAATACTCAATGCTTCCTGGAAAAAAACCATAATCAAGGTAAGGATCAAGATCAAAACATTTTTGCTCATATATAGAATCTATATTTTCGGATGAACGAACTTTTCTATAAAAAAATTCAAAATTATTGATTTCTTTGCGAAAGTACAAACTTGCCAGTTTTGATCTCTCAAGAACTTGTGTTTCTTCAACTTCTCCAAAACTGATACAACCTTTTTGAAATAGACGATATACTAATACTGGACACCGTTCTAACCCAATTTTCAATATTTTTTGACGAAAATCAACAAATGATAAACACTTGACAAACAAATCAACTGCTTCTTTCAAAAAATGCGGACGAAATGACGGAAGACTAACTATTCTATCAAAACAAAAATCTAAATCAAAGATTTCAACACTATTAAAATTGGGAGAATCTCCATAAAGACTCTCCTCAAATGATATATACTTTTCCATTATGAATGGCGAAATTAATTGTAATATTTACATCTAGTTTATGTCATGTAAACTATGAGACAGTATCTTAGTGGACTGTTAATGTTGTGTGCTTTATCTTTTTTGGGAGATTTCTTCACTAAACAACCTGTTTAGAAGTGCTTTTCGTTGCGAAATAACTGTATATAGGCTTTGATCGCAATAAAGGGAGTAGTTTTGGCTATCCTCGTTGTTGATTCTCTCAATAATACGCTCATATACCTTTTGATATATGTATTTTTCCCTGTTATCATTGTCATATGTTTGTACTTCTCGTCGGTATTCTTCATCTCTGTTTGATATCGGTGAATAAATCGGATTCGATGAACCAAATTGTCCATCAGAGTTTTTTCTAACCAAGTTTCTGTTTTTTCTATCGCGTTCCTCTTGTGAGAGTGGCTTAGCCCACGTAACCCGAAGAGAATTCATCCAAAGAACAGCACCATCAGATTTGGAAAGTGCCTCTTCAGCTTCATGCGATTTTTCAAATTCTACAAAAGCAATACCTTTTGATCTGGCCGTTCCTTTATGTTTGACAATAAAAGCACTTGTAATAGAACCATATTTCTCAAAGATGGATTTTATATCACTTTCTTGGGCATTAGTTGGAATATTGGAGATAAATAGAGTCTTTTTTGGAGCTTCTTCCATTTTAAACCATTTTACATTTATTCAATTCACTGAGGGTAAAAATTGCCCTGGTTATAAACAGGGTAAAAATAGGGGTTGGGGTAATGATAGGGCGGGTAGTAAGGTGGATATTGGGAAAAATCTTCTCTAACATTACCAGATAGAAGAGTTTCTTGGTCTTCTTCGAAATCTGAGTATTCAGATTGACAAAAGTATTTATATATGAATATTAGAATAAAGAAGGCAACACTAACAACAACCAAAATAAGTGTTCTCTTGGAAAGGGTTAAAGTAACAGTTGAATTACTTATGAAGGTGTAATTTGAGATAGTGCTGGAGTAATTGAGAAGATGATAATATGTTGGAGAAGGAGTAATTGTTTTGATATCAACTTTTTGGTGTCCATTATGCGAAAAGATGAACATCTCATCTGTTTTGAAGTAATTAACTTTGATCCCAGCCTGTTCTGTTCCTTGGGATTGGTATTTCCACGCATGTATACCTGATGAAACATCCGTTTTCCAGATAAAAAAGGTTGATGATGTTGTCGTGTTGGTAAATGTCGAATCAGACTCATGTATGATTGGTTCTCTCATATCATCATAAAAATAGTATAATATGTGCCCATCATCACCAAATAAACTGCTTGAAAATACATTGGGTTCTTGTGGAGAATGAATGAAACACACTGTTTGATCAGGTTTATATGATAATGATGCATCTTTTCGATTTGATATTGAAAATGATATTTTTGGGGAAGTATATATGAATGTTTGATCACATGAACTCATATCAGAGACTAAAATTATTGATATTGTTTGATCCTCATAAGATTTAAGAAAAAAACTACATTGATATTTACCACAATGTATCCCATATCTTCCATTTGAACTATTAAATTTGCCAACAAAACTTGCTTCTTTTTTAAAATCGCTATTAAAAACGTCTACGTCAAGACTTTGCAAATCTGGGAAAATCGCTGTAACAAAAGATTGATTGATTGTTATCAGTTTCTTTTCATCTTTATCAAGTTCAATATCGATTCTATGATATCTGTTCACGAAAAAATCAGACCTTTTCTTTGTTGAAAAAGTTAAAAATGCAAAAAGCAGTATCATAAAAATGGTTATTAATTGTCTTGATCATGTTATTTACGCTATAAGCTTCTAGATAATAAAAGGAATTCAGAATTTCATTTTTAATCTTGGTCCTAAGAACTAGTTGGTATTCTTACCCCATTTTGATTTGGATTGTTGGGATGTATTTGATGAAAATTGAAATTCCCCAGGTGTTTGGATTCAGGTTGTTCGAATAAGTGTTGGTTCTATTATTCCAACTTTGATTTGATGTATTGAAATTGTTCTTTTGTTTAAAGCTCACAGGAATGGATTGAAAGAATTGAACAATATCAGTATGTTTTATATCGAATGCATAATGAATTGGTGCTCTATCTCTCTTTGATCCAAGAGAATTTTTGCTCCATGTTCCGTTAATTACTCAGCAACACTCAAATGTCCATGTTCACATGAATAACAAAGTGGCGTTTTTTGGTTTTGATCAACAATATTGATATCTGCTCCATTGTTGCTCAAATCTTCGACAACACTCAAATCTCCAAGTTTATGTGAATAATGAAGTGGAGTTTTCCCTTTAATCTCCCGATATTATTTTTGCTCCATTATTTATCAAATATTCAACAATATTCAAATGACCAAACTCACATGAATAATGGAGTGCTGTCTTCTTTGAAATGTCATTCGAATTGATGTTAATGCCATGACTCAATATACTAATAACTCTTTCAAAATTCCCTGTTCGACTTGATTCAAAAAGTTCTTCGACTTCTTCGAATTTCATTTCCAAATATTTCACAACTGAATCATGTTTCTTTTCCTTGGCAATTTCAATCAGAATTGGACATGATTTGTAATAATAAAATGCGTGCTTTATGTTTTTTGGGATATTTTTTTAACTAAACTACCTGTTTAGAAGTGCTTTTCGTTGCGAAATAACTGTATATAGGCTTCAAAATTCGCTGATGTGCTTTTTCGAAATAACTTATGACTCATATTCGTTCATAGATATTGTAGATAGAGCAGAAACAAATGAATTTGTCAAAGTAACAAAATTAGATATAGTCTTAAAAACCATTGTATTGATTTGTGTTGGTGCTACTTTGTTCAATTCATTTTGAAGTCGAGTAACATTCTCACGTATTTTTGGAAATGAATCAGAAGCCGGATGAAAGGATGAGAATCTTAAATCAAAAGATTCGAAGATGGACTCTAGAATATCCGAAAAAGGTTTCAGAATATCAATAGAGTTATTGAATACAATCAATTGAGAGCAAAAATCAGGAATATAAAGCCTAGGGTCTCTTTTAGAGTCTAATGTTGAATCTAATAAATCGGAAAACATAGAATCTATATCATGTTTCCGAAAAATCTCACCATCCAGAAGAGATTTCATCATTCCATCTAACAAACTCATGATATGATGAGTCAATTCATTTGGATTTTCAGATTGGGTTTGATCACTATTTCCAATACTTAGGTATTTTCGAAGCTTAGAATATATTATTTCCAGTGTACTTTGAAACTGAAGGGGATCAAGATTATTAATTATAATTCTAGAAGACTTATTAAACCGAGATTCAATAATATCTAACATTTCATATATTTTTTGAATATATTGATGTCTTCCAATATCTTCACTATTGTTGATGATTCTTTGTAACCTATAGCATATCTCTGGTATTTCTTTATCTTGCACTAATATTGTTTCAGGTTTGGTATTCATTTCTTTTTCCATTGACATTAGAAATGACCGGATTGACTCCTGTATCGATTTATTGCCAATGGGGATATTTGAGAGTTTACTTAATCGAATCTCTACTTCTTTTAAAAAAACTTCATTACCTGAAATGATTTGACTGATAACATTTATTGAATCATCAATAGTTGTGCAATGAGAACCAGAAATTTTAGATATGTTTTCACATATTTCATGAATAATCAAAGAGTGCTTAGAATTCATTTCATTAAGTTGCATTTTGTTGTTTAATAATTCCTTCTTTGCACAATTATAAGAAAAATCGACAATATCAACAGTCAAATCATTTGAAGGGGGGAATAAAGATAATATTTTCTGAAATCCACTCTGATAATACTCATTTTTCTTATGCAGATCATTTATTATGCTAATATTTGGATCTTCGGTTATATTTGGCTCTTGTATATCTACTTTTTCATGATCTACAAAATCATTCGAATGAGCTAATTCTATTGTATTCAGAATAAATGTGTTCACTTTATCGATAATCGACTCTGATGATGTTTTCTCAATACCCTCACAATAAATGTCATGTAAGTGATAAACATAATTTGCGTATGGTGATAATTCATCTTTAATCTTTTGATTATTGATATTTGATATACTGATCTTCTCTTGCAATTGAGAAATCTCTTTCTTGAGTTGATTGTTCTCTTGTTGAAGCACCGAAATCGTTTGCTCTTTTCTTTGATTTGACGTCTCAAGGCCGCGAATTTCTTCATAAAAACTATTCTTAGTATCCTCAATTGATAACATAATCCTCTCTTCATTATTTTTGGCTGTTTCAACTAAACAAGAAAAAAAGTACTGTAAAGATGGAATATATGAGAATGTTTTCTTAAATGATTCTTCCCCTGATAATGCCAATGACAATATATCATCTGAAGGGCTAAATTCATCAGGAATTTCTCTCGTTGACACTACCTTTAATTCAGGAACGGTAATCAGAATAGTGTTTAATTCAAGTTTGTCCACAAAAATTTGAAAAAGATTTTGAAAAGAAGCAAATGCGCTATACATTGATAATGAATCCTTATCATATGTGATAGACAATCTAACATCTTGATTAATAGCATTTAAGAGTCGATTCACTATGGGCTGAACGGACTCTAAACTCATATCTTTGTATACTGTTTCATCGTTAACGATTTTAATCATTTGATTTGATTTTTCAATAAGCTCTGAACGAGTCCTCGGGTCAGAATAGCTGGACAAAATTGAATCTTGAATAGATTTAAAAGACTTTTGCACCATCTGATTTTGCAATAATTTAACAAACCCACCAATTTCCTTAATTGTTTTCTGGATTCTCAGTAAAAAATCACTGGATCCTTTCTCTCTTAATGCCAGAATAAATTCTGATACATATCTCCACGATTTTAAAAAAGGATTTGCCGCATTTTGAATTGAAGACGCCCCTGAAACAAGCCCAGGCTTTCTTCCTTGTTTTAATGATGGCATACTTCCACACATTTTGATAACAACACCAATAAAAACAGCAAAATTTTTTGAAGAATCCTCCATATGAATGGTAAAAGTTTGAAGATCATGTATATAGTTGGCATTATTCTCAAAAAAAGATCCCGAATTCTCCAAAAACTCAGTAAAAAGCTGCTTAAGTTTGAGACTCTGATTATCATCACTATTGGCCGAGCTTTGGCGAGAGTGAGGACGGGAACTGCTCCCTAACGAGACTATCTGCTGCCGAAAAGGGGGTAAACGTGTCATTCTGGTGTAAACCTACTTTACGCGTGACCAATTTCAAAGTGTTCTGACCACTTACTAATCGGTTTGTCATATTATAATGCAACCCTCTGTGATTTGGGCCCAACGTAAAGACGGTAATGTTCTAGTTACTGTCCGTGTTCACGATGCCATTGAGCCCGTTGTAAAAATAACCCCAACTACATTCAATTTTGTTGGGACATCTGATTCCAGGTCAAACAAATTCGACCTTACAATTGAGTTATTTAACGAAATTGATGTTGAGCAATCTCGTTATCTTGTTAAACCAAGAGGAATCGAAATCGTTTTGAAGAAGAATGATACCTCAGTTTGGTGGCCAAGATTAGCCAAAACAACGAAGAAACTCCATTATATTTCCGTTGATTGGGACAGGTGGGTTGATGAGGATGATGAAGATGAGCAAAAGCCCGGATTCAACTGGGACGGAGCTGGTCAAGGATTCGAAGATAACTCTGACGACTCCGATGGAGAAATGCCAGAAGTTCCAGCCGAGGACGGAGAAGAAAGCCAGGAGTAAAAAGGTAACTGGGTTAACTGATCGATTTAAAAAACCGGCCAATTAAATTTTTTCTATCAAAAGTGACATATTACCAAAATGACTCAGTCACCAAATAACAGCTTCAAAATCGTTGTTGTCGGATCATCTGGTGTTGGAAAGACAGCTATTGTTCAGCGTCTTGTTGATGGCACATTTAACGAAGAAAGTCAGAGCACCGTTGGTGTTGAGTTTAAGAGCCATTCGATATCTTTCGATAAGGAAACCATGAAGCTTTCTATTTGGGACACAGCTGGGCAGGAAAGGTTCAGATCTGTTTCTAAGGCATATTTTCGTAATGCTGTTGGAGCCATTCTTGTTTTTGGTCTTAATGATTCTCAATCATTCCAAGATCTCGATAGTTGGCTCAACGATTTGCATGCTTTGAGCACGCCAAATGCCGTTATTCTACTTGTTGGGAATAAATCTGATATTACTGATCGTGTTGTTACCACAGCTGAGGCTGAGGCCTTTGCTAAACGCCATAATTTGGAGTACTTGGAGACTTCTGCCAAGGGAAATGTTAATATTAATGATTCTTTCATACGCCTTGCTAGAGACATCAACGAAAAAGTGAAGAAGGGCGAGCTAAAGGGATCTTTCCAGCCACCAACATCATCACCAATTGGTGGAAACAGAACAACAACCACTGCAGTAACAAAGAAAGAAGGCTGCTGCTAAAAATTCGTGGATTACATGATGTGTTTATTCTTTTTTGGATTTCTTTAACTCATCTGATCTAGTATCACGTATCTTATCACCCTTGAATATATTAACTAAAGCCTTGATAATTTGATATCCCCAAATAATGTGGCACATATAAAGGCCAAACATCAATGATCTTCCAAAGAGCCAGAATTTAGAGTGATGGGGCTGGGGGGTTGGATCAGCAAATATTGCCCACACAATCACTAACACATTGAACAACCTCAAATAAATAAATGAACCAGCAAATATCAAAAGAAGCATATCAGAAGCTTTTTTCCAATTCAAATATGAAGAAATTTTCCCACTATATAGGAATATATCACTCCAGTCATGAAGAACCATTGTTGAAAGACCCGAGGCTGGTCTAGCACAAACTGCTGTGCATACAACCATTACAATGGTTATTGTATGGTGAAACACTAACATTTTGATATCCTTTGTGGTACTGATCCAGAAAACATCACTAAGATAATATGACACAAAATAAAAATAATATATCTTCTCAAATAAAGAGCAAACACAATTATCTCCTGTGCAAATAATAAACTTCAAACAATCAACAAAATAAAACGGACAATGAGCATATGGTCTCTGCAAAAAGGCCAAAGTTCCTAAAATTGCAGATGTGAAATAGTGAATACAATCAAATCCTCTATGAACAAACTTGTACCTGTTTTTTTCAACAACGTGCTTAGACAATGGAATTAATAGGAATTTACTCACAAGAATCCTATATAAACAAAAGGCTGGAATGCAAAAAAGCAATAGTTTCAGATCACTATAAGTAATTGTGGTTTCTTGACCCAATAGCTCAAATAATTGCATTGAAAAGTGAGGTCAAAAAACATCTCACTTGGTGTGTTATGATTTGAAATAACATCATAACTTGCGATAACATCTATTTGAATCTTAAACAAAAAACATTCAAAGGCATTTGAATTTTTCAATGACTAAATTGAAAAATCAAATACATTTTTTCTCTTAATTTTGAGATAATTCGATTACATTTTGAAAGGGAGATAATAATAGGATACTCTTCGCAGTTTCAGACCATTGTCCATAATTCAATTTATATATTTGATATAAAGTCATGTGACTTTCATATGTTAGTTTTGAAAAGTCCTTACATGAGGATAAGAGTTCAATGAAATATGCTTTAAGTTTGAATTCGGAATTTTGAAAAAGATCTTGATTTTCAAAGAAAATACTGAAAGAATTTGGAAATAGTTTTGAAATAACATTGATTGTTAATGAAATGACAGAATAATCATCTGAAGACAAAGAATATTCTAATAAATCAAATAAATCAATGTATTCTTCTGGGATTATCCAATCAGAAAGTGCCAAGAGGATCCTGAGTGCTTTTTTGATTAGTTTTTTGTGATTGGATTTCAAAAAAATGGGAATATGTTTCATAACTTCAACATTCACCAAAATGTTTTTACTTTCCCATGATAAATAAAACAAAATACCACTTAAACACTGCTCCTTAATATGATCATAGGGACATTTTAATAATTTTAAAACAAAATCAATTATATTCGTGATATCATATTCAGAAAATCTTGATACTAGCAAAGATAAATACCAGGCTTTAATACTCAAGATATGGGGATCATTATATGGATACAACTTTGGATAAACAGAATTTGCCAATGCAATTCTATGAACATTTTCAGAATGAACAATCATATTTCCTAAACATAACACCGGTCTTTCGTCCCCACTATCAATACTCTCGCCTAAAATTTCGATAATTCTCTTAATATTCAGGATTTTGGGAATAATACTAGGAATATAACTGATTTCTATCATTATTTTCATTATTTTGTCATAGTATTTTGGATCCTGATAAATTCTCGGGATCAAATTACAAATAAAATCGGATGTTATGTGATCATCTTCACAAATATTATCAATAAAAAAATCTAGCTGATCAGAAATAGAAAAATCATCACTTTTGATCATATTTAGCACCAATTCATCAATCATTACTGTGTTATATGGCTCTAAATCACTAGCCTTCGTTTTATTAATCTTAAAATTCTTGAACATTGTTTTATATATATAAATGATCATTAATTAATCATGAAAATGGAAGTTCAAAAATGATTAATGATCAATCAGATGTTATTCCTGAGGATGAAAAAATTCAAACTGAGGCTTTGCACAACTCCTGGTCGATAATTGAGCCATCTCATGGTAATCCGCCTTTTGAAAGAGCAAATCATACATGTGTTTTGACTCAAGATAAAAAATTAATTATTTATGGTGGCCATGACTCAATAGGTAATACTCTGAATGATCTTATTATATATGATATTAACCGAAATTGCTGGAGTACTGTTGCGGTTAATCGAATGCTTAAGAGGCATGGAAGGAGACTTGTGATTTCTGATAAGTTTCCGAATTACCACATCCCAACAGCTTTGGAACCTTCTCCACCTCCGCCAGCTAGATCATATCACACTGCAATTCTGTACCAGAACTTCATGTGCGTGTTTGGTGGAAATTCTGATGAGATAGATGGAAGGGTTTATGTTTTAGAGATCACAAAACTCACATGGACTGTTTGTGTTACATCATCTGCTCCTTCTTGCATCAAGAAACCCAGATTTCAACACACAGCTGTTCTTTGGGGTAATAATATGGTGATTTATGGTGGAACAAATGGAAACAGTTTGCATCCGCCAATCATATCTATGCTTGATTTGGTTAAGTTTAAATGGAGTACTCTTCCAACAAATCTTCCTCCAATGTATGCTCACTCAGCATTCATAAAAGAAGATATGATGTTCTTAGTGGGAGGTCAAACACCAAATCCAAAAACATGTTTTAATATTGTTTCTTTAATTGATGGATCAACAATAGCAGCCTCTAATTATTTTCCAGAATCATTGATGGTTAATAGAAGGCTTTTAACTGTTACTTATGATTCTGTACATGATCAACTCTTCATATTTGGTGGATATACAATTAACAAAGATGGAGCGGAAATAGGGTGTTCAAACCATTTAGATATAGTAGACTTTGCATTAAAATCATATGGCACACTATACTCTGAACTATGTGATCCTGGACCAACCCCTAAGTGCGGTCATACTGCAGTACTTCATGAGGGTTGTTTGTATATATTTGGTGGATGCGATAGATTACCTCTTCTGAATGGAGAATGGGTTTTTTGTGATTTCTCTGTTGAATTATGGAAGTTTTTACCACCAGCTTATATGCCAAATAGAGTGTTTCCTCAGCCCTAAATCTTCTTTTGTAGATTTTAATTCTCATATTTACTTATACGTTATGCAAGAGGACGACACAGTTTTTACAACCCGTCCCCCAACAAATGTAAAAGAGAAGCGTTTTTTGCTTGGACAGCGCCGCAACAAAAGTTACCACCAAAAATACTATCAAGAATTAAAATCCGCTTTTTTTTCAGCAAACCCAGAAGGTAAGGATGCCATAAATGAAGAACAATGGTGTAATTCGTCACTTAGATATTTCCTTCGTGATGGAAATATGAATATGATAGATTTCAAGAATTATTTCAAACACATGGATGCAAATGGGATTGGGATTGTGTCATGGGATGAGTTTGTATCTTATGTTATAGCTGAAACTTCATCAACATACTCTAAGAAGAAAGGAGGGGGAGGGCCAATTGTTGAAAAGAAAAAATCAAATCTATCAGTAACGTTGAACCATCATCGGGATCCGATTATTCAAGTTCTTTTCTCTCCATGGAATAAGGAGTACATAACACTTAGTAGAGACTCGATTAAGTTCTGGAATCATGAACCTCTTAGCTTCAAATATGATTTAGATGCAACTGGTCCATTTAGTTCTATGTGTTCGTTTCAAAATCATCAAGTACTTGCAATATGTCTTTCAACTCGCGTTTTATTATTTTATAGTCTTCAAAGCTACATGAGAATGCCAGTCAGTCTTTCTGCTTCTCCTTCGAGTCATAACATTCGGATAATGGGGAGAAATGAATCCGAAACAATGCTTCATACTCTGAAAAAAGCAAATATTCCATTGTTTAATGCACCTACTTGTATGACAGAAGCAGTTTTTTCTCAGCATAGCGATTATCAGGTTCAGCTCCTAGTAGCCGATGATTGTGGGTGGATTGAGTTGTTTTCTTTAGATATGCCTAAAAGGAGGCAGGGCACTGACTATTCAATACAAATGTTATCCAGATTTGAGATGCATAAGGGCTCAATTATTCAAATGATTTCTATACCCGAAATATCTACCTATGCATCCGGATCATCTGATGGATCTGTGAAATTTTTTTATGTAATTAACTCTGTTTTTAATATTACTCGAGTCTTTGCGGAGAAAAAACCAATTGTCTCGTTTTCATTTTTAAAATCTCAAAGTTTTTTGGCAATTACATTATCTGGACAAGAGACATTTATTTGGAGCACTCAACCCGTTCATCATGTTACAAAACTTGACCCAAATTATAATAATTCTAATTTATGTTCTCCTTTTACATCTTCGACAGGTGAAAATTTTCTTGTCACATTGTCACCAAAAGGAGAACAACGGTTTTACAATGATACATCCTTTTTGCTGAGAGGATCATTTGAAGATCAGGAGCAATCAGAAGTTGGTCCCACTGCAATATATTTTGATTCATATCATTTTTCTTTATTGACATGTTCGAAGTATCCTACTCTTTGGACTTCAGGAGCGGAAGTCAAATATTTATCATCGGCAACACATCAAAATTCTATTATTGGTGCTTTTTATTCTAAAGACTTTGATCAGGTTGTATCTATTGATTTAAAAGGTGTTATAATGCTTTGGAATTATAGTAATGGGCAAAAAGATGCTGACAAACATTTGAATTCTGATAACATTGTGTCATCATGTATTGACGATAATGGAAGGAGAATTTTTACACTGGAGAAAGGTAATCACTTGGTCGTGTGGAATATAAGTTCTGGCGGTATTATATCTGAACAATTTATTCATGATTCCCAAATATCCATTATGAAATATTTTCAATCTGGAAGAAGACACTTTCTAGTTTGTGGAGGTTGGTCAAAAAATGTAATTGTGCTGATTGAGACTTCACCTGGGGAGTTTGCTGTGATCAAAAAGTACTATGGTCATTCGTCTGATGTAACTTCAATTTGTTTTGATTCTAATTCGATGAATATCATTACCGGTAGTGCAAATGGCGAGTTATTTTTATGGCCTATTGATGAAGGTATTCTACCCAGACAAAACATTGTTGATAATAGTGCCTCCATTGAATCAATAGTTATTTCCAGCGATATTGTTTTTGTAGGTGATTCAAATGGATATCTTACAATATGTCTTTTACCAATGCTTGATATTGAATTCAGTATCAGAGCCCACAATCTCCCATTAGAATACTCATTATCATCAATATCGGTAGATTATCCAAATAAAAAATTAATTACTGCAGATACGATCGGATATGTTAGAGTATGGTTGATCAAACACAATCAAGAGATAGACTTGTCTCCAATCAAGATTTTGAGATGTCATGAAGGTGGAGTTATAGATACTTTCTTTATTAATAATGGAACCTTTTTTGTCACATCTGGATCCGATCAATGTGTCAGGATCTGGTGTACCGAAACAATGACCAAAGTTGGCTCATTTTCTTCGATTTCCAATTGGGTTTTATCTGATTTGTTATCATGGGACCAGATGCCAGTTACAGATGATCCCAGGATTACTATTGACCTTAATTTTGAGAACAAATCATCGAAACTTAAAAGTGTACGTTCACTGAAAAGCTCAGCAGATTTAATGAAACTTCTTTCAAGCTCAAGGTCAGTAAATTCGAATACGACACATGAAAATGCGCTGCATTCTTCTCCAAAAAAGAATGAAGAACTATTTGATTGGAGAAAAGTAACTGAATTGATGCAAGCTCATCTTAGTGGTGCAAATGATATCGACTATGATCAACTTACCATCAATCAACCGCATGAATCTGAAAGGAAATCAATATCACCAGGACCTTCATCATTATTTGTTAATACAATTGATCCATCGAAAGAACTCTTTAATGAGATTGAAACATTGAATAGAATCGATAAAAGGCATGTTCAGCCTGCAAAAGTACCTTTATTTGAACAAAAACTTGCAATGATCAAGAAACCTCGCCCACATAGTACATTCATGTAAAATAAGCGGATTTAATAATATAATAATTTTTTGTTACCCAAAATCGACAAACACAGCTTGATTCAAAATGGTATTCCGGTTAATTTTTTCAAGCCTTATATAAAACCAATAAATTGTTGACGCTGATATGGCAACAATAATAATTATTGATATTATGAGGGCATAATTAATATCAATTTTATTTGATGCTTGTGTTGGAATCATTTGTTGGCCATCATAACAACTTTGAATATTGAATGGATCTGGTAATTTCAAAGATAGAGTCACATTATTGGAATCTATCATCGTTAATCCCTCCAAAGAAGTAGTTTTTTGGTTGTAAAAACACGAATTCTTAATCAATATTGACCCCTGTGATATTTGGAAAAGTTTAATAGTATTGGACATAAATGTTGAATTTTCAATGGTTAAAACAGTATACCATAAAGACAATAAAGAAATATGGTCATATAATGATGTGTTATTAATAAATGATAAATATTTGGATTTTATAATATCACACTCATTAATATAAATCATACCAATAACCCCTGTCTTTAATTGGTTAAAAAGAACCATCTGGAAATCAATGAAAAACACTTCGGTAAATACTATTGAATGATCCTCGTGTACATATGAACTAGAAATATTGGAGTTTTTCAGACTCAAAGCTAGAGAATTAAGGCAAAACATGGAACAAGAACTCCCTTTGGTGTTGAAGCATTGGATTATTGAGCAATCATTAATTTTTGAAGTATTAATTGAATTTTTAAGATATAAATACTCAAAAGCACCTTTCGAAGAGGGACTGTTAAAACAATTAGAAGCACAACACTTTTGGCATTGAGAACATCCAGTAATTTCTTTACTAGAATAATATATACAAGCTCCATCACCTTTCGAAACACAAGAAAAAAACCAGCATTCACAAATGGCCAAAATAAAGCGAATTGATTGAATAAATATTACACCACCATTTCCTTCATAAATGTGTAGTCTATTAAATCCACAATTTAAAAATATTACACTACCAGGATCACTATAGTGAATATTATTATTAGAACTGAACTGCATCGTATTAATACAATCATTCTTCAGCATTAATTCTCTATTTATAAAAAAACTTACAGTTTATCAATTCAAATTTGTTAAATGTCAATTTGAATGTGGAATGACTTGTCGACATAGGCAGTGTGTGATTTCATTAAATGATGGGATGAATACTTAACAAAGCATTACAGGAAGCGATTGTTTTCGACTTGTGAGGGATAATCAATAATATATATCATGGATCAGAAACAGAACCAGTCATTTCAAATGTTAACAAATGATCCACATGGGCATCTGTTGGCACATATCATTCTGAGATATGAATTAAAAGAGATGAATAATATTGCTCCTCCTTGACTAGCTACACAGTTATAGAACATTGAGAAATTGATGGTCATTGAGAAAGAAATATCAGAAACATATATTACACCACATTTTCCCGAGTAGTATTATTAATTGAGAAGAAACAATGTTGATATTTTCATTTACATAAGACCTTCCTTGATCAATATATTTTAGTAAAGTTTGTGGAAAGTTGTTGGCAAAGGAGAAAGCAAACAGTGTTTTGTTTTGTTTCCGATAGATCAGGCATTTATGGGCATCTTTAAGTTCCTAACAAATTGTGGTTTATACAACAAGGTTATATGAGAGGGGTGTTCATAGCAATTATCGGTGACATGTAAAAAGCAAATAATTGAGTACTCCATTTTTGGGTCCAACGTACATAATAAACTATTCAATTCGATGATAACAAATCATTCAACCTTTTACATTTGATGATTATTATAGGAGGCATAAAAATTGAATGTGCTCCATTTTTGGGTCTCAGTTTAAAACCTTGAATTGAGTTATTCGATAATTGATTTAAATCGCAAAATAAATTTTATTTGCGATTTAAATCAAATGTAATCCTCAGAAATGTGGTTAAATTGGAAGAATTCTGTTTGTATCGATTAAAATTGTTTCAAATGCCGACTTTTGTTATTAACGAAAAGATATATTGTGATGGATTCAATATTCAGACTGATTTCAATGAAATAGTTCTTAAGTTCAGTAAAGAAGTACCCTTTCTCCAAAAAAATGATTGTTTGGTTCCTAATTGTTATCTGTATATCATATGATGTTGGTGAAACATTCATGATTGAAGGGATTAATTATACAGTCATTGATAAAAACAACAATATCCAAGTAAGTGGATACGATGGATCTCCTACAGATATTGTACTTAAAGATCTTATTATGGTCAACCATACTGAGTTTCGTCTAACATCAATTGGATCATGTGCATTTTCAAGGTGTTCATCATTAACATCAATCAGCATTCCAAATGGGGTGACATTAATTGAATCAAGTGCATTTAAAGGATGTTCATCATTAAAGTCAATCAACATTCCATCTGGTATAACAGAAATTCAAACTGATACCTTCTCTGGTTGTTCATCATTATCATCAATTATTATTCCATCGAGTGTGACATCAATTGGATCTGATGCATTTGAAGGATGTTCATCGTTAACATCAATCATTATTCCATCTGGAATAACAGAAATTCAAGATGGAACTTTTTATGGTTGTTCAACATTATCATCAATTATTATTCCATCAAATGTGAGATCAATTGAATCTTTTGCATTTTATCGATGTTCATCATTATCATCAATTGTTATTCCATCAAATGTGACATCAATTGGATCATATGCATTTGATGGATGTTCATCATTAAAGTCAATCAACATTCCATCTGGTGTAACAGAAATTATATGTGGAACATTTGCAAGATGTTCATCATTATCGTCAATCAGCATTCCAAATGGGGTGACATTAATCGAATCAAATGCATTTAATGGATGTTCATCATTAAAGTCAATCAACATTCCATCTGGTATAACAGAAATTCAATATGGAACATTTTATGATTGTTCATCATTATCATCAATTATTATTCCATCGAGTGTGACATCAATTGGATCTGATGCATTTAAAGGTTGTTCATCATTATTATCAATTATTATTCCATCTGGTGTAACAGAAATTCAATTTGGAACATTTTATGGTTGTTCAACATTATCATCAATTCTTATTCCATCAAATGTGAGATCAATTGGATTTTATTCATTTAAAGGATGTTCATCATTAAAGTCAATCAACATTCCATCTGGTGTAACAGAAATTCAATATGGAACATTTTATGGTTGTTCAACATTATCATCAATCAGCATTCCAAATGGGGTTACATTAATCGAATCAAATGCATTTAATGGATGTTCATCATTAAAGTCAATCAAAATTCCATCTGATGTAACAGAAATTCAAAATTATACCTTCTCTGGTTGTTCATCATTATCATCAATTGTTATTCCATCAAATGTGACATCAATTGGATCTTATGCATTTAAAGGTTGTTCATCATTAAAGTCAATCAACATTCCATCAAATGTGACATCAATTGGATCTGTTGCATTTTACGGATGTTCATCATTATCATCTATTAATATTCCATCTGGTGTAACGATAATTCAAGATGGAACATTCCTTGGATGTTCAGCATTATCATCAATTATTATTCCATCAAGTGTGACAACGATTGTAGATTCATTTGGTTCATGTAATAGTTTGAGTTGTATAATCTTTAAAGGAAATAGAAATATTGCACAAAATGTTCAATTACCAAGTATCACTAATGTTTTTGTTCCAAAAACTTATCAAGACAAACTTTTTGGAGGAAGAAGAGTGATCAAACTTGATCTTGAGAATACTGAAAACATTTGTCAACAAGCTGGATCATCTGTTCATCCTTTTTACTTGATAGTCATTGGAATATCTGTTACAGGAATTGTTTTTCTTGTATATTACATGAAAAAAGACAAAAACAAGGTAACCAAGTCTGATGATATTATAAATGCAGCAGTTTTAAATTGAGAATCAATAAAAATGCCTTTCCACAATTATATTGTTTTCTAATACGCACTGAGCGTTCATCCAGTTTGGAAAATTCTAATAACCAAAAATCTCAGGGAAATTGATATATACAAGTAGTGAGGGACTGGGCGCTAGAGGAGGAGGCTAGTTATTTAATTCGGTTTAATCCGTAGTGACCCCTCGCCGCGACGTCTATTGCTACCAAACCATGGACACCCCCTCATGGTACTCCACACCGGATGAGTCAGCGGCATACTTCCTCACCAAGATTCGCAGACATCTGCGTTGCGCATAACCCGGATACGCTGTGGGTGCAGGCATACACACACTGTGTGTGCACGATCCGCATACACCCACATAAAACGCCTAGGTTCATGTCCGTGTATGCGCTTAGCTATGCACAGTGCGTGTACGCCTACACACATGTATATGTACGAATGCATATGTATACACGTGTACACCACCATACACGCATTGTATTCTTAAATACACAAAAATTTATTACAAGGTATAATTTTTTACTTTTAATATGATCTTTCAAATTCTAGAGAATCATTTGGAGCCAGTTTTAGATCTGATTCATAATCAAACCAATTATCCAAGTGTTTCCTAAAGATATGAGTACCAGCCTAGAATATCAATGGGTATCCAGTATATCAAATGGAAAGTTTTCAATAAAGTCCTTTGAAGAGCTTACAAGAAGAGATCCTGATCCAATGAATTAATCATAGACAATCTTCCTAGGGCAGCATAATGAAATGCTACAGAAGCTTCCATTGATGTTTTCTTAATAAAAATTCTTTTCTTCAGATTCAAAGAATCAGGCAAATGGAACCAGCCATCGCAAAAACTAGTACCACAATACACATTAGTATACTCGATTTCATTCTGATTATCTCCATTCATAGCCAAAAATAAAGAGAGAGTAAGTTCAGGGATCTCCAAATCCACTTTTGATGTGAGCCTATGAGATGATATCAAGGTTTTTAAGATTTTAAGCTTTGTTTCATTTTCAATTTGCTTTAAGGAGGACTCTATACATATTGAAAAGGAGAAATCATTAAAATTGTGATCATATATGCTACAAAAATCCAGCATTTGCTGCATTGTGGTACATTTATGGTGAAATTTGGTTACAAACCTTGTCACAATTGACTTGGATGCAAATAAAGAAGCGCCTATGTCAGATAAAAACCCAAGGACAGAAAAATGGTGAGGCGGAGACTCCCCCATTACTAAACTCTGGTCAAGCTCCATATAAATATCCAAAACCTTAGCAGTAGCTACAAGGTCGACAACAATAAATGTTGGGGTACGAAAAGTAAGTAAAAACGCGTATTGCTGAACCTTGTTTAGGAATAATTTGATTTTATGAACGATTATTCTGTATTGTATTTAATAGAATCGCCACAATCAACAACAACCTGTGTTCCTGTAATATCTCTTGATTCTCTTCCTGCTAGAAAACACGCAACATTGGCTATCCCTTCACACGATGCGAGTATTCCTAATATAGTTGAGTCTTGGAACTCAGAAAAGAACTCATTTAGTTCTTCCTCGGAGTTGAATATACATTTAGAATATGATATTTGACCTCTTATTGTTCGATCTATTGTTATTTCGATTTATTTTCCGAAAAAATTGATCCAATTAATCAGTATGTATATGGAACTTTGATTAGGAAGTGTGGTTACTATGAATGAGTGTTAACATACATTATTATTTAATATAATGAGTTTTTCAAATATTTTAGTGCATGGAAGCTTCATCTTTCAATTCTTATTAGGTTTGATGATTCTATTTTATCTCCATCTGTTACTGCACATCATAACTCCAGCAAACAGAGCCTAATATTCGAAATTGAGCTTCCTCGAACCCATCAATTATTGTTCTACAAACAATCCATCATCGCCATTTTTATCAAACACGTTTCATGAACTCAGAATTAGTGATCCTCTTCGTTAAGAAAAGATTGAATCGTATTTTTATTAATTATTTGTTCTTGAGGATCTTGCAAATTGAACATTCTCTATGCCAAAATAGTTCATTAATCAATATACTAGATGCCAGAAATGAATGTCAAAAAGAGTCGCATAATTTTGCCCTTTCATGAGTGACTACCAGCAGACCGCGGAGTTGAGTCCAATTTTGGCACGAACATTGTCTTGACATCAAGGTAGCTTTTGGTTAGGGAATCAATAATAAGTATTGCATTGCTATAGAAACGGATAATGTTCTCGAATAGATGGGCATAAATAATGCAACCATCTTGACACAGTCAAAATCATTTCCAGATTCAAAGCTGTCTTGATAAGATTCAAATGCCCGTTATCAGTGCAATTTCACAAACTTACTCAATGATTCCCGTAGATGAGTCTAATTACAGTCACCCGTAATGTTCCCATAGATATTGGACACCCCACCCGCCCGCCCGCTCCGCGGTCTGCTGGTAGTCACTCATGAAAGGGCAAAATTATGCGACTCTTTTTGACATTCATTTCTGGCATCTAGTATATTGATTCATATCTCAGCAACCAATCCACAGTAACCATCATTCGAAGTCAAACACAAACCCAAACATCACGTCAACCTCCACATCAATCCACACGTCAACATCCATACCATCACAACCAACCCACAGTAACCATCACCCGAACCAAACACAAACCCAAATATCACGTCAACCTCCACATCAATCCACACGTCAACATCCATACCCTTACAATCAATCCACAGTAACCATCATTCGAACCAAAAATAATGTCAACCTACAGATCATCATTGTAAGCACTTACATTCACCGTAACTAACTCTATCCCCAATCGACAGTAGATGTGTTCATCATATTCCATATCACCCGTCAACATGACATCACTATCTTCACTAGTCTCATCATCACTCAACTCTCTACTCTTTTTGCGACGTTCTCTATCATACTCTCTCTTTCTTTCACGATGTTTCAAATTGTACTCTTTCCAATACTTCAGTCTCTTCTCACGTTGTTCAGCTATCTGTTCGTCAGTAACATACATTTTTGGTCTACCTCTCTTTCTCTGTTCACCACCTACTACCGTTGAGTCCATTTCTTAACTCCAAAAATAATGTTCACTGTGTTCCTTCTCTAAACAATTCACGTGCTCTGACATCATGTGCTTTCTCGCTAACATTCACAGTGTACATAACAAAGTACTCAGTACCTAACGTTGGTACACGAATTGCTCCATGTGATTCGAAATGATTGATGAGTACACGTTCAGCAATATACATGTTGTCCACTGCAACTGTTTCGAGATGATACATTACAGCTTCTCTTTTCATTGCTTCATTTACATACAACT